>Ga0302271_10003914_pt1 | contig 12194 bp, 12 predicted proteins | sample III_Bog_N1_1_FD_198767 | JGI IMG/M metagenome (GOLD analysis project Ga0302271, IMG submission 198767) | Peat permafrost microbial communities from Stordalen Mire near Abisko, Sweden - III_Bog_N1_1 | ecosystem: Environmental > Terrestrial > Soil > Wetlands > Peat | place: Sweden: Abisko... | reverse complement strand
CATCCTGGTATCTGTAGTATTTATTCCATGAGTTGCATTTTGGAACAGAAGGAAGAATAATAATGATGAGATCAGAAATCTAAAATTCGTTTTCATCTGAAAATCTTTAGGGTGAACTTATAAAATCCTGTAACTATTACTGACATTGGCCTGCTGGGTAGGTGTTATAACCAGATCGTTTATACAAACATGCTGAGGAAGACTTGCACAATAATAAACTGCATCAGCAATATCTGCACCCGTAAGTGCCTCAATACCTTTATAAACTGCATCAGCTTTTTCCTCATCACCTTTAAAACGAACAATGGAGAACTCGGTGATTGCCATCCCGGGCGCAATATGTGTTACACGGATATTATTCCTAAGAAGATCTATCCTCATAGACTTTGATAATGAATCCACAGCAGATTTCGATGCACAGTAAACGTTACCGTTTTCGTAGCTTTCCTTTCCTGCAATCGATCCTATATTAAATATATGGCCCGAATTACGGGCTACCATCAGTGGCGCAACAGCTCTGGTGACATATAGTAATCCTTTTACATTTGTGTCAATCATCCTGTCCCAGTCCTCAATAATTCCGGAGTCGATATGAGATAATCCTACTGCCAGCCCTGCATTATTGACAAGTATATCAATATTCTTCCATTCAGCCGGAAGTTTTTCAATTACCGAAGATACCTCCGTCTGTTTCCTTACATCAAAATTCAATGATAAAACTTTGATGTTTCCAAATGAGTGAAGCTCTTTTTCGAGCTCACTGAGTTTCTCTTTTCTTCGCCCTGTTATTATAATATTGTATCCATTCCTGGCAAAGCGTTCCGCAATGGCTTTTCCAAATCCCGATGTTGCACCGGTAATCATAATTGTTTTGTTCATTATTGGCGAAGATTAAATTTTATGTAAAAATATGAAATATATCTGTTGTTTAAAATTGAATCATGGAATTCACCCGGGTATTGATTCGTACTGGTCAGCAGGCCCCATCCATTTAAAACGGGATACGCCTAACTATAATTCTTTTGGACCGTAGAGTTCCTCTGTAGCTAAAGCCGGATCTTCCCAAAAGCGAAATTCGCCTTGATCGTATGGACCCTCTGTCGCTTCGCGACATCTCTCCTAAAGTGGAGAAAATTTCAGGCTATACGAAGATATCAAATGGTCCTGAATTTTACCCCCCTTCAGGGGGGCAGGGGGGCAAAGACACATATCGAAATTTAAACTCATTGGGGGTAGGGGGGCAAAGACACAAATCGAAATTTAAACTCATTGGGGCGAGGGGCAATAAAACACATAGAAATAAACATTCAGGGGGCAACAATGGGAACAGGACAAATCACTTATAAATCCTTTCAAATAAATCCTATCTTTACCTTTTAAAATTTCTATGGTGAGCGATCCCGAAAAGCTGAAAGAGGATAAAAAGGCTGCGGTTGAATCTATGTTCGATTCTATAGCATGGAGATACGATTTTCTTAATCATTTTCTGTCATTCAATTTTGACAAATCGTGGCGCAGGAGAGCTATTAAAATAATATCTAAATCGTATAAAACGCCTTATATACTGGATGTTGCCACTGGCACAGGTGATCTTGCGATCGCAGCTATGAAAATCAACCCTTCTAAAATTACAGGTATTGATATTTCCAGAAACATGCTGGAGATAGGTAGTGCAAAGGTTAAAAGCAGGGGTTTATCAGATGTGATTGATCTTAAATACGGTGATTCTGAAAACATTCCGTTTGATGATAATTTGTTTGATGTTGCTATGGTGGCTTTTGGCGTCAGAAATTTTTCTGATCCGGTAAGAGGACTATCGGAAATGAGAAGGGTAATCCGTGAGGGCGGCATGATAATGGTACTCGAGTTTTCCAAGCCGTCAGGATTTCCATTTAAACCTCTTTATAATTTTTATTTCAGGAACATTCTTCCTTTGTTCGGAAGGCTTTTTTCAAAAGACAAGGCTGCTTACAGCTACCTGCCAGATTCTGTAATGAAATTTCCTGACAATGAAGAGTTCCTTAAGCTTATGGACCAGTCAGGGTTGACAAATAATCAGCAGATTAAACTCACCGGCGGTGTGGCAAGTATTTATACAGGGATCAAAAAATCAATGCAATAATTAGAATTCAAACGAGTTTACTATCTTGTATCACAATTTAAAAACTCCTGAAAGAGGTTGAGACCGAAATCATGCAATATTATTTTTATAGTTATTCTGTTTCTGAACAGCCTTATGTTGTCAGGACAAAAGCAGAAACCTAAAAATGAATCGTGGTATGACGAAAAACCAATTCATTTTGGATTCAGCCTGGGGTTTAATGCAATGGACTTTAATATAACTCCTTCACAAAAGAACTATCAGACCGATTCACTCTATCCTGAAGTTAGTCAGTTGAATCCGGGGATTAATATTCAGATTATTACCGACCTCAGACCTGCTGAGCATTTCGATATAAGATTTCTTCCCGGTGTTTCATTTGGCCAGAGGGTTGTAAAATTTTACAAGAACCGTGTACTTGTAAATGGTCAGCAAAGACTTGAATCATCGTTTCTTGAATTTCCTCTTCTACTGAAATATAAAGGTAACAGACTGAATAACGTAAGACCTTATGTGATCGGAGGCTTGAACTTCAGATATGACCTTGCCGGCAAAAAGGAATTCGATGATTCAAAACCTATTTATATCAGAATCAAAAGGCCCGATCTTTATTATGAGATGGGAGCGGGTATGGACTTTTACCTTACTTACTTTAAACTTTCTATAGAACTGAAAATGTCAACAGGATTTGGAAATGTTTTGGTTCAGGAGGCTGCACCGGGTCATCCACAGTATTTTAATGCTATAGAAAAGATGAAGTCCCAGATCTGGGTTCTAGCATTTCATTTTGAATAGGAATGGGAAAGCTGATACAGATTAATCTGACTCCTTCTGCTGCTGCAGACGAATCTTCAATAAAAAAGATAGCTGCTTCACTATCGGGTATAGGTACTGAGGCGATTACCTCGCTGAGAGTTATTAAAAGGTCAGTAGATGCGAGGAAGAAAAATATTCGTGTCAACCTTACTGTTGAAGTTTTTACAAAACAGGATCCAGCAAATCGTGCAATCAATCCTTTTAAAGCGATAGATGTTAAGCTCAAACAGGAAGTTATAATTATCGGTGCCGGTCCGGCAGGCTTGTTTGCTGCTTTGCGCTTAATTGAGCTGGGTTTGCGTCCCGTGATCCTTGAGAGAGGCAGGGATGTCTCCTCCCGGAAAAAGGATATTGCAAAGATCAGCCGTGAACAGATCGTGGACCCTGACAGTAATTATTGTTTCGGGGAAGGTGGTGCCGGAACATACTCAGACGGTAAGCTTTATACCAGGTCGAAAAAGAGAGGAGACAATACACGGGTTCTTGAGTTATTGTGTCTTCATGGTGCTAATGAAAATATTCTCTATGAAACCCATCCTCATCTTGGAACAGATAAGCTTCCGGGTATTATCGGAGAAATAAGGAAATCTATTACTGATGCAGGAGGACAGTTCCTCCTTGAAAAAAAGGTGACTGATTTTATAATTGAAAATGATAATATAAAAGGTGTTGTTACATCCGGTAACGAAAAATTTAATGCTTCGTTCGTAATTGTTGCGACAGGTCATTCAGCAAGGGATATTTATGATATCTGCAATAACAGGGGAGTTGAGCTTGAGATGAAACCATTTGCCATGGGTGTGAGAGTTGAACATCCACAGGAATTGATTGATAAGATTCAGTATCATGGAAATTCAAGAGGGGAATTTCTCCCGGCCTCTTCATACAATCTTGCAAAACAGGTAGATGGGAGAGGGGTTTATTCATTTTGTATGTGCCCCGGCGGATTCATAGTCCCTTCCGCTACTTCGCAAGAGGAGGTGGTCGTTAACGGTATGTCCCCTTCAGGAAGAAATTCACCATATGCAAATTCCGGTATTGTGGTTGAGATTAAGCCCGAAGATCTGGTCAAGTATAGCGGTTCTGGTGTGTTGGCAGGAATTGAGTTTCAAAAGGAACTTGAACGTGAAGCCTGGAAGAATGGAGGACATACACAAAGAGCTCCGGCCCAGCGCCTTGCTGATTTTGTTAACGGAGATAATTCTGTTTCACTGCCAAAGGTTTCCTATTTCCCGGGAGTTACTTCATCACCGCTTCACAGCTGGCTGCCTAAATCCATTGGCCGCAGATTAAGGGACGGTTTCCGTCTTTTTGGTCAGGTAATGAATGGTTATCTCACCAATGAAGCAACTGTTCTGGGAGTTGAATCACGAACTTCCTCGCCGGTCAGAATTCCACGTGACCCTGAAAAACTACATCATATACATATTACAGGGTTATATCCGTGCGGAGAGGGATCGGGCTATGCAGGAGGAATTGTTTCCTCAGCCGTTGACGGTATGAGAGCAGCTGAGGCAATTGCTCTGAAAATTAATCCTTAGGCAGCCCGCCAAAGTCTCCTTATTTATATACAATGGAAAACCCTTTTAAAAAGCCATTTACAGTATTTGAAACTTCAAAAGAAAAGATTGTTTATATCCTTATTTTTGGTCTTTTTATCTTCCTGTTCTTATTTCTCTTTAAACCTTTTGGTCTGGCTCAGATATCAACCGGACAACAGTTTTTCGTATCTCTTGGTTTTGGTCTCGTCACAATATTCATGCTTTTCATTTTTAAATTTCTTATTGAGCCGATTGTTATTACACGAAAATGGACATTTGGCAAAAGTGTTTTGTGGGGTTTTGTTATAGCTTCCAGTATTGGTATAGCTAACTATGTCTATGTCAGCCTGATTTTTCCTCAGATATTTATGTTTAAATATTTTTTGCTGGCCATATGGACGGCAATACTCGTTGGAATAATCCCAGTAACAATCAGCTATTTTGTCTCCTTTAACAAGATTTACAGATCTGCTCTCGAGGAGGCTTCAATTAGTCCGGATGAGATTATCTGGGAAACTGAAGTTATTGTCAGGGGAGGCAATCCGAAGAACGAATTTAAGATTAACCCCAAAAAAATAGTCTATCTGTGTTCAAATGATAATTATATTACAATTGTTTCCACTAGTGGGGAAGAAATAACCAAGACTCATCTCCGTGGAACTCTTAAAGATGCGGAAGCGGAGCTGAAAAGAAATCCGACTTTTTTCAGATGTCATAAATGCTTTATTATAAATACTATATATGCTGATCATGTGACAGGCAATGTTCAGAATATGAAAATAAAACTTAAGATACATGGACTCGAAATTCCCGTTTCGCGGTCAAAAGCAGCAGACGCCGCCCGCATTTTAAGGTGATTCGTTGCACTTGAATTGTAAATGCGCAATAATTTTATATCCATTTGTCCCGCATTATAGCAAATCACCCCAGATCTTAATCCGTTAACCACAATTGGAGTTTGCATGCCACAATTTTATTGTAGTTGTACCTGAGCCGGTATAGTTTTACAGAAAAAAGAAAATGACAGACTCTTTGATACTTGGCCTTAGCAGCGGTTCTGCATGCCTCGCCACATGCGGAATGGTTATGTTCCCATATCTGATGGCTGGATCTGCTGGTGTAAAAAGAATAGCTGTTGATCTGTCCTTGTTTCTTGCGACAAGGTTTATTATTTATTTTATTCTGGCAACACTGGCATGGTATTTTGGCCAGGCAATTTTCACAAATTCTCTTGTCAGAAACATAGTTCCGGGTATACTTTATATAGTCTTTGCAGTAATGCTTGTGTGGTATAGTATAGGTTCGGGCAAAAAACCCGGTTGCCCCGCGAGAATTGTAACAACAGTCAATAACCGCAGGTTTGTTCCTGTTTTACTTGGACTTGTTAACAGTCTTGGATTTTGCCCTGCATTATTCATCATACTTACCAAAGGTGCTACACAGGGTACTCTTTCCCAAAGTTATCTTGCTTTCCTGACATTCTTTATCGGGTCCTCAGTCTGGTTTCTGCCACTGCCGCTTGCAGGAAAAATACATAAGAGAGAAGTCATAAAAAATATTGGAATACTTGCCACTGGTCTGGCAGGCATAATTTTCATGATAAAAGGTTTAACTAATCTAATCGGAGGAATTGTAAATGGATAATTCTTTAAAAATTTCAGGTATGGAGAAATCGTTCTGGAAGTCTCTTTTATTTAGCCTGCCTATGATTCTTATAACATTTATGTTTATTACGGGAGGAAGACCTAATTTTTCTGATCCCTATGAAGCCATTGCCTTGTTAAGTGTTTTTCTGTTGGTAAACATTCTATTCTTCCTGATGCATTTTTCAGGAAAGACTGATCGCTACAGGGCAGTACTTTTCATCCTTTTTGCATTTTCATTGTCATACACTTTGATTCGGAACATGCTCGAAATACGTCATTCAATGTCCTTTTCACAAGCCGATTTACTCGAATGCAAAATACCATTTTGTCACCTGGTAATCCCGATGATGATCCTGCCTGCGGCATTTACGAAATCAATAATTTTCCCCGGAAGCATTATCAGTGGATTTGCCAATATTTCTTCAATGGTGGTGCTATGGATAACAGCAACAATTGTATTGGGAAGGGGATTCTGCAGCTGGGGCTGTTTCTATGGAGGATGGGATGATGGTTTCTCCAGGGTAAGGAAAAAACCCGTGATAAAGAAGATCAATTCACTATGGAAATGGATGCCTTTTGCAGTCCTGCTTATGGTAGCCTTATCCGCTGCCCTCACTATGCTTCCTACTTATTGTGACTGGTTATGTCCATTCAAAACAGTAACTGAATTTGAAAAAGTTACATCTGTTGAATCAGCTGCAAAAGCCGGAGTGTTTCTGACACTTTTTGGTGGACTTGTGGTTGTTTTGCCGGTAATGACCAGGAAAAGAACTCAATGCAGCTTTTTATGCCCCCTGGGAGCTGTCAACTCACTCTCTAATAAGATCACTCCTTTTACGGTTAAAATCGATAAAACTGCATGTACTCAATGTTTTAAGTGTGTTGAAGCATGTCCGCTTTATGCATTGACAAAGGAAGATGTAAATGCCGGTAAAGTTTCGGTGTTTTGCAGCAAATGCGGCAAATGTGTCGATGCCTGTTCAAAAAAGGCAATTCACTATGGCATAAAAGGAATACCTGCAGGGACAATGAAGAGTTTTTCAAGAAATCTATTTCTTTTTGTTTCGTTCCTGTTCATGGCCATTTTCTCCTCGGGAGCAATCATTTCAACATTACAGAATTTATTAAAACTCATTTTTTAAAATGCATTCAAAATGAAAAAGATCAAAATAATTGGGGGAATAACATGGGCCATTGCCTGCCTGATTCTGATTATTATTTTATTCCCTGGACTTAATAGCTTCTCAGCATCTGTTTCGAGACTACCGTTTATGAAGATAAATCCAAGATTATCCGGCGGCGAAATTGCATATGAAATAGTCGCAAAGAGTTGTACTCTTGACATCAGACAACCGGTTTTCAACGGTCTTTTTAAAGAAAGAAACTCTGGCTTCGTACAGATTGACTGGCGGGGTGAGGTACCCGGAATTATAAAGGATTCGATTGACTTTAATCGTGATGGGAAGAAGGATTTTTGTATTATAGTAAACAGAAAAGAATCAAAAACAGATCTGTTTGCTTTTAATTCAAAAGTAAGGAGTCTGATAATTTCTACTCCCACCTCTTATGGATGGGCTGCCAGAGTCGAATTGGTTAAATGAGAACAGTTAAATATAAATTATGAATATATGAGCCAATTAGTTTATTTGTCAATAGCATATGGTATTTCTGAATTATTATTAATGATCTTAAAGCACTCGAAAACGGGTGCCGTTAAAACCAGAAGAGACAAGGGTTCAATGATCTTTCTTTGGTTGATGATCACCCTTGGATTTTGCTCCGGATTTATTCTATCTAAGCACACAAACCAATTCTGGGCCGGTTTCGGATTTCCCCTAATAGTTGCAGGATTAATAATCAGATGGATTGCCATTCTTCAGCTGGGCAAATCATTTACGGTGGATGTGGCAATCACGAATTCAGCAATCCTAAAAACTGATGGTATTTACAAAAGGATCAGACACCCGAGCTATTTTGGAATCATACTGGTAATTGTAGGATTTTCAATGACTATGAGCAGCATCTACTCATTTCTGGTTTTGGTTGTTCCTGTAACAGCAGCGGTTCTTTACAGGATTAACGTGGAGGAGGAACTACTAATAAATGAATTTGGTAAAACTTACCTGGATTATAAGGCCAATACAAAGAAGCTGATTCCCGGTATTTATTAATAAGAGATCAATACAGATGCTACTGATTTTCTACCTTGCTAAGAATTTTAGATTCCTTCAATCTGAAGGACATTAAGATACTCAACACCATTAATCCTATCATAAGAATCAGTGATCTGGTCATTGAACCTGTTAGAGTTGATTTGAAACTATCCATTCCGAAAATAAATGCAATGCCTGAAATCTGGCCCATTAACAGCAACATGCCATTCGATGTTCCTTCTGAAGCCGGGTATGTTATTTCGGCACCGTATTGAAAACCTATTGGTCCCGAACTTAGCAGGAAAAATCCAAGAACCATCCCTGATGCGAGAAGCAGCCAGTAGTTTGTGGCAAATGTAATCCCCGTAAGACCCAATGTTGCACCGGTAAGAGCAATAATAATGAATGGAGTCCTTTTCTTATAGCGATCAGAGAGGATTGGGATAAAGAGAGCTCCGATTATTCCTCCAATTATCATTAAGCCACCTGTGATCCCTGCCTGTGTTGCTGAGAAACCCCTTGGCCTGAGTATATCTTCAATCCATGTTGTAACGGCATTGAAAACGCCCAGGCCGATAAAGAATATTACCATTAGAAGGATAAAATCTTTTGTTCTGAGTGTCTGCTTAAATCCGTCAAATACAAGTGACCGTTCTTCCTGATCAGGGTGACAGGGAGCTGTAGGAGGTCCTTCTTTCATGAGTATAATGAATGCTACTGCTGTAACAATTGAAACTATTCCGTATATATACAGCATTCCGCCAATGCCTGATCCTATGATGAGGTAAGGAGTCAATGTCATTCCAAGCAATATCCCCAGATACATTGCCAGAGTGCCAAGACCGGCCGCGGTGGCTCTTTCTTCCATGGGAAACCAGCGCGCTGCAAGCTTTGTAATTGCGTTCAGAATAAAAGGCTGACCAATTGCAATTCCAATCTGGGCTATAAGAAGCCAGTTGTAATCGGGTCCGGCAAATCCGCGCACCAAACCAAAAACACCAGTAAATGCAGCGCCTATGCCAACACCAATCCTGATCCCGAATCTGTCAATTATCCATGATGCAGGGATTGATACAACTATATAAACAATCATGAAACACATTGAAAGGATCCCGATACTCAGGTCAGAAACACCGTAATATCTTGTTGCATCACCGGTAATGGGAGCAAAAGTGATCCAAAGGAGCTGATTCACTGCAACCATGAACATATATACTGCAAGCATCACCCATCTGATACCATATACTTTAAAGTTTGTCTTTGGCATTTGAAATAAATTTGAACAAATATAATTTTATTATTTGTTTACTTTCCTGATTTCCTGAGAAACTCGGAAAAAACCACCGAAGCGGCCATTCCTACATTCAGTGAATCGATGCCTTCCTTTGCAGTACTGAATTTCGGGATTTTGATTTTGTCAGTTATGAAGGTAAGTAATTCATCTGATATGCCTTTTGATTCGTTGCCAAACAGTATAATGCCTTTCTTATCAAGCTTATAATTATAGATTGAACTTCCTTCAAGTAACGTCCCGTACACTTTGACCTGGTTTTTAAGTGATACCTTGAATAGCTCTTTGAGATCGCTGTAAAAAACATTGACATGGAGTAAGGCTCCCATTGTAGCCTGGATCACTTTAGGATTATAAATATCAACACAATCAGCAGAGCAGACAATATTTCTTATTCCGAACCAACCAGCGGCTCTTATTATTGTGCCCATATTTCCCGGATCCTGAATGCAATCGAGAGCGACACAATACTGACTAAGAATCTCCGGAATATCCATAACATGCCCGGGCATGCAAACAACAGCAAGAGCATTATGGGGAGTTTTAAGTGTACTTATTAGTTTAAGCTCTTCAAAGTTTACACTCTCAATTTCCTGAACAGAACTCTTTAGTTCAGAGGAAAGGCTTGTAAGAAATTCCGGCTTTGCTGCCAGGATTCTTACAGAAATCTTCGCAGCAAGAAACTCCCTGACCAGCTTATCTCCCTCAATTACAAACAGTCTTTCATCATCTCGCACCTTTTTTTTCTGCAGTGAGATAATGAATTTTACTTTATTCTTGCTGATCATAATAAATGCAAATAATTTGTCACTAAACGGCCAAATTTAACTTAATCCTCATTAAGTTAATTTGATTTAAATGAAATGTTATCATTTCGAAGTGAACAAATTACAATATTTTTGGATATTTATTGATATATTTGACTTTAAGTTTTAATTCATATTTTGAGAAAATCCTTTACACATATAAATAGATTCCGATCAGGGTCTCCTGTATTTATTTGCGTGCTACTATTCATTATAATATCTTGCAACCCAACTAAATATGTACCTGAAGGAGAAAGTCTCCTGAATGAAAATAGCATTAAAGTCAATAAAGAAGGGATTAAAAGCAGCGACCTTCTTCCCTATGTCAAACAAAATCCAAATAAAAAGATATTTGGAACAAAATTCTACCTCGGCCTTTATAATCTTTCTAATATTAATAAGACCAAATGGCCCCACAAATGGCTCAGGGATATCGGTGAAGAGCCTGTGATTTACGATTCAACAGCAACGACAAAGACAAGGATACAAATCAAATCATTTGTCTCTTCAAAAGGTTATTTTGACGGTATAGTAACTGACACAGTAACAACTGTGAAAAAGAAATCTGACGTATTTTATGATGTAACTTTAAAGCGACCCTATACAATCAGGAACCTTACTTATGAAATCGCTGACAGCAATATCAAAAAACTGGTTTTTTTTGATTCTGTGAACTGTGAAATTACAAAAGGAAAGCCGTACGATGTTGATATACTGCAGTCTGAGAGGGCCCGTTGCGAACGATTTGTCAGAGACCATGGTTTCTACGGATTTTCAAATGATTATATTTTATTTCATGTCGACAGTACTATTGGAAAGAGGCAGGTAGATCTTAAATATGAAATCAAGAGTTTTACCAGGCTTGATGCATATAACAGAATTACTCCGGTTCCTTTCGCACTATACTCGGTAAAAAATATTTATATCTATCCCGATTTTGTACCAAAGGAGGCCCTTGAGGGAGGGGATGCGTATTTAAGGAGTCTTGATACAACTTTTTACAAGGGCTATTATTTTATTACTTCGAAGAAAAAACATGATGTTAAGTATGACCTGATAATACAGTCACTCTATCTTAATAATGGATCAGTTTACAATGTAACCAGTACTGAACGGACACAGGCACACCTGATGGGCTTGAAAATATACAGGTTAGTAAATATTAACTATAATGATGCGAGTGAAAATGCGACTCTTCAGGGAATTGAACTAAAACTCGATTGTAATATTCAGCTTACTCTTCTGAGCCAGCAGTCCTATAAGATAGAACTTGAAGGAACCAACTCGGCGGGAAACCTGGGAGGAGCTGTAAACCTTATCTACCAGCACAAAAATCTTTTCCATGGAGCTGAACTTTTCAGTACGAAGCTGAAAGCAGCTTATTCGACTTATACAACATCAAAAGCCAATGCGGCAGGCTCTGTTGTGGCAGTCTCGGACTCAACCAGCAAGCAGGCGGGCAGCGGTACTTCGTCTTCAAGCTTGTCGAGTGCTGAGGAATATGGTATTGAGACCAGTCTGCGTTTCCCGAAATTTATTATTCCGTTTGTCAGACTGGAGGGATTTATCAAAAAATTTAATCCATCCACCACTATACTCTTAGCTTACAACTTTCAGAAATTACCGGTTTATACCAGAACGATTGCAAACGCCTCGTTTGGTTATAACTGGAAAGCCGGTAATTACCAGGAGCATATACTAAACCCATTTCAGTTTAATATAGTTAAGCTTCCGAAAATCGATTCAGCATTTTTATTAGGTATACAAACTTCCTCATATCAGGCCAGTGCATATATGGATGTTTTAATTCTGGGAGGGAATTATTCCTTTATTTATAATA
>Ga0302271_10003913_pt1 | contig 12199 bp, 8 predicted proteins | sample III_Bog_N1_1_FD_198767 | JGI IMG/M metagenome (GOLD analysis project Ga0302271, IMG submission 198767) | Peat permafrost microbial communities from Stordalen Mire near Abisko, Sweden - III_Bog_N1_1 | ecosystem: Environmental > Terrestrial > Soil > Wetlands > Peat | place: Sweden: Abisko... | reverse complement strand
CAAAAAAAAAATTTTTTTCTTCTAGAAGCAATAAATGACTCCACAGTGATGTTGAGTTTGTTAAATAACTATTCTCAAGCCCTTAAAAAAATGGCAATATTATTGTATTTTGTTCGGTAATTCCTTTTTTTGTTTAAAAAAATGTTCTGTCAGCAAAGCCCTTGCTGTGTAGCTGACTTGTCAGAGACTATTTTTGGAGAGTCTAATTATCAAAGCATAATATGATCATTTCGCAGCATGCCTAAGCATAAAGTGATTTAATAATATGCAAAAGCAGTAGTACAGAGAATCAGAATAGATTGTGCTAATTTATGAACCGATATTATGGGAAGAAAGAGGAATTTTAAAACTGTTATTTGCAATAATCTGCAACCAATTGGATCTAATATCATAATTTAGTCATTAGATGATGATAATCCCAATATTTTTTAATTTGATATTGAATAAATCTTGAATGAAATTATTCATTGATTTTGAAATAAATTTAAATAATTAACAATGCATTCGTACTGGAATATTAGCTTGAATATTTTATTTTTTTAAATTATTTTAAATTAAAACAAAGATTTCTATTACTGATCACAGGAATTACCTTTGCATCTGTACATGGGATGAATGTGGTTTTGAAGTTTGATTCGATACACACACAAGGCATCATTTAAAAGTACTTTTACAAGGATTTCGTTAATCATTGGGGACATATTTCTTAAACAGATCTTTCTATGAGAAGTGTAATATTCATCTTCCAGTAATCCATTGGGGAAGTTATTAAACAACCTTTGCTAGATATTGGCCAATAGCAGATATTATCTACAGTGACATCGATGGATTATTTTTTAAAGATCAGGTGTTTATTATTTTTCAAGGTAATAATGTCATTTGAGAGATTCCAAGGAAAACAAATCTGGAACTTGTCTTTTTCGTGTTGGGGAATCATTTGTGCTAGATAATGTCTCAGATTTTTAGCAGCTGTCTTAATAGTATTATTATTGATATTGTGCTAATAAAATGGAGGTTTTTGTTTTTGTTTCTGTAAATAAATTCTTTGCTGAAGCAGTTGGTTAATTGCATGATTGCTTTTATGAACTTGAAAGAATATTTTAGTTGTTATCCTCCTCAACAACAGATTATTATTTGTAATTAGGTCCAGCTGAGATGATAATCGAGTCGACTCTGAAAAATTATCCAAAGTTTTTATTGAAATAAGCGAATTCATCATGAATTCTCCTATTTGTACTTGGAGCCCATAATAAGTTTTATGGATCAGTTTCCATTTTCAAATTAAGTAATCCGATTCCAAAGATATCAGCTATCATGAGCATGAAACCTATTGCAATTTTTTTTGTTTTTACCACATTAACCAACTAAAAACACTGCACAGTTAACCAAACCTAATTGATAATCACGAGATGATAGGTTTTAATACAAATAATGACAAACTTTTGAGTATGTTAAAAAAATAAGTAACAATAATATATTATGTTTGTGAATGAAATCTAAAATATCTACTATTACATTGAGATTGGTAGAAAAGTTAATAGAAACCTTAAGAAATTTTCACATTTTTAGATCCAAAAGTATGCCCTTACTATTTCCAACAAGCATTGAGGAGATATTTTAAATAAATCTTAAAATATTTTTTAGTTAACCAAGAGCCAAACGAATGAAAAATAATAATTATTATCAAAAAGAGATCTAATTTCTATTCACTTTTTGCTTAGTTTAAGAATTAGAAAAGCGAAACCAGCCAACTTAATTCATCTTCGTTTCATTTTCATATCACCATTTCTTTCGAGAGGAAAACTTGGAAAAAATAAGAAAATAAAATATTTTGCTCGATTTTTTTCAAACATTAGAACGATTTGATAATTTTCAATAAGTATTGTCTCTTTTCTCATTATTGGTAGCTCTAATCAGATTCTAACACGTAACATTACAAACAAAAAGAATTTTAATTTTGACGAAGAGATTTATGCCTTTTTTAAAGATAATAAAGTGATAATAATTGAATTCTTCTGATAAATACATCCCCTGTGCTTCCTCTGCGTTTTTAAGAAAAAAAAATAGCTGAAACCATTTTCAATAGCATTTCTCTATTTCTACTCGACTCAAATGGCGATACTAACGTTTAAGTTATATTCTTTCCTCACCATTCTACTTACTGGTGGAGCAGTCATCAACTCTTTTACTCTTCACATGTATTATTTCCCTACTGTCATATATCTTACTACTCAAAAGTGGAACGTACTATTGCTCACAAACTTCTTCTTAATGCTTGCTATTGCTGTTCTATTCAAGATAATACACTTCTTTTTCTCAGAAGTCAGAGAGATTGAAAGGATTGTAAGATGATTTCTTTATTTTCTCTTAACAAAACCGCAGTTTATAAGATATTTTTTACTGCACTTTACAATAAAATAGTAAAATATCTTTTTTAATCTATTTCTTCTATCTTTCTCTTTAAAAGAGCATTCTAGATAGCGTGAAGCGTAAGTTATTCGATATTTTAGTGATTATTCTGATATTCCGCGAAGGATTAGTCGATCACCAGTTCTTCTTTTGGATGGCTATTCTACTTTCTTTCTTGGCCATCCATTAACTCACCATTAAGCGATCGGAATATGTAAGAGAAACAAGTGTTTTTGGCTATTTTGCTGAAATTTTGCAAATTAATTAAACTGTTGTAATAGTTAATCTCCGAGAGTGTTGTGGATGGAAGGCTGCATATGAAAGTAAGTGCAATTTATATATTTTTGCTGTGTGCGGACAGCTTATTAGTGAGATATCTTTATCGAATGTACAAGACTAATAGTGAATCAGATAAATCAACACTGTTCTTATTATTCTTCCTCGAGTTCATCCTGATATCTTTAGCTACAATCTACCCAGCTATTCGATATTTCGTGAATGCCTTTGAAACCTTTAGTTTTTCTTAGTTCCAATCGAAGAACACAGTTCTCATGATTCTGGAATTCTTTTCAACACTTTTGAAGCTCTCAGTGCAGATCTTTATCAGGTTTTAATTTTAGTTTTATCTTCCATTCATTGTGGATCACATTGAAACTGTGCGCTCGCTATTCGCAACAATAACCAAATTCGTCTATTCTGTTAAGCTTCTCAGATAACTCAATAAGTAAAAGCAGTTTTTGTCTTTGTTTAAAGTCTGAATTTGCTCATTGTTTTCCCTTAAATTTGTGATTAATAGATTACCAGATGTGAATATCAGTGATATTGAAGGAACTGACAACACTTGTCTGATATGTCTATCTGAAATCACAGAAGGCAAGAAAATTGGGTGTGGACATATCTTCCATAAGAACTGTCTCCGCGAACTCATCCAAGGAAAATCAAATTAAGTGTGTCCAAAATGCAGAAAGCCAATTGAAATTGACTAATCAAGTCATCACAAAAGCAATAAGCATCATAGCTAACAGCATCATCGCCAAAGACATCCAAATGGATAAACTCTTTTGAATAATAATAATAAAGAGCAGCCGTTTCATTTTAACATTGATCCAATCTTGAAAGGAGTTGAGAATACATAAGGCAAATAAGAAGAATTTAAGATAAAAAGATTCTCTTTTATGGATGAGGAGTTCATTATCGATCTTGGAAAAGATGAAATACTTCAATAACTACTATTGAACATGGCTGATCTTTTAATTACAGAGAGAAAAACACCTGAAATTATCCGCAGGATAAAATAGCTAGTGCAATAAATCTTAGCAATCGAGTAGGACATACAAGATGAAGATGAAGAAGAAAATGCAGAAGGAGATGAGGGATAATAAGATAATCCTATTCTCAAGAATAAAGACATTAATTCTATCTTTGATTTCTCTCAACTTATTGGTTATACTGATTTGCAAACATGTAAGTATAAAAATATACTTTTGCTTTTTTATTCTTCAATTGATTTAACATAACTCTCTCAGGTGGTGCAATAAGTTATGCTTTACCAAAGGAAGTATCATATAATCGATCTCTAGAAGACGAGTGTTTAAGGTTGAAAATTGAACTTATGAATCTACTTATTTCTAGCGCCTAACAAGAAGCTATCTTCCAATCTATTTTCTTTGGTGCTGCAGATAAAGTCTTGAAATTAAAAAAGACACTTGAAACAAATGAAAACAGCAATAGCATGGAGAATAATTATGATGAATAAAATAAGAATTAAGTTAAATAAGAAGTGTTGAAAGATTAATAGAAGGATAATACAAATGAGCCTGATAATATATTCTAAAATTTAGGAACTAGAAATGATAGCTAAGATGCTAGAAAAGCATGGATAGAGTAACTTTAATTGCAAGTTGAAACATCAGCAAAAGCAGCTTTACAGTAACAGTAAGCACAATAAGATAACTAAGATTAAGAGAAAGATAAAGAAATTCATAAGGAGCTTGCAAATGAATGAATGATTGAAAGCAAGCATAATATCTGACATACAAAAAACTTCATGTTGAAATAATTTTCAAAAGAATGCTTGTTTTTTCTTAACATTTTGAATCACAAAATACATATATATATAAACATGCTACAAACGCATATGGCTCATAAAACAAGTTGAAAAAAAGAGAGCCATTTATGTTCAGAGAAAATGTGGGAAAAAAGAGAGAAAAAATAATAATTTATCAACTGTAATAGCTTCGTTTAAGTCATTGCTTTTAATTTGCTAAGATATCATAATCATTGAGTAGATCAAAATCATCATTTCCTTCTTGATCTTCATTCTTACGTTAAAATGAATTTTCCCAAGCAGAAAGCCTCACAAATGATAGCTCCTGAGGCAATAACAACATCCTTTTATCTTTAGAATATTGGGAACCTTTATTTGTTAGGCTTTTTGATTCTCTTTTTAACGTTTTATTGTTTTTGGGAGGGTACTATGTTCCCTGTGTTTAGAACAAACCAGAAGAAGCAGTTGGAGTTGTCATAGTTGTTGTGGTGGTGGGATTTGTGGATTGATATTCTTCAAATTTTGACTAAAAATTATATTCTGAATTTTGATTTGTTCTACGGAAAACACCCCATTCTTTGCTTGTTTTGAGGTATTTCGTGTAGGGCAAAGTTGATAGTGGATCGATGTTATTGTTCTCTAGATTATTTAAAATGTAATTTGGATCACAGTTGTTGGATTCTGTGCAAGTTTCTCTTTTGATTCTCAGAAAACTTTCTTTTCGTTCATTTATGAAGTTTTCTGTTTTATTAACAATAATTCGTCTAGGAGATAAGGAATGATGATCGCCTTAAACAGATATTCCCTTAGAACCGGAGGTATTTGTTTCTTGATTCTTTGAGCGATTTCCAACAGCCCCAGGAGCAAAACCAGCAACTTTTTTGTCTTCAGAGTGATACAATGGACGAACAGATCGCTTTAGTTTACTCATCGCACGAGTTAACCTAGCTTAATTAAGATCAGATTTTTCTTCTATGTTCATTTCGACATTCACCATATTACATAATTTTGCAGGACTGATTCTTCTGCCTGTTGATTAGCTTCCAATGCGCTGTCTAGGTAACTACTGAAAACTCAATATTCTTGGTGATTTAGCAAAAGAATTCTGCAACTGTTCAGAAGATAAAAATTACTAAGAATTAATCTACTGCTATTAAGGTGTCAAAGTGGTTTCAAGCAAAGAATACTGTGATCGTGGATGGTATTTTACATATTATTATGGTAACTTAGAGTTCTGAAAAGAATTCTACACATTTTATTAGTTGAACTATGAGCAAACCTGTTAAGAAATAGGGAAATTGAGTTGATTGTTTTATCTTGGTTTGACTGGTGACAGCGATGGATAAAGGACATTAGTTAGCGATCGACGGGTTGATTCAGAACAGGGATTTAGCTCGATTTAAGATGAAAATTTTCCATGGAAGTAGTTATCTGCTTTTTTAGAACTTCTTTAAGACAAAAAGTTGCCATTTTCGTTCATTCTATGTGCGTTAGGAGTGATAGCTTGGATATGGTTAACTGGGGATTGTAGAGAATTGATCTTTTTGGTGAATATCTGAGGTTGATTTTAAGAATGATCTTGAAGTAATTCTTAAATGATTTCATTTGATTTTACTTGAGAGACTACTTACGCAGCTGGTTTGCTTTTATTGAGTGAATTTCTCCATTCTTAGATTCCTTGGATCCTCTTCCTAAACTCGCAGTTCTCTTGAGATTAAAAAACCACCTCAGCAATAGTTTATGCTTTTGGAGATATTGCTTCTGGATGCTTGAATTCAATAAGCTGCTGGAGTTATTGGTAGGTTCTAGGGTTATTGCTGTTATTATTATTATTATCCTGCTAAGTATTGATTTTCTTGTTTTGTTAGTTCAAGACTGAAGATACAACTTTATTTGAAGTCAAAGAATTCAATTTTCTTGTAGGATGAGCAGATAAGAAGAATTCATGCTCAAAGGTACTGGATTTTTGATGTACCCAACTAGCATGCCGCATATGGTTGGTTTCTTCGTTTCTCTCAAATATTTGTTTAGTGTTAGCTCTTTCTTAAAAAGCTAATTAATTTGATATCCAAACAAAATCATTGATAAGAGAGAGATCGATGTATGGTCATATTTCACTTTTCAGATAAATCCACTTTCTATTGATTACACCAATTCCATTCACTTTTATCGCTGGGTGTTTGGGTTCTTAATTACTCCACGCTACTAAGATAAGACAAGATCCAAAACACACTCAATGATTAAAACTAGTATTGAGTGAAATAGAATTTTATTATTTTTTCAAAAGGCTCCCAAAAAAAAATGCCATTAACCCAAAATTTGATATTAACTCATTTTTTATTCAAAAATGACTTAATTCTACTTAGGAAGTGCTTTTAAGTTCTTTTTAGAGTTTCTGAATATCCTCAGAAAAAAGGCTAAGAAGTATTTTAGCATGTAAATTACTGAGTGATGTTTCTTATCTTGGAGAATCGGAGATGAACAAAACTAAATGCCTTTTGATTTTTTATTTGAATGAGAACATCCGAAATATTGAGATTTATTAAGATTTCACTAATAGAGAAAATCAAACGAAAAATATTAACTTTTTTTTTTCTTTTTGAGAGAGATAAAAAAAATATCGAGGTGAGCAGGACTCGAACCTGCAACCTTCTGATCCGTAGTCAGATGCTCTACCATTGAGCCACCACCCCGGTTATGAAGTATAATAGAGAAAAATAAACAATTCAAGACTCTTTATGAGTAAACAAAATAGAGGAATGCAAAAAAATAATTGAAAAAGATAAGTTTTTAAAAAAATAAGTTCATGCATAAATCCAATAAATACTATTAAGGAATAATAATTTACAATTGTTTTTGAAATTAAAGATGAAAACGTTGTAAACTGTATTAAATATTAATAGATTTGTTTGACTGAAAAATAAGATTATTAAAATAACGTTGCTTCTAGGGGGTTTTACAGAAATAAGAGCATGCATGCTTGACTCATTCATCACCTCTATCTTTTACAGTAAGCTTAAAATATTTATGATTCTATGAAACTATTCATTCATTTTTTATTTCATCAAGTGCCAGCAGCATAAATTTACAGAAATAATTTAATTAATCTTCCTGATTTAACAAGGAAAAACCTTACAATCTAAAAACATTTGGGTTATTATTTTGATTAACACAAATAGTATATTACTTTATTTTTAGAAATCAAAAAAATCAGCTCAAAATCATTTGCTAATTTAATTCAACAAGAATCATTCATAAATAAGATTTAATATAAACATTAAGTGAGCTTATGTTGCTGAGAAAGACTTAAGCATAAAGAAAAAAGAGATTTGAAGTGAATTACAAGAACACAAGAATAAGAAATATTTGGCAAATCCAGAAAAGAGCTTACAGTCGACGCAAAAGATTTAAATAACGCAATAATTACCTCCAAAAATATGGCCTCTTTAAGTCCTTCTAAACCTTCTATGATTCATGTTTTCTTGACTTCAAAAGAAGCCTACATGATGGCTGGAGGGAGATCTTCAGTTTCAAGTAGAGTTGCTACATCAACTAGTCCAGCAAAAAAATCTAACACCCATCGGTCTAGTAGTGATGAAATGAAACGAGAAATGATCATGGCAAAGCGATAAGCGAAGACAATTAACCAATTAATGGGGGAAGAGAAGAGTTACAAGGATGAGTTAGAGCTCACAAGAATGAATTGGAATTATAAAAACAGATTCAAGACAAAAAATGAAAAACAAATGGAGTTCAAAGGTGCTATGAATTCCTTGATTTAGAGTTTCAGATCAGCTGAAAAGAATGTGCAAGCGATCAAAAAGCGCAATGAAGACATTAAGCCAGATGAAGAGATGAAGGTTTTGAATTTATAAACTCCTGATGAATCGAAGAAAGAAGATTCAGGGATAGGTGTTTTTTCTAAGTCCCAAAGAAGTCTGAGGAATGTGTTTGGTTTGGATGTGACAGTCCCTGAAACAAAAAGGAATTCTATGAATTCAGGTAGGAGTGTCGTAGTCTAGGCTTAAAAAGATACAACGTGTTCTGAAGATTTCCAAAAATTCAATAAAATACTAGAAGATACAGAGTCACTTTGCTAGGATATTATCCCTGATATCCGAAAACTCGCCTAAACCAAAAAGATGCAAGATATGTAGATTATTTTGAGCTAGAATTCATTGATACATAACAATACATAAACATCTATTTAATCCAATGTGAGTCTTATGTTTTTGTTTTATTTTTGAGGTAATTTAAGCGCGATAAGATAGCTTTAATAGAAGTCTTACGGAATCCTGGTAACCATGGGAAAAAGTTAGAATTAAAGCGACAACACTCATCCAACAAAGAGAAGGATTTACTTCATCCGTACATTCGTTTTTTAGGTTACGATACCAAAGAACAAGTACCAAATATCTCCAAATGGGCGAAGTTTGAATAAATTGAAAGTCGCTACCTCTTCCATTAATACACTCAGATTGAAAAGAAGAGTTTCCAATAAATCAAGGACGAATAAAGAGAAAAACTGTTAAAAGATGAATAATTAGAGAAGGCTAAGAGAGACAGTCCTATTAAAGTCAGCTCACCTACACTTTCAAGAAGAGAACGTAAAAGTGCGAGTTCAAGTAGGGAAAAATAAGAATAAAGGAAAAATAACAATAATAGTACACACAAATAAAACTTCTTAGATAGTTATTTATCAAGTTCTTCTGCTGTATCTGAATGGAAAAGAGGTGTAGAAATAGGATTAAGTTCAGAGAGATACCCGAATGGATAACTTAGTCCTATTAATAAGGTTTAAAATAGTCAGAAAAATAATAAAACTACATCGAATTATAATAATTTCATGAAGCTGCAACCGCCTTCCCCTTTGAAAGCATCCAAAGAACATTTTAGAATCAAAGTTGGAGCTAGTTTGTAGGACATGCGAAAGATGTTGAAGACAGAAGAGAATAATGAAGAAGATACGGGGATAATAGATAAAAATGATCGAGATTAAAAGGGATTTTAGTTGTAGACTGATCGTGAAAGGAAATCGATTTAAGAATAAGAGCAGGAGCATTCATTTACTTTTGCTCCATTTTCAACTAAAAGCAACAGCAATAAAGTACCTTTTGCACAAGCTGCTTAACTGATGAGCACTCCAAACATAAATTCTCTTAAATCTTCACCCAAAAAACAGTTTATATTCAAAGCATCTCCCCAACATTCTATAGCTCATCCAATAGGTAAATTCAATTCAGACGATGGTTAGAAGACTATTGGGTCTAAAGATTCTTCAAGACTATCTGTCCTTAAACATTCTAATAACTCATCACATATTCAATAACATAAATCGCAATAAGTTTCTTAATTTCATGGAAATAGCAATAAAGAAGATTAGAAATAAGACTTTTAAAAGAAACTTAACCCTGGAAATACTTTAGAAGTACCTGATTTTTTCAATCAAATGACGTTGAAAGACATGAACATCTTACGGAAATAAACTGAGGGGCTGAAGACAAAAACATAAGATTTGTTAAATACTCTAGGGAATCCTGAGAACACTAAACCAAACGGATAAAAAGGAGTTACAAGTATTAAGAGATAGATGCTTACCTATTAAGAGCATAAAGATGATATTTTAGACACGTGGGATAGGAAATAAGTGTAATTGAAATAAAAAAACAGATAAGAAATCAAAAACATTGTTGAAGATCATTACAAAAAATAATAGCAAGCTAGATAAAGAGCTTAGCAAAATGGAGAAGATAGTGAAGATGAAGCAGAAGAGGAGATTATTAAGAGTGCTTAGAATGGATTAGGAGAGTAATAGAGTTAGTAAACGGATGACAAGCTAAAAGTGAATGTGTTTCCCTCAGATTCTCCTTCTCCTTCTTATTAATCACCGTTATCATTTTCAGAATCAAAGAATTTGAATTTACAGGAACTAAATCAACAATAATAATCAGTTCATACCTCTGAACCTTCTACTCGGAAAGCCAGCAATGCATTGACATATGGTCAAATGAAAATAAAGAACATGGAATTAATCAAGCATGCAAAGTAATTTGCAGCAAAATCAAGAGAAGCAGAATCTTCTTAAGGTCCAATGAACTTAGGTAAAAGTCTAACGCCATTAAATATTGCTACCGTAGTTTAATCGTCAAGAAATGGAGCTATGCTATCGCCTTCGAAATTCAGATAGGAACATTCAGAGAAAACACAAGAAACTTCTGTGAATTTTTTAAATAAAAGATCTATCTTTGGGGAAGAAGAAGGAGAAATAGAGAGTCTAAAAAAAGAAGCAAATACTCAAAGATCTATGGAGGAAAGTCTTATCAACATTGTTTAGGAAAAGGAGAAAAACAAAGAATCCATGCCAAATATGATAAAGAGACAGTAGAGTTAATCATAATCTCCTGAATAAAAAGGAAGCAAAGTGAATTTTGAGCTTTCAAAGCTTTTTATGAAAGACAAAAGGAATGCTAATTTGAAACTGCTTCAAGAAAAACAGCAGCAAAAGAATCAAGTTAAAGAGTACTTAAATCAAGCACTCACAAGATTCAACAAATTACACAGTTCTTAGTCTGATAGAATTATGACATAAATCTAATAAAATCGTATTGACAAGGAATCAAATCAAGTGGAAGTAGATTTCATGCAGATGACATCTGAATTACAGAGAAAAGAGAAAGAATTTCAAATCATGATGGAAAGTAATTCAGAGGAAATGATCAAGCGACGAAAGAGAGAAGATATACTTTTTTAGACGCAGTAAAAAATATACAGCAACAAGAAATTTGATCCAACAAGGTTCTTTAGGGAAGAGCAAGTCTGGAAAAATACTATCAATGAAATAAACGTGTACACTCAAGGAAGAGAAGATAAAATAGAAAGAGCTAAAAATGTACTCTTGCATCCCATAGAGCAGAAAGATTCTCTTCCTTCGCAAGCAATGGAAGTAATTGATAAGTAATAGACGATATAAAAATTACCTTCATAGAATTAATCCCTTTCATTGTTAGAAAAAGATTGAGAAATTGTAATAAAAGTTCGACAAAGCTACATTTATATGGAAGTTTAACTTGTAATGGATAAAAAGATTTAATTGTTAATGAAAAGTAAGGATCTGATATGTTTTATCTATTCAAAGAAAGAATAAGTTGGTTACTTAGCTTTTTGATTATAAATTGTTAATTCACTGAGAAAAAAATAACTTAAAAAAAGTAAGAGAAATAAAAAGATTTTCTAGAAAATAGTTAAACATCTTTAATAAAGGAGTAGCATAATGGAAAGGAAGCTAATGAAGAATAGGATAAAATAAGGGAGACAATACACTGTTTTTTGGATATATTTCAGAGAAATAATAAGTAATATTTATGATAATTAAGCTACAATCTTTATTAAAAGAAATTTTCTAAATAAGCAATCTTAAAAGAAAATGAGAAAAAATAAAGATATCTGAATTTAAGGAAAGAATTTGATGTCTAAAGAACGGAAATTGTTAATGATATTTAGGGAATTAGAAATATTTTCATCAGAGAATCTCAAACTAGCTACAGTGGCAAATAATATCGAAGGTGCTTGATTACACCTAATTTTCTAGTCAACCCAAATATTCTTCACTTAAATTCTGGAGGAAAAGAGCATGTGCGCTCAGAAAACATTAATATTACTAAATTTAACAAAAATAATAACTTAAAAATGAATAAGACTTTTTCAGCTATTTTGATGTTATGCATCATTAGCAGCAGTGTTGCT
>Ga0302271_10003910_pt1 | contig 12206 bp, 13 predicted proteins | sample III_Bog_N1_1_FD_198767 | JGI IMG/M metagenome (GOLD analysis project Ga0302271, IMG submission 198767) | Peat permafrost microbial communities from Stordalen Mire near Abisko, Sweden - III_Bog_N1_1 | ecosystem: Environmental > Terrestrial > Soil > Wetlands > Peat | place: Sweden: Abisko... | reverse complement strand
CAATGTCTATTCTAAAAGCTATGAAAAGAACAATCAATCAGTAAGGGAAAACAAGAAAGAGGGAAAAACATACGAATTCAACGCCCGGACATTTCAACAGCAAATACTTCACGGTTTTTGTGAATATTTGTAATATGCCGGTCTTATTTATTTTGTTCCATGGCATTCCGGATGGTCATTGGAATGCCATCAAATCCCCAACTATCCGGATTCAGTTCACTGATAATAAAGTAATTTGTCACATCATTTGAGCCTAATACATTTTTCACCAGTTCTTTGCCAGCCTTAATCACTTCCGCCATTTGGGAAGCGTTACTTGTACCTTTCGAAATCCGGATATCAATACAACAAACCTTATCATGAATGGATTTATCAACAGGCATACCTCCGATAATCCAATTCGAAGGATCAATCTCATCGATGGTTATAACAGTCAAATCCGGGTTTCGACCCATTATTTTGACGATTATATCCATCAACCCTTTTATCAACAGGTCTTTTTGCTCCAGGCTTACCTGTTCCCTGACATACTTTACTTGTACATATGGCATAATATTGCTTTATATAAAAATTTTATTCCTAATTCTTTAATTTTTAAAAACGACTGAATTACAGACCTGTATATCTTATACCGTACGTTGCTTTCTGTTATTAAAATACTTGTCGGGAAGAATATTTCTATATCCTTTTTCCGTTACAACATCCTGTCATCCTCACTAAACTGAATACGCAGTTGCATATTTTCCGACCAACCGCTTTCCTCTTCGGTATTCTTAATGCCGATACCAATCAACCTTACCCTGGGTGACAGGTCTACCAACCTTAACAATTCAGTCCCCGCTTTGAATAAAGAATCAAAGTCGGAAATGGGAACCGGGAATGTCCTGCTACGGCTGATAATCTTAAAATCGGCATATTTTATTTTCAGGCTGACCGTTCGGCCTTTGAAATGGTTCTTTCCGATATACCCGATGACTTCCCGTGCCAATTTATCCAATTCGGGCAGGAGATCATCCAATATGTCGATATCCTTTTCAAAAGTAGTTTCCGAGCTTACTGATTTTCGTATACGTTGTTCTTGTACCGGCCTGTTATCAATGGCCCGGGCATTCAGGTAATACATATGCCCGGCCTTGCCAAAATTAGAAACCAGTCCTTGTTCCGACCATTGTTTTAAATCAGCACCGGTTCTGATGCCCAGTTGATGCATCCGTTCAGCTGTCACTTTACCAACCCCATAAAACTGTTCTACAGCCAATGATTCAACAAAAAGTTCAGCATCTTCAGGTTTTACGACAAACAACCCGTCCGGCTTTTGATAGTCGGAAGCTATCTTAGCCAGAAACTTATTAAAGGATACACCGGCTGATGCTGTCAGTTGCAACGTATCCGATATCTTCTGCTTTATTTCTTGCGCTATCAGCGTTGCCGAAGCTATCTGTTTATGATTTTCAGTTACATCCAGAAAGGCTTCATCCAGTGATAACGGTTCCACCAGATCGGTATACTCGTGAAAGATCTCCATAATCTGTTTGGATACCGACTTATACACATCAAAGCGTGGCATAACGAATATCAGTTGCGGGCATTTGCTCAGGGCTGTTTTCGATGCCATGGCTGAGCGTACGCCATATCGTCTTGCTTCATAACTGGCTGCCGCAACAACACCACGTGGACCTGCATAGCCAACAGCCAACGGCTTGCCTCTATATTCCGCATTATCCCGCTGCTCAATTGAAGCAAAGAAAGCGTCCATGTCTATGTGAATGATCTTGCGCATTATCAAACCTTATAAATGAGAACTGAGAATAAACAATCTTGACGGTATCTTAGCCTGAATAATACTAGCTTTATTCCCAACGTGCAGCCATGATTTCACTTGTCCTTGCAAGCTGCAAAACAGGATTCATACCTTGTCCCATTCAAGGTGAAATGCATGTGTGCAAGTTATTTATAAATATCTCCCTGGAATTTTTACAAAAATACGATATTTTTTTAAGCTACATGGTGAATCTGTTATCACTTTTAAAAAACTGAGGTGTAGAGAGGAGTAGGGGTGATCAATGCAACTTGATAGTGAAGATAGATATAGTTCATGTAACTTATTGACAAACACTCAAAATAAAAATCACGGCTTCTCAAATGTGAAGCCGTGATTTTTATTTAAAGGATATTTCGAACCGAAACTATCGGTTGATCATTTTTTGTGCTGCAGCCTGATACCGGTCACCTTGTATGGCTATTTTTGAAATAGCTTGTTGTATTAATTCTAAATCAACCGGAGTTAGCTCAACAGAAACAGATCCCACATTTTCAATAAACCGTTCCAGTTTTGTAGTACCGGGAATAGGAACAATCCAGGGTTTTTGAGCTAGAATCCAGGCTAATGCTATTTGTGCAGGCGTTACCTGTTTTTGGGCAGCTATAGCGGTTACTAAATCAACCAATGGTTGGTTGGCTTTCCGGTTCTCTATATCAAAACGTGGAACTGAATTCCTGAAATCATTCTTTTCAAAAACAGTATCTACACTTATTTTACCTGTCAGAAACCCTTTACCAAGCGGACTGAACGGTACAAAGCCAATGCCTAGTTCTTCAAGTGCTGGCATTATTTCAGCTTCAGGTTCACGCCAGAACAACGAGTATTCACTTTGCAGTGCCGTAACCGGTTGAACGGCATGTGCCCGTCGAATGGTTCGTACACCAGCTTCAGATAATCCGAAGTACTTTACTTTTCCTTCCTGAATCAAATCTTTTACCGTTCCGGCTACATCTTCAATCGGTACATTCGGATCCACCCGGTGCTGGTATAGTAAATCGATAGTTTCTATGTTCAGTCGCTTAAGCGAATCTTCTACTGTTTGCCTGATATATGCGGGATGACTATCCAGCCCTACAGACTTCCCATCTTCGTAATGGAATCCGAATTTAGTGGCAATGACCACTTCATTCCGAAACGGTGCCAGTGCTTCTCCAACCAGTTCTTCGTTGGTGAATGGACCATATATCTGGGCTGTGTCAAAGAAGTTGACACCACTTTCCACCGCCTTGCGCATCAACGCAATCATATCTTTTTTATCTGCTGCCTGGCCATACCCAAAGCTCATGCCCATACAACCGAGTCCAAGGGCTGATACTTCCAACCCGCTGTTACCTAATTTTCTTGTTTTCATATTCTTATATATTAATCTAATTGATTCAATTTATCTGATTTCTATTTTAGCTAATACTGTATCACCTGCTGCAGTCAATGGAGTTATAACATCCTCATTTATATCGCCGATATGCACAACCTTAAATGGATCAATGCGTGCATCCCCAAAAAGCACAGTAAAAGCACTCCAGCCATCATAATAATAAATTCCACCGGCATGTGCAACCGAGGTCATTGGTACTCCTTCAATGGATAGTTTCTGAGGTAACGAACTGTAATATTCGTGTCCGGCATATCGCCGCAAAGTGAGTGTCAGCGGTAACATGTTTAGAATATCATCTACACAACGGTTATCGTTTAATATAGCTGAATATTCTTTTCCATCGATGATCAGTTTTATTGATTTACTCATTGCTGTTTTTCTTTTTTATTATGCGATCCAGGATTTTAGCAAGTTGTCAGCACTTTTTACACTGCCACCCCGAATAGCTAAGCCTGATTTCACCTTGGCATTAGGGCATAGCTTTTTGATATCACGCTCGCTGTTACCCAATCCGCTTCCTTCGTGTGTGCAGAATGGAATAATCGTTTTTCCCGAAAAATCATACGATTCCAGAAACGTAAATACTGCCATGGGGAAAGTTCCCCACCAGTTGGGATAGCCCAGATAAATCACATCGTATGAATCCATGTTATCTACAGTTTGTGTAAGCTCTGGGCGCACATTTCCCCGTTTTTCGTCCATGGCTACATTCGTAGTTTCTGTATAATCTATAGGATAATTTTCAACTGTATCGATTTCGAACAGGTTGCTGCCGGTCATTGCTTGTATTTTCTTTGCGACTACTTCTGTGTTTCCAACAGAAAGATTTACAATACTACCATTCACATAATTTTGTCCTTTGCGCGAATAGTACGCAATCAGGCTCTTTGTATTTGCCATTTTTATGATTTTATTTATATCATTTTCTTCCAGCCATCCATTTTACAATAGCCGGATCACGATGGTCAAGAAACAGGCTCTTCCCGGTATCGAGAGTAGCAATAGCTTCCATATCTTCGGCGCTCAGTTTAAAGTCAAAAATATTGAAGTTCTCCATGATACGATCCTTTCTGACTGATTTAGGAATAACCACAATACCTCGTTGAGTAAGCCAGCGTAGAATAACCTGTGCAATGGTTTTATTGTATTTTTTTCCAATGGTGGCCAATAGTTCGTTTTTGAAAATATCATTCCGTCCTTCCGCAAACGGACCCCAGGATTCAATTTGAACATTATTCTCTACTAAAAACTTCTGGGTTTCGATATGTTGGTTGAAAGGATGGGTTTCTATCTGATTCACGGCAGGAATAACCTCATTGAACACAATCATATCCATTACCCGGTCCGGTTGGAAATTACTGATACCAATGGCTTTTATTTTCCCTTCTTTGTACAATTCTTCCAGAGCATGCCATGCACCATGCACATCGCCATACGGTTGATGTATCAGATACAAATCCAGATAATCCAGACCCAGGTTATCCAACGATTTTTCGAAAGCTTTCTTCGCTTTATCATAACTCACATCCGAGACCCACAGTTTTGTGGTAATAAAGAGTTCTTCTCGAGCTACTCCACTTTTTTTGATGGCTTTACCAACTGCCATTTCATTTCCATATGCTTGAGCCGTGTCAATTAATCTGTATCCGGCATTTATTGCTTCAAAAACACTAGCTTCGCATTCATTGGCATCAGTAACCTGATAAACACCAAATCCTAAAATGGGCATTTCAACGCCATTATTTAATATTACATTTTCCATAATTTTTATCTGAATTGATAAACAGTTTATTTATTCAATATTATTTTCACTAATTTTTTGATGGTTTGGGATCAGCCATGATAACGATGTCAGCACCAATAGTACAAATGCAAGTTTAGGCAGACCAAAAAAAGCAATAAGTGCAGTAGAAGAATTTAGAGCAATGGTTATATAAATCTTCCAATATCCTTTAAATGATTTTGAAAATGATGAATTATAGCCATGCAAACTGCGCAATTGATGTACCAGAACTAAATAAGCAACAACACATAGCATGAGTATGATGGAATAAAATGCAACTGTCGTACTTTTAAAAGCATTTTCACCCATCCACGCAGTTGCAAATGGAACAAACGAAAGGAAGAAAAGCGCGAGTAAATTTGCCCAGAGTACTTTATTATTAACCTTGCTTGCCAAATTAAATAAATGGTGATGACTACTCCAATTCAGGCCTACAAAAAAGAAACTTAATGCATAACTGGTAAAAACAGGCCAAAGTTGCCATAAAGATTCCCAACTGGTATCTTTCGGAACTTTAAATTCCAACACCATGATGGTAATGATAATGGCCATAACTCCATCGGAGAAAGCTTCTAACCGGTTCTTATTCATATTTTATGAATTTGGCTTATTTATTCCCAAACTTTCACGGACATACGTTTCAGAATGTTCAATAAGTTCTGTAATGAATGCAGCAAGGCTTTTCTCTGACACAACCGTTCCCTTTTCCGGTTCATCTTTATGAGTTATCTCATAATGTACTTCGTTCGAATTGGTGTACCATGCCGGCCTCAATACAGTGTAATCAAGATCAGATGCTTCAAGTACATCGGCAGCCAGGCGATAGGGCCTTAGAACAGGTTTTAATGGAACATCATAAATCTCTATAGAGCTGATGAAGATAATTCTTTTTATTCCGGTTTCGTTCATAGCCTTTACAATATTCTGAGCCATTGCACCAAGGTCACCTGACAGATTCGCATATACTATATCTTGTCCGGCAATAGCAGCTTTTAATTGAGCAAAATTAAGCACATCACCTTCAATAATATGGTATTGGGATATATCTTTGATTTGCATCCTGCTTTTTTTACGTACAAACAAAGTCAGATTAATGGCTTCAGCATCCAGCAGCATTTTGATAACATGTGTTGCAATATTGCCACTTGCACCGAGAATAATTACATTTTTCATTTTCTTCTGAATTATTTTTACAGCGAAGCCATATCAATGACAAAACGATATTTGACATCCCCCTTTTCCAGTCTTTCAAATGCTTCATTGACCTGTTGGATATTGATCAATTCAATATCGGCAGTGATGTTGTGTTTGGCACAGAAATCAAGCATTTCCTGTGTTTCGGCAATACCTCCGATATTTGAACCTGAAAAACTATGACGTCCGCCAACAAGGCTGAAAGCATTTACTTCGAGTGATTCAGGGGGTAATCCGACCAATACCACGCTGCCATCCGGTCTCAGCAGGTTCAGATAAGTATTTACATCATGCTTGGCAGAAACAGTATCGATTATAATGTCCATCTTCCTGAAATAGCTCTTCATCTGATCAGTATCTTTCGATAATACCGCTGCATCAGCACCCAGGCGTTTGGCATCTTCCACCTTTGATGGTGAAGTCGTAAATACAATCACTTCAGCGCCCATTGCTTTAGCTATCTTTATAGCCAGATGTCCTAAACCGCCTATACCCAGGATTCCAACTCTTTTGCCGGGACCCGCATGCCAGTGTACCAACGGGGAATACACCGTAATTCCGGCACACAAGAGTGGGGCTGCACCTGCCAGATCAAGCGTTTCGGGCACATGCAACACATACTTCTCATCGCAAACATAGGTTTTTGAAAAACCGCCATAAGTAGCTCCCCCTAGATATTTATCCGGGCTATTGAACGAAAAGGTGACACCTTCATCACAGAATTGTTCCAGTCCATCCTCACAATATTCACATTTTCCGCAGGAATCGACAATGCAGCCAACTGCAGAAAGATCTCCGGCTTTAAATTTTGTTACGTGTGATCCAACTGCAGTAACACGTCCAACAATTTCATGCCCTGGAACTATCGGCCACATGGTATGGCCGAAATCATTTTTAATCTGGTGCAAGTCGGAATGGCAAATACCACAAAAAAGGATTTCCATTTCTACATCATGATGCTGAAGTTCTCTCCTTTTTATATCCATGGCATGAAGCGGGTTATCGATGGCTTCTTTCCCGAATGCTTTAACATTTTTAGTTTCCATAATTATTTAATTTAATGCTGATAAATTCTACGTGTAATTTGTTGATGCAAAATTAAAACAAAAGCCGCAGGGAATGGTTTTCCCTGCGGCTCAAACATTTTTGCTGACTGGCTCAAAATAATCACCTGCATATTTATATGGATGAATGCAAATTACGCTCATTGGGAAAATCCTTGCTTATGGCAAATTCCTCTTTGATTCTGTTCAATATCCTATCATCATCCCATTAATGGTAAAACGGAGATATAACGGTAGCGAAACGGAGATATAACGGATATATAACGGTATTATAAAGAACCGTTTTATATCCGTCTTATCTCGGGTGTAGTTACGTGGCAGAGTAAATCGGATGATGATAGGATATTATGAGAAAGAATATAGGGAGGAGTAAGAGGCAAGAAGTAAGTAGCTGGTAGCTGGTAGTTAATAGTAAGTAGTAAGTAGAAAATAATCCCTTTTTACGGGTGATCAGTTTTTGTCATCCATCCTTTCATTTTCATAGATACAAAAAATATCAACTACATGTACTTCAGGTTGATTCCTAAGCACATATAGTTGATATTCAGAAAGAGTAAATCATATCAATCACTCAATAGCACTCATTCTCATTGGGAAAACTTTTACTTTTCACATCCGATACATAATTAGCTACTGCATTTGTAATTACCGTGTTTAAATCTTCGTATCGGCGTAGAAATTTAGGCGAGAAGTTTTTATTTATTCCCAACATGTCGTGCATCACCAGCACTTGTCCGTCAACATACGGTCCGGCACCAATTCCAATGATGGGTATTGAAACTTTTTCAGTAATTTCACCGGCAAGCTTTGCGGGTATTTTCTCTAACGTAATGGCAAAGCACCCGGTTTTTTCCAATAGCAACGCATCGCTTAACAGTTTATCAGCTTCTTCTTTTTCTTTCGCTCTTACCGTGTATGTCCCGTATTTGTTGATGGATTGTGGCATGAGCCCCAAATGTCCCATAACAGGAATTCCAGCGTTTACTATTTTACGGATATCTTCAATAATTTCTTCGCCACCTTCTATTTTCAATGCATCAGCACCGGTTTCTCTCATGATTCGAATTGCTGCTTCAAGCGATTTCAACGGATTACCCGAGCATGTCCCAAAGGGCATATCTACAACGACTAACGCTCTTTTTACAGCCCGCATCACCGAAACACCATGATAGATGATCTGATCAAGGGTCATTGGCAAGGTTGTAATATTCCCGGCCATTACATTCGAAGCTGAATCTCCTACCAGGATTGCGTCCATTCCTGCCTGGTCTATAATGGAAGCCATCGAATAATCATAGGCTGTAAGCATTGATATTTTTTCTCCACGATCTTTCATTTCTTTCAGCCGGTGCGTAGTCACCTTCCGTTTATCATCTTGCATTGCTGTTGACATAATTGATATTTTTTAATTTTTAACTATTTCTTCAAAATGTTCCTGTGCCCAACGAATCATCAGTTGAACTGCAGGTAGAATGTCCATGCCCATTTTCGTGAGAGTAAATTAAGGTACCGGATAATACTTCCCGGGAGATGCCAGGTATGGCATCGTTTAAATGCTTATAACGCATTGTTCCACCTGCTTCGAGCGTGATCAGTATCAATAAGGACCATTTATCACTAAATCGGATCAATATATTCCGTATCGAGCATGTAAGGTATTTTAAGTCTAACTGCCGTATAATTAATTTTCTTAGAAGGTACAAAAGTATAAAAAATTAACTGCTATCGACATGCTGAACTATAAAAATCAGTTTTATTATTGAGATTAAAAATATTTTTTCTAAATGAAAGAGACAGACAATTTGAAAGAAATATCGAATACATAGTACAAGAGGCAAAAGCCCATTTAGCAAAAAACCAACGAGTATCCAAAATTGAATACTCATTGGTTTTCTTTTAAGAAGGCATGTTCCGTATTTTGTATTATTGACTCGGTGCCATTCCAAACTGCCTCTTGAAAGCAGATGAGAAGTGGGATAGATTCTTAAATCCGACTTCCAGGTATACATCCGAAATTCGTCTATGTTCGTTCTGTATGATGTCACGGGCAACTGTCAACCTTTTCTCAATGAGCCATTTTTGTGGTGGCAGTTGACTTATCCGTTTAAAGTCACGCTTGAAAGAAGCCAGGCTACGCCCTGTAAAGCCTGCAATCTCTTCAACCGACAAGTCGTACATATAATTTTCCTCCATGTAATCGAGGATATCTATTTTCCACGGCTCTGTAAAGTCAAAGAGGGCAGGGTAGAAGTGTGTATCAATATTGAGCAAAGTATAAACCCCCGCCTGTAATTTCAATTGCATCAGCTCCTTTAGCGGTTCTTTCTCTGCATCGAAATATGGCTTCATGGATTGAAACAGGCTTTCAATATCAGGTGAATCCGGCAGTTTAATCACGCTTGGTTTATATTTTTCGGCTTCTAACGGCAACGCTTTCTTGTCAATTGTTTGAAAAAATTCCCTCAGAAAATTACGCTTGAAGTGCATAAAGATAGCCTGAAATTGTTCTTCTCCCAAGGGTTGTTTTGTTAGTCTGACACGGTTATCCCTGCGGAGAAATACGCATTCTCCTTTGTGGACGGTAGTACTTACATTCCCTTCCTCCAGTATCAATTCTCCGGAATAAACATACACAAGCATATGATCTTTAATCATTTGCATACAACTTATTTCATTATTGAAATAGTAGCTGAAAAATATATCGTGATAACTGAATTTCAACGATTCGGAATGTTCCATTGCCATAATCCCTGATTATTTGATGATTTTTAATTTCTTCAACCATCCCTCTATCCGGTCATCCGAATTATGTACGGCACTTCCCCGGATTGCCAATCCTTCCAGTATATGGGAATTTGGACACATCTTTTTCAGGTCTGCAATACTTCTTCCAAATTCACTTCCTTCGTGCGTACAAAATGGAATGATGATTTTCCCGGAGAAGTCATATTGCGATAAAAATACTTTTACAGCCTGGGGATATGTATCCCACCAATCCGGATAACCCAGGAAAATAATTTCATACTGATTGATATTCTTCAATCTGCTTTTAAGTTCGGGCCTGTAATCCGACTTTTGTTCCCTCTTAGCCTGATCAACTACCGCATTATAGTCGGTAGGATATGGTTTTACGGTATGAATCTCAAAAAATTCGCCATCTACCTTTTTGCAAATATCATAAGCCACGGCACGGGTGTTGCCACTGTGTGAGAAATAAGCGACCAGTATCTTCTTGCTACTACCAGTCTGTGCTTGCAATTGAATGCCAGACATTAACACTGTTGCTAATGTCAAAAGAATTAGTTTTATTTTCATTTTATTCGGGTATAACTTCGTTTATACAATTTAGTGCATTTAAAGTGCGGGGATATCCAATGTACGGCAACAGTTGTGTTGTCACGCTTAGGAGGGTTTCCTTATTATTTCCTACATTCACGTTTCCCTGGATATGCCCTTTCACTTGCGATTCTGTTCCACCCAAACTGATCAGCATTGAAAAAGTCAACAACTCACGGGTTTTCATATCCAGTCCTGTTCGGGTATAATAATCGCCAAAGCAATTGCCGGCTAAGTAGTCTTGAATATGCTTTTGATTGTCGGGTGCATTAACACGTGCCTGAGCTATTCGTTCTCCGAAAGTAGATTTCATTAATGCAAGACCCTTTGCATGACGATCTTCAGGTGTGGTGGTCGATTGTCCTTTTACCGGTAATTCAATTCCCTTTTCCTTCAATATTTCGTTAGCAGCATAAATAAAATCTATCACCTTGGCCACTCCAACATAAGCAACCGATTGATACAGGATTTCCTTAATTTCAACAGGTGTCACACCAACATTCAAAGCAGCATTCACGAACATTTTGTATTCAGTAAGCGCACCCTGGGCAATGGTGGAACCCATAATCATCATCACCCGGGTTTTGGTGTCAATGTTACCATAGCTGATTACCTCGTCGAAAGCCCAATTATCGAATATCTCAATCAATTCCGGGTCGGTTTGAGCTGCTTTGGAATCATAACCCGGCCATAATTCTTCATGGTTTTTAATGGCTCCTTTTGTCAGGTTAATATCCTTAGTACTTGTAGCAGTGGTTGCTTTTTTATACTGCTCATCATCCACAGGCTCCAACCAGGTATTTTTGCTGAGTTGAGGATTTGTTTCAATCGCCAAATGCGAGAACCAACTATCAGGAGCAGCTCCATGCCAGTGAATCACATTAGCCGGTATTTCAACCACATCACCCGGTAAAAGCAAACGTGCCGGTTCACCTTTCACCTGATAGTATCCTTTTCCACCTACCACAACAAGGATTTGACCACCTGTATGGCTATGCCAGTTATTCCGGCACCCCGGTTCAAAGGTTACATTCGATATCGGACAATTTAAATCTTTATTTTGTGTTAGCGCAGCCAGATAAGCTTGTCCGATAAAGTATCCGGAATACATTTCGGGAAGTTTGTCTCCCACTGGAAAATTACTTATTTTGGGAATTTCTTCTTTCATATTCTGTGCATTTAATGGATTGTTTTTGTTGAAGAGTAAAATTGCTGCAACCATTAAAATCGTTACTAAGTTCTTCATCTTCATTTCTTGGTTATTATGAATTATTTCAAAGTGCTCATATCAATCACATAGCGGAATTTTACTTCTCCGTCTAAAACTTTCTGATAGGCAGCAGTAATAGCAGCTCCATCCGGTTTAATGACTTCTACTTCCGGATAAATATTGTTTGCTACCGAATAATCAAGCATTTCCTGCGTTTCTTTTATACCACCTATCTGTGAACCAAACACTTTGCGACTACCCTGCCATACAAATTTGTCGATGCGAATACTTGGGGCTTTAGCAGTTGGAGGAAGTCCAACGATGCACAATTGACCATCCAAATTGAGCATTTTCATGTACATGTAAGGATCGTAACTAGCAGGAATGGTACTAATGATAAAACTCATTGTGTTATCTAATCC
>Ga0302271_10003909_pt1 | contig 12207 bp, 12 predicted proteins | sample III_Bog_N1_1_FD_198767 | JGI IMG/M metagenome (GOLD analysis project Ga0302271, IMG submission 198767) | Peat permafrost microbial communities from Stordalen Mire near Abisko, Sweden - III_Bog_N1_1 | ecosystem: Environmental > Terrestrial > Soil > Wetlands > Peat | place: Sweden: Abisko... | reverse complement strand
TTAGAGTGCTTGCAACAAAATTTGGGCATTTTTTAAAAGGAGATTTGAAAAGAATTTTAGAAAGAGAAAGAGATACTTATTAAAATACTTCCTATTCCTTTTCAAAAAATGAATTCATCTTGTGGATAATAAGAGCATATGTACTATCCGTACAAATAAAACAGTGGGGAATTAAAAGAAGTAGAGGGTGAGCATATCAGATAAGAAAAATTTAATAAAATAGGAGGTATTCTGAACGAAGATTGATACTATTGTCCGTTTTTCGCTTAATAAAGGATCCTTTATTATTTTTTTATTTTTGGTTAAGACCATCGAGTAATATTGTTCAAGGCTACAAGAAGACTATCTCTGTATCAGCGAAGTGAAAAACAGTGATCAGTAGACAGAGAAAGTGATAAATAACCAGCATTACTATGCAAATAATCTCTAAAACAGTTGGAAATGAAATATCTTCAGGGTATGAATATTATCAGCCATTATGATGTCACTTGACGAGCAAAGAATCTAAAACATTATGCAATTGAGGTTGGAGAGATAGAAGATTGAGAGCAGCTTATGATAAAAAAGCGTGTTTAAGAGTGAGAGAGAAACAGAAATCAACGAAATATCTTGCGCAATAAAATAAAATTAATTAACAAAAAAGGAAAAAGTTAAAAACAAAGAAATGCTTTCAAAGAAGATCGGTATCGACCAAATTCTTAAACAGATTGAGAACCACCGTGTTCTCATGAGAGTCGACTTCAATGTCCCCATTAAGGAAGGTGCCATCAAGGACTTGACCCGTATTAAAGGTGCTGTCCCCTCGATCAAGAAGATCCTCGGTGCTAACCCCAAGGGACTTGTTCTTATGTCCCATCTTGGCCGTCCCGATGGTAACAAGGTTGCTAAGCACTCCCTTAAGCCTGTTGTTCCTAAACTCGAGGAACTACTCGGAACCAAGGTATGCTACAATATTTAATTGGTTTTGTCATTTGTAATGAACTTTTATTGATTCTTCTAGGTTACCTTCCTTAACGACTGCGTTGGTAAAGACGTTGAAGATGCTGTCAAGGCCAGCAGAAACGGAGAAATTATTCTTCTCGAGAATCTTAGATTCCACCCTGAAGAGGAAGGCAAGTCTGTTGATGCTTAAGGCAACAAGGTAATTTACATTATTTTCAAGATTGCTGATGTCAAAAAAAGATAATTTAGACAAAAACTGGTTCAGTATGCGGAGGGAATACTTTTTCTATGAAGATATTACAAAACAAACAAAGAATCACAATTAATGTTAACTTTAATGTCTATTTTGATTCTTTCAATAGGTCAAGGCTGACAAGAAGAAAGTTGCTGAGTTCAGAAAATCTCTTACCAGCCTCGGAGACCTATTCGTCAATGATGCTTTCGGAACTGCTCACAGAGCTCACAGCTCCATGGTTGGTGTTGACCACAAGATCAGAGCTGCTGGTGATCTCATGAAGAAAGAACTTGAGTACTTCAGCAAGGCTCTTGAATCACCCACTAGACCCTTCCTAGTCATTCTCGGAGGTGCTAAAGTTAAGGATAAAATTCAACTCATCGAGAGTATGCTCGACAAGGTCGATGAAATGATCATCGGTGGTGGTATGGCTTTCACTTTCCTTAAGAAACTCCACAATCTTGAAATTGGTAATTCCCTCTTCGATGAAGATGGTTACAAGATCGTCGAAGCTCTCATTGAAAAGGCCAAGGCTAAGGGTGTCAAGATTCATCTCCCAGTTGATTTCGTCTGTGGAGACACTATTGAGGCTAACGCTAACGTCAGTCTCCATGATCTTGCCTCTGGTATCCCCAAGGGTTTGATTGGACTTGATGCTGGTCCCAAGACAATTCTCCTCAACGCTGAAGCTGTCTCCCGTGCTAATACCATCGTCTGGAATGGTCCTCAAGGCAGATTCGAAGTTGAGAAATTCAGAAATGGTTCAGCTGTGCTCCTTAAATAAGTTGCCGCTAGAACTGCAGCTGGTGCAACTTCGATCATTGGAGGTGGTGACACTGTCAATCTCGTTCAACAAGAAAAATACAGCGACAAAGTTAGCCACGTCTCTACTGGTGGTGGTGCTTCCCTCGAACTCCTCGAAGGCAAGGTTCTCCCCGGTGTTGCTTATCTCACTGATATCGATCAACTTTGAGGAATCATTTGTGCTCAAAGGGAAATTAATCAATGGTTTATTACTAGACAATATGTTTTTTCATGTTTTGTAGTAAATCATTGTGACTTTTATTACTTTGTTAGATACTATTTTTTATGGGGGATATTCTTAATTTTGGAGTTGCTTGAGTGAATTCTCTCTCCAAACTAATGAGCAATAGCTTAGTATTTTAGTGTTAATATTACTAAATATTCATAGAAGTATTTAATTAATAATATTTTTTTCTTCTAAGTTAGATCAAATTAATTGTTTCAATCTCTTCGAGTGTGTCAATAGAAGATTACTAATGATATCTCTATTTTTATGTTGAAATTTTTATTTGATTCCGCTTAGGACAAGTGAACGACACTTGCTTCTTTCATCAAGATTAGTAGTTTATCAGTTTAACAAATCATTTACTATGGGTGAGAGAGTGAGATTCAATTTGAGATTTCAACGAGATTATTTCATTTTGTGGAGGGAATTTTACTTTTCAATTAGATTTTATCAGAATAAACAGTTATTCTTGAAGTGTAAAGATTATTTATTTGAAAGTTGTTTACAAATATTTAAAGATAATAAAAGAATGTTTGTAATATCATATCATTAGTTATGAGCAAAGAGATATCAAGATGTTCAGATGTGTCTGAAATAAAAGTGGATTTGGGAACAGAAATGGATACTTTCGAGCCATAACTCATCAAAAAGCTATTAATTTCTACTTCAAATGAAGCTAGCGAGTTTGTCAAGCTTACAGGATCAAGAAGAATAGAGGAGAATATTAAGTAGAAGTAAGGACATATCTTTCATGACATCGAGAAAGGAAATATAAAAGCCTTTGTTGAGGAGTAAATCTCTAAATTTGAACCTCCCTATTGTAGCAGCTGTTCGGAAAGAAGAGCAGATATGATCTGCGTTAACAAGAAGTGTGGAAGCAAATACATGGAAATCATCTGCGAAAAGTGTCATTTCGATGCTCACAAAGAAGCACAAACGAAACCAGAAATCGACATCTAAGAATACTTTTCAAAGTTATCCACATTCATCAATGCTCAACAAGATCAGAAAAAGAAGAAGAAATATTCTTTTCACATTGACACAGAAAAATTTGGCACCGTGTACCCGATGATCCAGAAAATACGTGGATAATTACAGTCGATCAAGTTAAAGCTCGCTGACGAATTAGAAACCCATAAATCTCCTTCTGAGATGTATGCTAACCTGCAGAACGGAATAACGAATGCACTAGCAAAATGCGATTACGAAAATATCCAAGATCAGCTTGAAGTCCTTAAGAAAACCATTCTCTTTCAAACCAACAAGATCTCGTGGAATGACTTCTATCAGAAATATACAGATTTTCCTAAGATTTTTCAACAACTAGAAAGATTTGCAGACACAATCGATAAAGCAATCTAGCAGTCTTTTATCGGAGGCTTCCAAATCGATCTGTCTCAAATCAAATGCGAACATTCAGCAAATCTTTTGAAGCCTGGAATTCTAGGTCCCGGGCCGATGGTTAATTATCTATTTAAATTACCAAACGAGATAACTTTAACATCCAATAATACAATTCAATAGCAACAATACTATTTCGACTATTAACTTGAAACAACCAAGAAATATAAATTACGTTTCCGCTTTGACGTCCAACCAAAACAATTTGTCATAGTAGGTGTCATGCCTTTGTCCATCGTATAAACAAAATGGGTATCCAATATCGAAAATCAGTATTTCTCTAAGTATTTTATGACTAATTGCCCATCCTTAGAATGCTCAAGACTTATCCGTGGCAGTGACCTCAGTATTATCGCTCCGTAAGGGATGAAAATTGAAATGAGAATCGATTTTGAAGAAAATTATGTAGATTTTTCAGATTTTCCTGAAAAAAACCACATTAATGCTAATCATTTAGAGAGTAAGTTCTCTATGAGTGGACCTTACGTACTGGCATTTGCATTCTATGATTCGAATCAAATAACGATCGAATAATTTGAAGAAGTCGCATGTGTAGAGTAATATTGAAGTTACACCTTTTTAAAATGTGTTTTGACTGAGTTTTTGAAAAGTTAATTAGGTTTCATTTGTTCTAATAATAGAGAAAACGTGTTTATTTCTATGTTTTATGTGTTTGTGGGTGTTTTTCTTGAAGCCATTTCATTGTTTTCTTTGCTAAAAGGGGAACAATGTAATATTTTCATGATTTGATATCTTGAAATAGAATTAGATTGCTTTTTTTTCATCTACTTACTTATAATTTGTGAAGAAAACACTCCTACGCACTCATTACTGATCTTTATGTTTGAATGAGAATGTGTGGGGAGGAGAGGAGGGTACGAGTAGAGTTTAAAAAAGTGAAAACTTCGTTGATAGAAACTTTGAAAAAAGTCAACAGCAAGAAATGACTTTAGTTAAACGCAAGGGAAGTACTTATTTAAGACTTGGAGAGGGATAGAATTTCTCATAGAGTAGCTTAGAGTAGAACAGAGTGTTATCATTTGCTAAAATCAAATGCAAAAATTGAAAAGGACATTTTTAGAAGTCCAGGCAGCATAGGAGAGAATGCTGATTATCTCTCTTTGGACCGAATGTCCAAAACGCAAGACACTATTTCCTTAACTTGCGATTAGTGAGATCAGAACCCATCCAAGCACCATCCCGAGAAAAGAGAAGTGATTTCTAGTGCCGCGCGACAGATACTGATGTTCTTATCCTCCACCTAATAGATCTTAGTTCCAGAATCAATCTCCACTGATGTTGCCATCTTCGATACTAAAAAGATCTTTCCGGTGCTCTTCTTCCTTCTTACCCATGGGAAATGGTGTAAGTGAGGTTAGAGCACCTCGGCCTGAAGCATAATTAATAATAGGCCATCTTGGCGACATCTACCAACAAGCTAGCGCCCCTTAGGAAAGAGCAATAGGGGAGATCGACAACCTTACTCCAAATTTTTAGAAGAACCTCAACCGAAGCAAGACTAATCAAATTTAATAATAATCAGACCTCTAACCCCAAACAAACACCCACCAAAAGCGTCAGGATTCGGTTAAATTCCTTAGAAAATAGCAAGCGTCGCCGGAGGTTCAAAAACTTAGTCTAAGCAAGCCTAGAAAATTTAATAATAGCAGAAGTTTCTAATTGAAGAATCGAGAGTCTCCTATAAAAAAATAGTATGAAGAGTCTTTGATTGGAGATGGGAATCAAGGTAAATATAATTTCTACATCTTTATGAGTTTTAATATATTAATAACTATTTTAGCAGGAGAAGGAAAGTCGGGCTAGTCTCAGGGAGAAATTGGAACTCAAAAGGAGAATCTCCTCGAAATAAGAAGATTCTAAGCTGTGTAGAAATTATTGTCAGTTGTCTTCAATTCTGGTAACAAAGGTATTAAAAGCTAGTTTATAATAACCTTTTGAATTTAAAATTGAAAAACTGACAATGATTTTTACATAGCTTAATAGTATTATTTATTATTTATTTTTGGTATTAAACTATAAAACAATTATTAATAAACAACACAAAATTTATTTTAACTTTTTCAATTATTTTTGATATTTTAATAATCAGATTTTTTGGGTTGAATGTTTTCAATGGATATTTAACTAAAATGTAGATTTATATTGATAATAAAACTAAGATGAATAATCTATTTGTTAGTTAAATAATTTCCTTTGACTCTTTAGCTTGAGATTCAAAGCCCATCCATAGCATTACTTCTTGCTGTCATCGTTATTGATCCTCATGAATTTATAATTTGCTATGAAAATACTAACACATTACATCTAACTCCATCTGTTTTATTTGGCACATTGATGATTATCTGATTATTTTCTCTTCTTCTTTGGTACTTTAACCAATATCTTATGTATCCTTCTTTCTTTTTTATTTTCCTCTCCTAACTTCTTTTTATCTTATCCCTGACTTCTTGTGCATATTCATAAATACCATATGATAATTAGTCATTTTTTCTATCCTTTCTATCCAATAACTCAGGTTGTATTCAGTCATCTCCACTGAATGATCAAAGTGCTGTTTATTTGTAATTTTAAACAGCTTTTTTCTTCTTTGGTTCTCCATCAAGTTGCATATCAATGACTTACATAAAAGGACAAGGGTAAATAAATCAATAATGATCTAGTAGAGAGCATTTTCATTTATTTATTAATACAATATCGAATAAGTCTAAAGAACTAATATTAATTAAAAATGCATCGAAAGTGAAAATCAGAGATTTATAAAATCATCTTTCAGGATTTGTTTCTAGAATTTTTCTACTAGAAATCAGAGAGCGCCTTACACATTATCATTAGGTTCTGTAATGTGAAGCTTATGCAATTGTGATTGCACTTCTTGCTGTTCTCTAGTGTCTAGATTTTGTTCAGGTGAAAGCGAACACTAGACTCTTCTTCTATGTCCATGTGCTTTTCTTCCGGTGGCAGAGTTTGTAAAATTTCATCCGCAAACTTTTGAATCTCTTCTCTAACCTTTTCTCGTATCATTTCCACATAGTCTGCAGGTATGATACCTTGGTCTTTATACGGATTATTTTTAGCACATTTTAAGAGTAGAGAGCTCCGTCCACTACCTAATATAAAGCTCAGAATAATTGCAGTAACTATTTTAGATAGTGAGTCTTGGATAAATAACATGAATTTAGAGTAAAACATCATATCCAATGTCTTGCGATAACGCTTAATTCTTTGATCTAGCAAGATAGTGTCTGATTAAAGAGTTCTTTGACTCAATTAGAGTAATTTATTTAATCCTACCAATATTACCAGAAAGGTCACTACCCAAGGCTTTGTAGAAAAAATAGATAATATGGGATTAGATCACTTAACACCATTACAAAACAATGATTAGGATGTTTAAATAATGAAATAATCTATGCTGTCAATGAGATTTGTACAGAATAACAAACAGCAAAAATAGGCAATATTAATCACCTTGGGTAAGCAAGTTTCTTGATTTCTGCAGAAGTGAGGCAGGCTAATGAATTTCATGATACTTTTTGATATCCATGTCTTCTGCAAGCATATTGATTTTGCTGTCTCTAATTTGTCTGATCTCACTCCTTTTTTCATAAGCATCCTCTTTATTTATCAGTAAAATCATTGAATATTTCTACTCACTTTTCTTTACGAGAACTCTTTGCAGCATAATAGCTAGTGTACCATAAAATGTGTTCCAGGTGTTTTAATTTCTCTAAAACATCCCCTTTATATCATGTGCCTTAATTCTCTTCATCATCAACTCCATGATGCCTGCAAATATCAATTCAGATTATAATGCTTGATCATCTAGCTTCTGTACTCGATCAATCGATGATCGATCTTCTGAGGAAAATGATTCAGCTAATGTTGGGTCACTAAATAATCCCCCACAAATTTTTCGAGATATTATTTGGTTCTGTACCATTGTAGAATATCAATGGATACTCTAGAGATACCATCTTTTGTTTCTTATATTTAGCCATGTGTGTATCACATATCCTTAGAATGTGCTTTGTTGTGAGGCTATGATGGTGAGTACTATCTTCATAAAGTTTAATTGATGTCCTTCAGCCTCTTTTTTGGTACAAACCATGCGTCATTTTTCAATTACTAGATCTTTTTATCGTTATTTTGCAAGAAAGCAAATTATTCATCTGACTTCACAGACATTTAAAATTGAAATTTTAGGGAGGAAGTTATTTTTGATTAATAGTTTTTATCAGAAAAAAAGTAAATAATACTTTTTTAGATATTCTCCTTATGATTGAAGAAGATAAACAATATGAATTATCAAAGATAACTTATGAGTTAAAAGGCATCAAAATGTTCAGAAGGGTCTGACAACTGTGGGATCAGAAATTGAGATTTTAGAGCCAGAACTAGTGAAAAAGTTATAAATATCTACTCAGATAAAGAGTGTGTCATGCTAGAAGCGTCAGGAGGGAGAAAGAAAAATCTCAAGGAGAAGCAAGAACATATCATGCAAGACATCCAAAATGCAAACATTCAAACCTTTGTTGAGGAATGAATCTCTAAATTTTAGTCTCCCTATTGCGGCAACTGTCCAAAGAGAAGAGCAGATAGGGTATGCATCAACAAGAACTGTGGAAACTAATACATGGAATTGATCTGTGGGAAAGTGTCACTTCGATGCTCACAAAGATGCACAAACGAAACCAGAAATCGACATCGAAGAATATTTCAAGAAACTTGCAAAATTCCTCAATGAATAACAACACCAAAATAATTACTCTCAACCTCACGTGGACACTAACAAGCTAGGCTTAGTGTTACCAATCTTCCAGGAAATCTGAAGAATATTAGAGTCTATTTCGTCATTTCTTACTGATAAAGCAGTAACCCAGAAACCACCTTCTGAGATGTATGCGATTCAGCAGAACGGAATAACTAACGCACTAACCAAAAGTAATTGCGAGAACTATTAAGAACACTTTAGCTTCCTCAAATAAACCATCTGTGTTAAATCCAACAAGTTCTCCTGGAATGACGCCACCCAGAAATAATCAGCTCTATCCAAGACATTTCAACAACTAGAATTCCTAGCCGATACAATCAGCAGACTAATCTCCTCATCATTTCTAGGAGGCTGCTACTAAATCGATCTTTCAAAAATCAAATACTTAAATAGCACAGAGCTTTTTAAGCCTGGAAGAGAGTCTGGGACAATGATTCATTAAATATTTAAATCTCCAAATGAGATAACTTTAGCAACTAACAATGCGATTAGATAGTAGCAAGTCTACTTAAACTATTAACTGGACACAACCAAGAAATACAAATTACTATTCCGTTTCGACATCTAACCGTTGTTACTTCTTGTTGTCGGTGTTATGCCTCTTTCCATCGCTTTAACTCAATGGGTGTGTAATATCCCAAACCAATATTTCTCAAAGCGCTTTATGGCTAATGTTCCATCCTAAGAATGCTCGAGACTTATTCGTGGCAGTGATCTCAGTGTTATCGCTGAATAAGGAATTTAAATTGAAATGAGAATTGATTTTGAAGAAAATAATGTAGATTTTGCAGATTTTCCAGAGTAACAAAACATCAACTCTAATCAGTCTGATAGTATGTTCTTGATGAGTGGACCCTATGTGGTGGCATTTGTGTTCTATCAAACTTATTAAATTACTATCGAATTATTCCAAGAAATAACTTGCGTTTCAAAATATTGAAAGTTGAACTTCTGGTATTGTTAAAAAAGAACATTAATGAATATTAGTCTTTATTTACATACATTACAATTATTTTACAGTCACAAAAAGTAAAGTCAGAGAGCATGTTTCTCGAGAAAAAGTAGCATTCTTACATTTTATTTAATACAAAAGAGTTTTTTTAAAGATTTTTCAAATACTTGGCTTGCTGAAATTCCCTGCAAAAACCTTCAAATAAATCCGTAATTTACTGCTTTTTTTTGAATTTATTCATCCATAATGCTTAAGATGTATTGGTCCTGCTGGATCAAAACTATTGTTACTATTCTTGTATGATGTGTTCCTTACAGCTTTCCAATCTTTCTTTGTCTTATTAAGCCTTTCTTTTTCATCGTCCTTCATCGGATGCAGCCATATTTTCAGTAATTATTTCTATTCTTCTTGTGTTTGGATGGCTTGAATTTTTTTATTCACAGTGAATTAACTTTGATCATATTTCCCTGGGCCAGGTATTGGAAATTGCGTTGACAGAGGATATATCTATTATCCAAATCTATCTCGATCGTCTTTTGCAAACATGTATGATTGATTATTAGAACTATTTTTAGTTTAATTTTTCGACTGCTATTTATCTTTATCAGATTCTTTATCAATCGATTATATACTATTACTTTTATTGTTATTATTATTGCCTTCCCCAAGCGCTTTTGCTAGCTTAACCTTGATAAAGCTAACTGTGCCCTCTTTAGCTGCCTCAAATTGTTCTTGATAGTAATCTTACCCTTGTTGTTTCATGGAAATCGCTCTCCTTTCTTTCATAATTTATTTATCATTATGAGATGCGATATCAGAGATGTTTTGATCATCGAAGAGTCTATTCACATCATAGTCGCCTGGACCAGGATGGAATTTATTCATTTCGTAGATTTTCAGAATATTGTCTCGAGTGGATCCTGTAAATGCTGATTTATGCGTTTATTTATATCTTTTAGAGACATTGTTTTCTTTCGTTAGATCTTCAGAAAGCTTGAAGAAATCTCTGAGGAATTCATTATTTGCTTCCTTTACAATCTCATATGCATTGATTTCGTTGAGATCTCTCTGCTGATCTTTTAGAATCTTAGCGATACTCGATTTCATTATCCTTGTCTTGGAAGTTTTATTCACAGATGAAGGACCATTCTGATGAGTGCTAGTGTTGTCCTGATTAATATTTGCGTTTAATTCCACAGGTTTGGGTTGATTTTAGATATTATTTATGAGCTGAATGTAGTGCATTTTATGTGAAGGAATGTGCATCCTACTAGATCCAGAAATTGGTTTGGAGAATTTATTCTTAGATTTTTCAGCAGAGTTGAGTTGCTATTAATTTTTGGTTTCTTTGTCTCTTTCTTGTTAAGTTTATGAGCTTTATTCTTCGAACATCGAGCGAGAACGAGATGTCTTGCTTAGATTCTTATACTTCGATCTCAGGAGATTCACGATTTGTTAAGGATCTTTTTGATTCAATCTGAATTCGGAGCTACCAAATCCAGGCTTGTGTGCTCCGAATAATCGCTCAGCTGGGATAACTATGTGTTTACTTGGGATCGAAGAGGCGTTCTAATACAGCAGCTCATTCATTATTCCTTTGCAAAAATAAGGTAAAAAATTATTTCTGTTAATATTTTTGCTTTTGTATTTGTTGTTTTTGATTTTAATTCCTAAATTAATCAAACATAATTGACACACAGACAACTAATGCCCTTCGATATTTTTCATTATTAATTAGTTTTTTTTTCCAAAAAAGGTTATTTCTTTTTGTTATTGTTGTTATTCAACACATAACAAAAACCTAAAGATTATGGAAAGATTAAAGATCAAATAAAAAAAATGAATTGCTTTTTTAGATCTTTTGTTCTAAAAACAATACACGTACCGAAGGAATGAATGGAGATAAGTTAAAGATTTGATAAACAGATAGGTAACTGAAAAGGAAGATATGTAGAAGAAAGATAATTAACTTAGAAATATTATGCTCTTCCAGAAGGTAGCCATAAGAAACAAAATAGACGATTAAATATTTCTTGTTAAGAAGCATTAGAATAAATAAAGAATACATACATTTGTCTTGATATTTTTAATTTCTTTCATATTCGTTGTTGTATTTTAACAATATTCTATCTTAAAAGCAACTAGCTATTGATTATTGGTTTGATAAAAGAGAGTTTGAGTTAGATTGTTATTTCTGAAATGAAAATAAAGATGATGGTTTTGTTTGGTTATGATATTGAATGGAGATGAATGGATATTTGATAAATCGTTTTTTTAACTGGTTAACAAAGTGGGAATAACAAATACACAAACTTTAATGTGAATAGCTGACAATAAATGATAAAAAACAAAAAATAAATTCCTAAAAGAAGAGTGAGTTGCTTCTTCATTTCTAGATTTTTAGCTAAAATAAGAAAATAGAGAATAAATAATTATGAATTCATTGGAATTAATTTAGAATATTATTATTAATTTATTGATTAATTTAGAAGAAGAAAATAGTGATTCAAGTTTTAATATGTTATAAGTTAGTTTACCAAAGAATTGTTAAGAGAAGGAGGATTTCCAGAAGGATCAGAAGCTGGATCAATTGCAGAAGGTTCAGATGGTGTGGGTGAAGGATCAGCTGGAGATGGCTCAGGTGGTGTAGGTGAGGAATCCGCTGGAGATGGTTCAGGTGGAGTGGCCTCAGATGGTTCAGGTGGAGTGGCAGTAGATGGTTTAGGTGGTGTAGGTGAGGGATCAGCTGGAGATGGTTCAGGTGGAGTAGATGAAGGATCAGCTGGAGAAGGCTCAGGTGGTGTAGCGGCAGGATCAGATGCAGATGGTTCAGGTGGAGTGGATGAAGGATCAGC
>Ga0302271_10003908_pt1 | contig 12212 bp, 7 predicted proteins | sample III_Bog_N1_1_FD_198767 | JGI IMG/M metagenome (GOLD analysis project Ga0302271, IMG submission 198767) | Peat permafrost microbial communities from Stordalen Mire near Abisko, Sweden - III_Bog_N1_1 | ecosystem: Environmental > Terrestrial > Soil > Wetlands > Peat | place: Sweden: Abisko... | reverse complement strand
AGCGAATCCCCCTCCAATCCTCATTCGAGTCTTCGATGAAGATACTCTTTGTAAAATTGCAATTTTAATTATGATCCTCTTTCCCTCTTAAACTAATATTTTTCTTAATTTGAATTCAAGCAAACGACTTTTTAGGATCAACTCTTGTAGATATTTCTGAGGGAATAAGCAAACAATTTATTGGTACATCAAAAAGCCAATAAATACAACCCAAATGGTTAAATCTCAAATTCAGTAATTAGCACACACACACACATTTTTTTCAAAATTTCATATAATTTCATTAAAATTGAATTATCCTTGTGTGTTTTTGACAAATAAAGATAAGAATAGCTCATGTGGAAAGATTCTGGTTTCGTTCTATTTTGACAACGCTCTTAACTTGGCCCAGCCTTTAATCTCTGATTTGATGCCAAAACTAGAAAGATACAGAATTTAACTTAGAATCCTTGGCTTAAGAAACCTCAAATCGAATGGTGTAATGCCAGTGAAGCGCCCTTTCATAAAATTTGATATCAACAGTCTCAAGAGCATAGGTGAAACAGGAAAGATTGCTTCAAAGAATCTTTTCACGGAGCCTAAAGGTTTCGGTAACAATCCAACTCTCTCAACAGTTATTAAATTCGACTGTCTTCTGCCAGAGGATCTCAATTTGATCCCCTCACTCAGCGTAAACAATAAACTGCTATTTTTTTCACTTAATACAACAAAAATTGATTTCTTAGAGTTGAATAATAATTTTTTTATTGTTTTTCTTCAAACTAGTGTACAGTCTACGACAAGATTATGTTCGGGTTAGTGCAGCCTATTATTGGTTAGTTTTCCATAAACTTGCAAGAATACTCTTCTAAAACAAAGGAAAGATATGCTGAGAAGCTTTTGAAACTCGCAAATATGCAGTAGACGATCAATATGAACGCTACGAATAAGCTGAAAAAAACTCAGACAATTGCTAGCAAACCTGCTATTACGAGTGGATCAGTGTCGATCGATTTAGAGAAGCAAAAGAAATCTTCCGTTGAACCATTTTAGGTTTATGATGAAACCAAGAAGATTCTGAATGAAAAGGGAACTTGCATTCAAGAACATGAAATCTTCTGGGCAAATTATGAAATCGACAAGGAGCTTGGTGATATTGTGGAGAAAAATATCCCTCCAAGTGAGGAGTATCTCGCGCTGTCATATGACACGAGATTATCGAAACTCAACTCGATTCGTATCAAATAAACGGGCGTGTAGGTTCCACGCGAGAATGAAAAATCAACTGGATTTGTGAAAGAAGGGGAGGCAATTAACTTTGCAACTTGTAATTAAATCAGGAAACATTACAGATATATTGTGAACGAGCCCTTGGAACTGAGTAAATTCGTAGACAAAGATGTATTTGACATGATCTAAATCAGCTAGCATAGGAGATTCTGTGAAGAGGATATGTTCACTGATATGGTGCTTAGCACACCGAATTTCACGAAGCAAGGGAAATTTAAAGGAAAGATTTCAGTTGTAAAGCACTCCGATACAGAAATCTTCGACATCGTTCAAAGTGACAAGCAGGATGAGTAGGATAAGGATTTCATGACGGATAAATATGTTTATGTCAGGCTCTATGTCATCGATGCGACTAACATTCCATAAGGAGATGAACTAGAGTAAGAAATAACTGAAAAATATTTGATTGTTTTGGCATGCAGAGAAGGTTATTTTTTGATTTTTGTGTTTTGATGTGATTGGTAATTGTAGTGAGAGCGATCCATACCTCAAAGTTAAGCTAGGAAGCTAAGTTCAATCGGTAAAAATACCTTTTTTTCTGGGAAATATTTGTAATAACGAGTTTTTGGTTATTTTTTGATTAGACAAGAAAGAGATTCCTTAAAGATAACTCTTCTCCTAAATTCGGTGAGATGTTTGAGTTCAAGACTTGCTTGCCAGGTGATCCTGGACTTAAAATTCAATTATGGGACTACGATGAGCTCTCAGGAGATGATTTCCTGTGTGAGACTTGGATTGATTTGGAAGATCGTTTTTATTCCAAAAAATGGAGAAAACTAGTCAATCCTCCTATTGAAACGAGACCACTTTTTCATCCATCCAGTGGCCTTCAAAAAGGAGAACTAAGAATGTGGCTTGAGATCATCCCTGGAACAGATTATGAGAGAGTGAGATAAATCTATCATGTTTTCCCCAAGCCAACTTAGGAATTCGAAGTTAGATGTGTTATCTGGGATGTTGCGGATATTCCTGCTTAAGACGTGGAGGATGCTTCCGATCTCTTTATTACTGCGAGAATCGGGGATGTTACCAAGCAAACTGATATTCACTATCGAGCTCTTTCTGGAGAAGTAATTTCACTAATGACTTCTCTTTTTTCTTACTAACAACTTTTATTCATTTGTTTGTAGGGATCCTACAATTGGAGAATGAAATTCCCTATTACCTTGCCCTGCAATGATCCTGCCATATCCTTCCAAGTGTTCGATAAAGATTTGTTTTCTCCTGATGACTTTATTAGTTCAGCAACGATAAGTTTTGAAAACGAAGCTATATTAGCCTTTGAAAACGATAAGCGAGTCAAAATGTACAGTAACAAAGATCCAGAAGGCGGAAAGATCAGCTTGTCTTCTTCTTCAGACAAGAAATTTGAAAAAATCCTAATTCCACTTTCTAATGTTAAGAAAGGAGACTCTCATGTAAATTCATAATTTTTACTAATCATTTTTAAAGAATTATTATTGCAAATTTAAAAAAATAGAAACTTGAGTTCAAGCAAGAAGGCAAGATGAGAATTAGCTTCGAAATAGTGCCTAAAGTAGAGTAATTAAGCAAATAAAAGATTTAAAAGAGAAAAAAACCCAAGAGAAGATTATAATAATCTTGATAATTTTGATAGGGCTGACAGTGATCCTGTCGGCATAGGAAGAAGTGAACCAAATCATAGCCCTCATTGTCCAGAGCCTCCTGGGCGTTTCAAGTGGACAATGAACCCTTGGGATCTATTCGTAAAATTGATGTTTTAAAATAAAGATTTTTAGAATAATTTGATTTTGTTATTGCAAAACTGATTAGTGCAGATTAGTTGGCCCTAAAGCAAGAGCAAAAGTATGTGCTCTTATCTGCATAATCCTAATGGTCTATATCATGATATTGCTCATCCCAACGGTTGTTGGTGATATAATTGGTGATCAGATTACAGATTGAGAAGGGCTTTGATTATTATTATTCTTTTTTACATATTTTTTATGAGTCGAGTTAAAAAATAAAATAAAATATTTATTAGAAAACTGGAGTGAGACTTGTATTTCAATTATTGTTGCGAACATACAGCATTAGTCTTTATAAATATTTCCATTAATTTTGAAAACAAAACAAAAAACATCTTAACTCTATGATGGAATCAAACATTCAACTTGCTCAACGCTGCTCGGTGTTGCTGAATTTTGTTTACATTAAATTGATGCTTAGTACTGTTTGGATGTTTTCTTATTTTGGAACCTTTCTGGAGGTATCTTCGTTTTCAAGGAATTCCTCAGGAAAAGGAGAAGGGGTTTCCCTATTACTTGCTTTTAATTCAAAAATAAATAAAAAAATCATGAATTGAAGATTATTTTCAGAAACTTCTTAGAAATTTTAACTTAAAAATGATTCCGAAAAATCTTACTAAAATATTCATCTGGATTGGGACCTTCACTTTATGTAAATTGTTCTGATTTTTAGACATTTCCAAGATATTTCTTGAGAGGAGATTCTAGTTCTTTGTTGAAGCTGAGATTTGACATTGGTGAATTCGCAGAGTTTTATATGCTTGGCAATATTATCCTAGAACTATTGCTAGAATGTTGTACTGGCGAAAGAATAATATGCTAAGAATGAGGTGTCATTGGGGTAGAATCTTTTTGCTTGAATCCTTTTTTAACGGACTCCAATACTGGGTAAAACTTTGGAGAACTATCTTAATGCGATCGGAGAAGCATCCTTGTTTGAGAAGCTAAAAGATTCTTTGTTTTAAATAAATGATAATACACTTTCCTCCAGTTCTTAAAAGTCACTTCTTTGTCAATCGAGCTGATATTTAGCATCTCATAGATTTTAGGAAATTTTTATCTAAACATAGGAAAATGTGTAGTGATAATATTCATGAAGCGATAGAGTTCAGTTCTGAATATTTTCAAGAGAAGGAATGCAATGAAGCTGTAATGCAAGAAATAAAAGATCACGATTAAGGCATTCGTAAGCCAGGCATAATCGTTTACAGTTACAATCGCACTGATCTACAAAATTATTATCAGAAAAATATGACTGAATTTATCACATCTATTGAACCCGAAACTCTCAAAAGGATTCTGTCTGATCGTCAGAAGGAGATACAACAAGATAAATGTGCTTATTATGCATGCCTTAGTGACTTCTTCATCTAAAAAGAAGTTATTTATTATCGTTACAATTGTTTTCAGAGTTATTTTCACGAATTCCCAGTAAAATGCTTTTAGTCGATATTCTTGATAAAGAAACCCATATGCTAACCGAGCTGATATGAAATTGAGAGTTTTTCTTTTCTTGTAGATCTAATAGAACAGTAAAAGAGGATAGAAGAATATCCAGATAATGTAGAATGGTATGCAGAATAAAATCAGGAATTGTATATGCGAACTTGTTAGGCAATATTCAGAGACATCATCGATGATGTAATTCCTATCTCCTATATGTCTGCACGCTGATGCTGCTACCAGCCCAGAGATTATATCAGGGGAGATGAAGATATATAAAAAAACTAATCCACAGATGGTGAAACTTTTAGAATATTTCATTTTCTTGCTGCCGATGAGAGTAATATAGATCAGCGCAGTCGATAAAGTGTAAATAATCGGCAATATTTATGAGATTATCTGCTGGGAGAAGACTTGATTCAACTTTGATTAGAAAGCGGAGGCTTTATAGCAGTCAGAAGTAGATTTCATGGAAGCAACAGGTGATGATACATGTGTTTGGAGAACATCCAATGAAGCTGGGATTTGAATGTTCATTCGCTTGATGATGGAGCTGATGTATAGGTAGTGCATGAGAAACTTCAGATAAACGCTAGTTTAGTCAGCTGAATCACTGGTTCCGATGCTCCTTACACCCATCATTCTCAAATAGAACCCGATTACCTTCTTTTTGGAGTTCTTATAGGCTTATTTGACTCCAATCCAGACGTATATTACGATCATAACGAATGCAAACGAAAAAAACACATATTACCCTGCCATTTCACTGCATTGTTAGCACTCATAGGCACCTATTTTAGAAAAATTCTCCCCCCAAACATCTCCAATCACATCGCAGGTTTCGCATAAAGGACCAATGTATCCCTAAACGCAGTATTCGCGGCTAGTAGATGCCTCACCTTGACAATTCTACTTCGCATTGGAGCATTCAACGATCAAATCTGTTGAATTGTTCTCTCTCCAATATCCATTTTTCAAGAGGATAGTATTTTCGTAGCATTTTACTGCTTCAGATGGACAGATTTTGCAAGTTATACTTTCACTTTCGTCTTAGGGCTCAATCAGAGAATACGTTCCTTCTTAACAAGCCTTGCAGTGCTCCAATTAGCCTGACTACCTAAGAACAAAGCATGACAAATAATATTTTGTGTTTTTTAGAAAAATTAAATTCAATAAAACTTGTAATGGTATATGTTACTGTTTCACGTAGATTTCTCCTATTCTGCATTTCCTAAACGAGATATTCATAAATACAGAGAACGAAGGCTGGTAGAACAACGATGAATTCGCCGCTGAGGGCATGTAGATATTGTTTGCTTTCAAGTAGAAATGGTTGTTTGAGTTCGGTTTGGAGTTAATCACTAGTTTGTCGAAAACGAACGAGTTGCTCGTCGAATTGTATTTACTGAGAGTGATGAGTGTCTCTGAATTGAGTTGAATAAGCTCATTATCAACAAAGACTTGGATTTAATATGAGTTTAACTCCTCTCGAATTAGATCAGGATATTTATCTAAATTACTTGGATCAATAATCAAGGTATTATCCTCCTCGTCTTTCAATACCACACTGAATAAGAAGCTATTACCGCTCATGAACCCATTCACAGAATAAGTTTAAGCGTAGTAATCAGAGGCTTTTAAAGATAATTATCAATAACAACAAAAAAAGTTGTAATAATTTTTTTATTATTAACTGATAAATCTACTTACTTGAATTAGATATCTGAGCTATTGTGGAGTTATTGTCACCGAAGACAAACTTTAGATATCTTGGATACGACCCAATATTTATCCCGAAGACTGTTGCAGTATTTGAGGAAATCAAATTATTGCTGGTTTTCAGAGTTTGCTGAAGTATTTACTTGGGTATGAGACCAGCATATCTAATGCCGCCACCGATGTATGCCGTATTGAATTAAATATTGGAATCTTTGAATGTGATTTCCGAAGTACTTAGATATATCCCACCTCCTTAGACAGCTTTGTTATTGGATATTGTACTCAAGGAGATTTAACATGTCGTAACGCATTCTTCAAGTTAAAGTGCTCCTCCTTAGAATCCTTAATTATCTGTCAGAGTTGAATTAAATAAGATAAACGATGGCGCATTTGCTTTGATAACTGCACCCGTGCAAGATGGACAAATGACATTTTTTGCTGAAAGTTCAGTGATTTCTACATATTATGCGCTGATGTCTAGTTAAGAGAGTGAATCGATGGACAGATTTGTTAAATTCATATTCGAAATGGTAAGTTTATCATTTTTTACTTGATAAGAATAATTGATCTCCGAGTAATGCTAAGTGTAGAACAAAGCTCTGCAGTTGACTAGATTACTTGCATTGAGTGCTTAGATCGAAGTGTTGACATCCCCTTCAAGGGTAAAAATATTGAATGTATCTGATTTGGTGATTTCGGTTACAGAAACTGATGAAATCGTAACGTTTTTGGAGTTGATGATATGGAACACTGAAGCTGTAAACGATGAAGATGACGAGCTCGTTGTAATGAATGTGACATTGCTGATATTGATTGACTCGATGATCACCTTTTTCGCTGAGATTATCTGCATGAAACTTTAATTTTCTAAGCTGCAGTTGGTCATTACAAAGTGTTTTATCACAACGATATCAGTAATATTCACAGTGAGCAGCGCAGAATTCGCAAGAATACTAGTGAAATATACATTCTAAATTGTGAGATTTTCAATAACTAGCGAGGTTATGTCAGCGAAGTACAGCCCAGAGAGCTTAGCTGAGGAGCTTAGAGTAGAACCATCGATCAAACCGTCCTTAAAAATAAATGTCTATGTTGAATCTCCAAATGTAATCTGAGAAGTGCTGGTAGTACTGCTTGCGCTTGCAGTAGTGAACCCTGCAAGGGAGAGACTGTATCGATGTAATGTTAGAGATGGCAATGAATATTCGTCTTTTACAGTCAGAAGATTGATAAGTACCCGATAATTTGCAGAATCTATTAGCAACCTATTTTAATTGCTTGAACTGCTGGACTAAGTTGAAAATACCACATTTTTAGTGTAGGAAAGTGTAGATGAAATTTACGGGAAGAACACTTCCACTGCTGATGTGCTACTGGCGATACCATACAATAAATTGAATTTAACTGAAGAAATGGAGCTGGATGCTTTGAAATATTTGAATGCTGTTTCTTGAGACGATAAATATTGTCGCAAAGTGAAATATCCAGTGGGATTGTCGATATTAGCAAAGCATTATGTGTTTGAGAGCTGAGTTGCTGTAGATGTTGAATCTATGCCAGCATCAAAAAGTATGTAAGTGTAGTTGAATGCAGTCAGGTAGTTGACTCCTTTTAAAGTGAGGGATCTACTATCAGGGGTATAGGTTGTGATAGCTAAATTAGTGCCTTCCATGTCGAGTTACGTCACAAGGGATTTAGAGGTTGCACTGAAGGAATACACTCGAATAGACGTTTATGCGGTTATCAATATGTTGTATCCATCTATGAAGGTGACTGCTTGGATGTCATTCAAGTCAGAAGGAAACCGAATACTTGTGATAAATATGATGTCTGCTCGGGAGTAAATGTTCACTTGAAATTAGGTAAATACAGCATATTTATTGAAATCACTTGAGAAAATAATTTAGCAGTTCACATCAGCGGGGGCTAGAAGCTTCATGGAGATTGATAGAGTGGTTGAGTCCATGACATACATGATTGTTTGTAGATTATTCCATACAAGTAATCTGGAATATTGTGAATCTAATATGAGCTACTCGATAGAGGAGCCTAAAAAAAGAGAATTTTAAGCTGTAATACTGCTGGTAGTGTAGAGGTAGTTTCGAACGGTTCCGTCACTTGAACAGCTGAAGAGTCTACAGAAAGAGGAGAATCAAGGAAGAAAAATGTTAAGGAAACATGAAATTGATTTGGAAAAATTGGAATTATTGTAGGTAAAATTTGAATGCGATTTTTACTGATTAAGTTGGTTATCGAAGACGATCACTCGAACTGAAGCAGTGTGGTCTGTAATATTTGCGAAAATAGCATCTGTAGCATAGTTGAGAATCGTTATCTACCCAGATATTGTCCCAACTATCAGATGCTATTTGTCAATGTTAATTACAGGCACAGATACTCTCGAAAGAGCGTTGTTGTAGAGACTATAGGTGTTCAATGTATAAGTTATTTTTTATGTCAGCGAGAAATCAACTTGATTAACAGCTATTTTTATTATTTTTTAATCAAATGTCACAGCGAAAATGTAATGATATTCTAGATCATTTGAGATTATCTGAGATGAAGAAACAGTAATTGCACTTACTACATTAAATGATTCATCATAGCTTTTAATTTAACTGTATTCCCTGATGATCAGTACATTCCCTATTAGAACACAATCCAGTGCACGACTTTCAAGCATGACTGCATATTTAACGGAGTTATCAGTTATCTACCATAAGTTCCTCTCGATGTCGCCATAGTAGATCATATCTGATTTAGAAAAAGGAAAAATAATATCCAAAATGTCCATACAATGTTTCAGATTCGTAGCAGTAAAGCAATCATGTGTTTGAACTAAATGGATTTACCTTTATCTGGATGGTATGCGATGTGTATTTGCGAGTTCGAAGGGAGTGATATTTCTTATCCTTTTTTACCCAGATACGCATAATACCTCCAGAGCATGATTTCATTGTCATTGTAAGCGAAGAATAGATTACTTTGCTTGTCAATAAGGATCTCCTTAATCGTTTAGGAGGAGAACGAAGGCAGAATCATGAAATCACTCACTTTAGAAACAGAAGAAGAATAGGGATTAAACGAGAAAATGTAATTTTTAACATTTCTCACAAAGAATATTTTCGCTTCCTTATCTGCTTAGATGCCATTCACAGCTATCGGATAGAATGAATTCGTCATGTCTTACAGCATTGTGCCTGTTTGATAGTTCCAGAGCTTGATAATGTCGTTCAGGGAATCAGAAATCAGCGCAATGTAACTTCCAAGAACAGAAGTCTAGTAGATTTTCTGGGTAGATTTCCCAGAGTACAACAAGCTCAAAGTGTTTCTGTCGAAGGAACTAATGACTAACTATCCATGGGCAATGATATAATCATCTTCGAATTGAATATCACTACCGATTGCTCCATCGAATCCTAATAATTCTGTGATTTTTAAGCCAGTTAAATAACTGTAGACTTAAATGCTATTTTAATCATATGCAAATATCCTCTAGTATGTCTCATCTAGGACTATTCTACTCTGCAACGTAGGTAGAGTAATCTACGACGTTATGTCTCCAGAGCTGTAGTCGTATATTGACACAGTAGAATCTAAACTTAAGTTAATAATCAAGCTTTTCGTGCTTGTGCTGCTGAAGATTGCAGAAACTAGAAATAATTATGCAGCTGATGAAGCTGAATTGAGATTTAGTTTCTTCTAAATCGTTCCAGTAAGATACTACCAGATGATTATGTAGCCATCAGCTGAATAAGATAATAATAAGCTCGAAGTTGTGCTGAAGATAATTATTCCTGTGACGGATTTTGTATGACCAACTAACTCAATCGAAGAATCATGGATAAAATCCCATACAAATAAGTTCTTGGAAGAAGCATCGTTGAAGCTGATTAAGAGATTGCGTGTCTTGTCGATGAGGGCGTTAGTTACCAAGGAGTCATGCAGTTGTATTGTTCTATTGGAAAGTAAAGATTACAAAAAAAGGAAGAAGAATATAATTGGAAATTTGTGAATATTTCTCTCTTTTTTTCTTATTTTCTTTCAGTTTTATCACAGACAATTGGCTTACTTGTAAATTGCTGAGTTGAGATAGTCGTATATTGTGATTCCCACACTTAAAATAACAAGTTTGTAGCTTTCTTGATACACAATGATTCTCGAAATTATCGATGTATCAGCTGAATCTTTCCATTCTACTAGTGAAGATGCCACAGGTGTAAAGTGAAAATTCGATACATCGCCATTACCCATCGTTGTGAGCACTCGCATTCTGGATTCTTCTACAATGAAATTAGTTATTGTACGTGATGTATCGAAGGTCTATTCACCCAGAACGTATTGTAAATTCCCAATTAAAATACCCGATCCATACGCTTAGTAGTTAATTAACAAATATGCTTTGCCATATTTAAATGAAAATAACCCTTTTTCAATAGGGAAATCCAACAGTTACTGCTCGAATTCATACGCTGTGTAGAGTGACCACCCAACAACTCCACCAGTGGTTGTAGCGCATATCGCGAGATATGGATAATTGATTCCGCATGTTGTTGGAGCGGATGTATATTGGATGTTTTTTAATGGTGACAAATCAGCGTAGATTAATATCACCAACCCTGCATTGTAAAATGTGATGCCCATGTTATTTGCATCGTCTAGAGTCCATCCGTTGATCACTTAGTTGTTTGTGTTGAGAGATGATTAGTCCGCTTCTTTGTCGATGGATACAATAGGGTAATTGAATTTGATGTAATATCCATATGGAGTTGATGTGTACAGAAGCTAAGCAGCAGGTTAGAAGTTGATCACGGAGAATTGATTTGTTTTAGAAAACTGCGAAAAAACAGCATTATTATTAAGATCAATTACGACAATCAGACTCTACCCTGCTGCGAGAATATAGTTTCTGGCATAGTCTTATTTGAGGAATGTGAAGGCCTCTGTAGTTCCAATGTATCGGTAGTTGATATTTCCGGATATTGGATCGTAGCATATCAACGAGAAATCAATGTACGATACACATACGTTAAGATCTCTAACAACTGCGACTTTCAAGGGAGTTACAAGAGCTGCTGTCTTTGAAATATTTATATTGCTAGGATGGGTGATAATTGTGAGTAACTTTGTGGATATGAAATCATACACAAAGCAATACGAGTCAGTGGATACTGTGACCATAATCTAGCTGAGTTCGGAATAATCAATATCGAGAACTTTCGAGGAATGTTTCAATACAGGAGGAGTTATCCAATTATTAATGATGTAACTCACATCGAGCGTCGAGAAGTTAACTGCGAGGACTTATTCAGAGTAAACAAACAGAACATCAGTGGAAGAAGAATATTGGAACATGAAATTGGAATTAGTTTATTCCCTTTGAATTTCAAGTTAGTTCGAGGGTTATGAAGGAGAAAGTATCGCTGCTGAAGAAAACGAATAAGTGAATAAATAGACTTATCCATAGAGCGTTCCAATAACAAATTTTGTTTTATCTACAAGAGCGCAAGAAGATATTACTGAGTCTAAACCGCCTAGTAACGAATCTGCTGATAATCTTTTCTTCAAGGTGAATTCTAAGATATAATTAACATTGGTTAAGCCTTGATAGATGATGATTTCATCGGCTGAATATGATATGAAGTAGTTATTTGTTGTGTCGAGGATAAAGTCAATAATCGAACTGGTATGATCTTGAAAATCTTATGTTTTTAATTTGAATTAGCTCGCAATATCTGCAGGAGGGAGGGAAGTATCAATGTAAGCTATAATAATTTAATTATTTTCCCCTGAATTACTGCCCCCAAGTGCGAAGAGGAACGAAGAAAGATTCCCCGATACAGATAAATAATTAATCGCAATTTTCTTGATTGCAAGTTGAGTTAGATAGGTTGGTAAATTTGTATTTGATACCTGCCATAGGAGAATTAACTTGTCCTTTGCTGAGGAAATCAAGTATGAGGAACCTAGAAATAGTACTGTTTCGACAATGTTAGAATGGCCAATGAATTT
>Ga0302271_10003906_pt1 | contig 12214 bp, 6 predicted proteins | sample III_Bog_N1_1_FD_198767 | JGI IMG/M metagenome (GOLD analysis project Ga0302271, IMG submission 198767) | Peat permafrost microbial communities from Stordalen Mire near Abisko, Sweden - III_Bog_N1_1 | ecosystem: Environmental > Terrestrial > Soil > Wetlands > Peat | place: Sweden: Abisko... | reverse complement strand
ATGAAAGCTAAACAGATGATTTTTAGCTGGAAATGTTAGCAAAAAGTAGATATTATTAGTGTTTGTTGTTGTTTTAGTCTGTCAAAGGAGTATTTATTTGATTTCTTCTTTTGGGAGCTAGAAAATATCTAATTTCATACTTTCTTGAATCTGCTCGATGTAGGGTTTGAGTTTTTATCTTTGCAGATACAGGGCACACTCGTCGTCACCTTCAGTTTTGTAGATTGGTCTCAGAATACTTTCGATCAGAGAAGATTTTTCGTTGAGATTTCCAAGCAGGAGAACACATTGGGAGAGCAGATTAGCTTGATCTTCGAGGATGAGCTTCTGATTGAGTCGATAAATTACTGCGAATCTCTTCTTGTAACTTATCGTGTTATCTTGTAAGATTCTCCTGTCCTCATCAACCGAAGTCGTGAATCTATTTAATAACAAGGAGAATTATTGGGTTATTTAAATTTGATTCTGTTTCTAAGACATCAAAATAAGGATATTAAATGAAACATTTACTTGACTCTGAGGTATTTGAGCAGTTTGGCAGCGAAAGAAAGGACAAATGATTCATAAATGGGAGAGACTGGCAGACTTGCAATAATACGCTTGAAGTCAGGACCTTTGTAATGCATCATCAAGTACAACCTCAGGTAGATTATGAGATCTGCCCAAACAGGCAGACAAACAATCCAAATTATTATTAACAAGCAGCAATAAAAGCTCTTCGAAATCATGCCATTTAAGTATGCACTTACCAAGACAGATCACGTTTTTCTTGATTCTGAATTCCTGAGTGAGATCTTTCAGCTCAACCTTTTGCTTTTTCTTCCAGACAAAGCCTCCAGAGCATGTTTCGTTGGCTAGGAATTCTTAGAACACTATCTTCTCGAATAAAGCTGTGTTCAGCTTCTCCGGTTCCATGTTCATCCATAGCTTGAATACAAAACTAATTGAATCCCACCCAACTCTAACATACACATATTCCCTATGAAAGCTTACTCTAAAGGAGTATGAATCGTAACGGTTGTCTAAGAACGAAAATCCATACCACATGAGAAGGAACCTGTTCGTCCTTTGTCCGTAGCAGTTGTACAATTGCTAGCCCTTCTTTTCCCTGCAATCAAACATCAAGTCTATTCAGATTCAAATACAATGATCAATTCCAATCAATCAAGGATTTTAGCTAGCAAAAGTACGCTTTTTGTGTCATGATGACGAAGTAGTTAGACTCATCATCTTCGTCATACCAGCTGAAATCAGATTCTTCGCTGACTCCGCTGCTCAATTCGCTAGAACTCTCGCAACTCTCCCATTCTTCCCCTTCGTCATTTTCATCGTCTTTCTCACTGCTGCTCGATTTCTTTCTTTTCTTTTTAGAATCCTCAATCTTTTACTTTTCTTTGCAATAACTAGTTTCTTCGCATTGCTCTTTCTGAGATTCTGCGGCTTCTAAGACATCAGTAGCAGAACTATGTATGTCTTTGCTTTGATTGTTTGTTTCGATTGAATTTCCACTTTCATTTTCTTAGTTCGACTCCTCGTGATTTGCTGTTTCCTTCTTTTCAATCGGTTTCTTGACTATTTTCCCATAAAATAATGAGCTCAGCCTTGACTATCTTTGATTTACCTTTGACTGTGAGCTATCTGAGTTACATTTTGACTCCATCTTCTTCTTTTTCGAGTAGCACATCTTCTTTCCAATTCTGTTTCTTTTGCTTTTTCGGCTTTTCAACTGGTTTCATTCTGAAGAACTTGTCCAACTCTGCTGCTTTCAGCTGTTAGTTTTAGCTCTTCCTCTCAGTTTTCTCTTCATCAGAGGTGTCATTGTCTTCGCTTTCAGTGGTTTCATACACTTTATACCTAAACAAGTCTTCTTCCTTAAACACCCAATCAATCGATTTAAAGCATTCTCTTTCTCAATGAATATGTTACTTTGGTCTATTTGATCTTTTCGAGGTTGATTTCAGCACAAAAACTCTTGAGAGCGTGTCTGTCCATCCATTCTATATTCTCCCAGACAATCGAATCCTAGCTTTTCTTAGACAGATACTCCCTGTACTACCTCACATATTCGACTCTCTTGTCCTTGTATCTGGAGGCAAAAAATACAGCATCCCTGCTAAAAAATGAATCATTCTCTGCTCAAGTTACTGAAACAGCCTGTTTGTCTGGATGTCTTCCTGGGAGAAAGACAAAGATTTATCCTGAAACAGTTCCAAGTCGATTTTGTGCTTCTTGATGTAGTATTTCGCGTGTGCCTGCTCCACGTGGCCTTCGAAGCGAGTGTTGATCATGTAGTGAGTCGTAGAGTCGCAGTGGTGATTGAACATGTCAGCCAGGGGAACCAAGCACACACTCGGCAGTGTCCACCCGTATCCTCTAGTCATGCAGATTTCATAGCAATAGAAAAATAAGTCGCGATTGACCTTCTCTGTGTTGAACAGCTCGGGATATTCGCGGACTACTTTATCCATCCATTTCCACTGCTTTTCCATTTCTTTCTTGAGACATTCGAGCTGTTACAGTCATCAAACACCAAAATGATAAAATGAAACACTGTCTCTTTTTCTAAGGTTTTTGTGCGATTTTGAACTAAAAGAGTTTACTTCTTAGATGATATAGTTGTCTTCTAACACGCATAACTCTTCTGGACTCCAGTCGAGCAAGGTATAGGAGCGTTAGTTGAGCTCAAAATAAGGATGCCAAAAAGACTTGTCTCCTTTGAGTTTCTCGAACATCAGGTACAAAGCTAAAATGTTGAAGTCAGCGTCTCCGCATTTCTCCTCGTCGAACAATTCTGGGTACCTAAACCCATCAAATTCACAACATGTTTGTTCATTGTTAAATCAAAATAATGAATGGAAAAGCGCATACTTATCTAGGATTGGCTGAAGCTCGCTCCCATGTACTTTATCCTCTGAAATAATGAGCTTATTCGGGATTGCTACAATAGCCTTGATTTATAAAAACAAAGCAAGATTTTAGTTGCATTCATATCAAGTTAGATAGCTAAATTCAGTGAACGAAATGCTACTTTGTTAGGAGAGATATCTTCTGCTGCAGCTACTCCAGAAACTCCAAGTACTCCAAAAGCTGCTGGAAATTGAATCTGCAAAGCCAGTAAACATCATTTTAGAATGACAATTATTCCCATATATCACAACACAAAACAGTAATTCGCTAAAGAAAGCCCCCTATTAAATCTTAGTACTCCTTGGATGACTGCTCCATTGTCTAGACACCATTTCTTGAAGTTGACGTATCTTTAATCTTCAGTGAGTTGCACAGTGACATCGATATTCAACTGATCATCCTCTTCGATTGGGTAAGATAAACAAAGTAGTTAGATAGATGTAACATGAAATCAAAATAAATCTCTCATTTCATAAAATGTACTAATAATGCTAGTTATCATCCTTCTTTGAAGAAATTGCTAAGAGAGATTGTGGTTTTTTGATTAAACTTTTTGAAAATGAAAAAGATTCGAAGTGATAATTGAGAAAATTTGCATTTATTCATTCATTAATCCAAGGAAGACTTATCTACCGCGCAATTTCTAAACACAAATCAGCAATCCTATTATCCATATCCCCCAAAAAAAAATAATACAAGATAATTATTTTTTTTTTCTGAGATTTTGTCAAAAAATAATCTAATTAAGATTGTTCTTTCACATATTTTCTTTTCCAAATAGCTTCAATCTTTTGTAGCCTTTGTTTTTTTTGTGATTAATACTTAATAAAACAAATATCTTGCAATAAAATTAAAAATCTGTTTGCTTTTAAAATCTTTAAAATAGCTTCAAGAAGGAACTAATTTAATTTCTTCCTTTGCCCACTAGAAAATGCCTAACTTGATGCTTTCTTGGATCTGTTGAATATAAGGCTTGAGTTTCCATGACTGAAGATATACTGCACGCTCCTGATTTTCTCCTTAGTCTTGTTTCCAATGCATGATGCTTTCGATCAAACAGAGTTTTTTCATCAAGATTTTCAAGCAAAACAATTGCTTAAGAGAATAGCTTAGTTTGCTCATCTAAGATAAGTTTCTAATTGAGTTTGTAAATCACTGTAAGTCTTTTTTATAGCTGATTGTGTTGTCCTCTAAAACGATCTTATCTTCCTCAATTGAAGTCTTAAATCTGAAAATAATTATAAAGAGATCTCAAATCTTAATTGTATTTCAAATCATTTTCAATACTTTGTATCAATAAGCAAATTATTTAAAGCTTTTAGACATCTCAAAACATTGAAATGAATAGCAAAACACATTCAATTATTTAAGATATTGAAAATATTCTCTTTTTACCTAAGTCGAATGTATTTAAGCAATTTAACAGCAAAGGAGAGCACGAACAATTCATAGTTGAGAATGATTGGAAGACTTGCAATAATCTCCTCGGATGCTTACTCTTTCTCTGATTAGCACTTCATTAAATCCTCTCTTAAGTGAAGTATCAAATCTACTCAAATCAACCCACAAATAATCCCATTAATCAAATATTTCACTCTTTACAAAAAAAAATGATCTCACCAAGACAAATCTTATCTTCTAGAGCCTAAACTCAAAGGTCAGATTGGTAGTGTTATAATTCAATGGTTTGTTTCAATCTAAACCTCCTGAACATGCTTGATCCTGTTGATACTCTTCAAACACAAGCTTCTCGAACAAAGTAGGATTTCATTCTTCAGGCTCTATGTTGGTTCTCAGCTCAACCACAAATACAGCAATTTTAATCATTGACTACTTAAGATCATCACTCAAAAAATAATTAACTGTTTCTTACTCTGAAGTGGTATGAATCGTATTTGTTATCTAAAAACGAGAATCTGTACTATTTGAGAAGATATCTGTTTGGTCTCTTTCTATAGCTAATATGTAGCTATTAGTCTTTCTTCTTGCTTCAAAAAAACACAATATTTAGGAAATAGAGACATAAGTTGCTAAACCAGCCAAAAATTAATTGTTCTGTGGAGGAAGAATAAATTTACGCATTTTTTGTCGAAATAACAAAGTAATTTGCATCATTAAGGGAAGAAAGATCGAGGTCGAGAGTATTACAAGAGAAACAGCAATTAAAATGATAGTAAAAACAATTAATAGATGTCTATATCAGGTGAAGAATATTCAAATCTTCATTTAGGGATAACTAATTCGAATTCCAAGGTGAAATTAGACTCATTCATAAGAATCGGCCCTCAAAATGTGTCAAAATAGCTATCGTCTATTGAGAATGGATCTTCATTTAAACAGCAGAACGATTTGGTATTTTTTCCTAAGAGATTTTTCACATCGTAATTGAAAAAAAATAGAGTTGTTTGGGGAAACAGTTAGGATTTTGTTGGGAAAATGTTAAGTGTGTTTATTTCACTATGACATTAGTAATCTTCACTTCTATTTGATCTTTGAGATTTTTCTTTTACATATTTTGAGTTAAATTTAGCAGAATCTTTTTGTAGAGGTGGGAAGGAAGAAAATTTAAAAGATTATTATTTGATTAGCGGTAGTAGCAAGCTAACACTCTAGATTCTACTTAAATCCAAGATTTCAAAAAATATTTGGTGAAACAATTAATCAGACAAACTAACAAATCTAAATATTTTAAGACTTCTCTTATCAGTAGTATCCATCATCCTTATTGGCATAATAAAATGAAAAAGGTTAGAGGCATGTCTGCTATTGAAAAGCAGAAAGCGATTCTTGACATCTTCTTTGAATCTGTTGAGCTAAAAAGGTTTTCTGGCTGCAATATGAGATTCATTTTTGGTTTTTCAAATTTCTTAGAGAGATGTACTCAATAAGGATGAAGTAGAAAAGGAGGCAAAGAAACGACGCGTTAACAGTAAACCAAATGGGATTAGAAGGAGAACACAGATATATTTGTTTAACTCTTTTTCTGTGTTTATATGGCTACAAGATCCACAAGAAATACAAGAAATTCTCAAGAATTTAGTCTAGGATAACTTAGTCTGCAAAGATAAAGTAGGTGTTGGCTCTTTCTTTTGGTCGTTCCCATATGAAAAGAAAACAGATGTATCGAGGAGATTTGAAATTGGGTTTTTAAAGGAAGAATAACTTTTCATTTATTGCTTTGAATTGTTGAAAAAAAGATGGAAAAAGTTGTGAATGACTTAACTGAGCGGATTGATTAATGCAAATAGAAATCAGAAGAAGTCTTGGTTAAGATCACTGCGGAGACACAAGAACGAAGTGCAGTAACAGACTCTTTGACTTAAAAAAGCCAATGATCGAAAAGATGATTGCTGATTGTTTGATCTGTTAAATCTATCAAAGGAAGATCGAGAGGAATTGTAAGAGAAATATCAAGAACTCAAGGAAGCTAGCTCAAAGAAGGCAAAATAACTCAGCTCTTTCCAGAGAGTTGATCCTAAGAAAGTCATCGAACTTAGTAAGCTAATATCAGTTGATAAATTCTCCAGAAATCCTACAAAAAAACAATAATAATAATAATAATAATAGTTCATTGATTTGTTTATTTTCTTGTGTTCCAAAGAAACCTTGATTGAAACAAGAAGAAAATTGGCTAACTTTTGGACTGATAACCTCGAAGCTCTTCTGTTTTTCGTGAAGAAAAAATTCTTTATGTCTCAAAAGGATCTTGCTGGATATAAAGCTAACTTAGAAATAGAGGATGAACTCTAGTATATTGAAGAAATAGATTGACATTCTTGGATGATCTTGATGAAATTGTTGAAAAGAAAAATGCAATCATTTGTAGAATTGTTGTAATATGAATAACGTGCATTGAAATCCTGTAATAAATAGATCATTTCTTGTATTTGGTTTGAAGAGTTTCATTTTCTTTTAATCACAACAAACACTTAATATTTTTTTATTCAACTATTATTGTCTTCATCACATTATTTTTTCCTTTTCTTGATTTTATAATATCTAATAATCAAAGATACTCGTTAAAAGAATAATCATTTCTTAATCAGTGTTTAATGCCCTTTCATAATATATTATTTTTAACTATTGATCTTTTTTGATTGAGTGAAAGATTTTCGACATTTATTTATTACCATATTTTTTTGGGATTTCCCCAGAAACAATCTAATTAGAATTTTGCTTTCACTTATTTTCTTTTTCAAATAGCTTCAATCATTCAATAATTTGGAGCCAACAATTATTTTTTGTTTTGTGATTTATCCTTAATAAAACAAAAATCTAGCAATTTTTTCTTTTTTGCTTTCAACATCTTAACATAGCTTCAAGAAGGAACTTATTTAATTTCTTCCTTTGCCCATTAGAAAATTCCTAACTTGATGCTTTCTTGGATCTACTGAATATAGGGCTTGAGTTTCCATTACGAAAGATATACTGCACGCTCCTGATCTTCTCCTTATCCTTATTTCCAATGCATTATGCTTTCGATCAAAGGAGTTTTTTCATTAAGATTTTCAAGCAAAACAATTGCTTATGAGAATAACTTAGTTTGCTCATCTAAGATAAGTTTCTAATTGAGTTTGTAAATCACTGCAAATCTCTTCTTATAGCTGATTGTGTTGTCCTCCAAAAGGCTCTTATCTTCCTCAACTGAAGTCTTAAATCTGAAAATAATTATAAAGAGATCTCAAATCCTAATTGTATTTCAAAATATTTTCAATACTTGTTGATGTAAACAAAAATTTTAAAGTATTTATTGATCTCGAAACACTGAAACTAATAACAAATCTAATACAATTGCTCCCCCCACCTGAATGTGATAAAAAAAAATTCGCTTTAAGATTTTGAAAATATTCTTTTTTTACCTAAGTCGAATGTATTTAAGCAATTTAACAGCAAAGGAGAGCACGAACAATTCATAACTCTTAGTGATTGGAAGACTTGTAATTAGCTTCTAAGATTATGACTCCTTCCCTTAGTAGTACTTCATTAAATACTCCCTCAAGTGAATTATCAAATCTACTCAAATCAACCACAAACAACCTCATTAATTAAATACTTCCCTCTTTACTCTTAAAAAATGTTCTCACCAAGACAAATCTTATTCTTCTTGAGCCTAAACTCAAAAGTGAGATTTGTAGTATTATAATTCAATGGCTTTCTCCACTCTAAACCTCCTGAACATGCTTGATCCTCTTGATACTCTTCAAACACGATCTTCTCGAATAAAGCTGCATTTGGTTCTTCAAGCTCCACGTTGGTTCTCAGCTTGACCGCAAATACAACAGTTTTAGTCATTGGCTTCGTAAGATCATCACTCATAAAGGTAATTAAGTGCTTCTTACTCTGAAGTGGAATGAGTCGTATTTATTATCTTAAAATGCGAAGCTGTACCATTTGAGAAGGTATCTGTTTGGTCTCTTTCCATAGCAAATATGTAGTTATTAGTCTTTCTTCTTACTTTCAAGAAAATACCAAATTTAGGAAATAGAGAAATGCTTGAAGTTACTAAACCAACCAAAAATGAATTGTTCTGTAGAATGAAGAAGAATTTACGCATTTTTTGTCGAAATAACAAAGTAATTTGCATCATCGATGTTATCAAACCAGCTGAACTTAGTCTCTTTCTTAATAATTCCAATCTCTGATTCTTTAGTTTCTCTATTTTATTCTTCATTTTCAATAAATTCATCTTCTTTCCATTATTTTTTGAGTTATTTTCTGGGATTTTCAGCCATATTGGTTTAAGCCAATTTATCTAATTCTTCTGATTTCAACTTATCCTTCTTGATTTTCTTTGCAGTTCCTTCTTCATCATAGGAATCATTGTTTTCACTTGCAGTTGTGTTGAAAACTTCATAACGAAATAAATCTTTTTCCTTGAAATAAAACAATATTTATTATCCTGAATGTTAACCATAAACTAAATTGTTACTTGAGTTTGTTTGATTTTGTGTAGATTGATCTCTGCACATAGGTTCTTGAGAGTGTATCTATCCATTTATTCAATGTTTTCTTCTTGAATTGCAGTCTAACTTTTCTAAGATAAATACTACTTATTTTGTCTCACATACTCAATTCTATTGCTCTAAAATCTTGAAATATCAACATATCAAATGCTCATCAAAAATTAAAATAATAAGCATAATTAAATTTTTTAATTTACTTGAACATTCCCTTTGATTCTACTTCTTCTTTGGAGAAAGTCAACGCTTTATCTTTAAACAATTCTAAATTGATTTTCTCTTTTTTGATAGTGTATTCAGTGTGTGCATGCTCGGTATCACTTTCAAATCTTTTGTTCACTAAGTAGTGATTTGTTGATGGATCGGAATGGTGATTAAACATATCCACCAAAGGTACCAGACTCATGCTTGGAACATTGCTTCCAAATCCTCTTGTAATGGGTATTTCATAGCAGAAGAAAAATAAATTTCTATCTACTTTCGCTAGATCAAAGAAATCAGGATAGTCACTCATTACTTTGTGTATTTTGAGCCATTATTTTTCAATACAGTTCCCTAGACTTTCAACCTATGCAAAACTGCCTTTAGACCAACAAAAATCAAATGCTTTTTTAAAGATATTTTACCTCTTTAACCAAGTAGTCATCTTCTAGTTAGCTTAATTCCTCAGAACTCCAATCAGTAAGGATGTAGGATTGTTAAATCAGATCCAGATAAGGATGCCAAAAGGATTTTTCTCCTTTTAATTTTTCGTACATCAAAAACAATCCAATACTATTGAATTCAGCTACACCACAAAATTGGTCATCGAATAGCTCTGGATGTCTTTGGGAAGGCAATAAAATAATATTTAGTCATAATTTCAATGAAATGACAGTATCTAAGGAGTATTTTTGAAGTAAGACCATATAATAAAAAGAACTAACAAAAGTACTTTTTGAAGATAGGCTGGAGCTCACTAGCTAATACTTTATCCTCTGAAATTATGAGCTTATGTGGAATAGCCATGACTACCTGTTTTGCAAAACACAAGTATCAATAAGTATGGAGGATTTAGTTATTTCAAGAACAAATTATTTTGGCTATTTTTTATTAATATGGGAGAAAACTTATCTCTTAGTCAAAGAAATTATGTGTTTTACAGTGTTTGGAGAGATATCCTCTGAAGCAGCAACTCCTCGAACTCCAAGGACACCAAATGCTGCAGGGAATTGAATCTGAGAGTAGGAGAAAAATAAATTCAAAAAATGTGTTATTATTAGCAGTTTCGATTAAGAAAACAGATTATTTAAGGAAATCGAAATAGCAGTAGATTTTTGTGTTGTACTCCTTGCACGATGGCTCCATTATCTAAGCACCATTTTTTACAGTTTGCAAATATTTTATCCTCTGCAAGTTTCAAAGTTGCCTCAATATTCAACTAATCTTCCTCTACACAAAGCCACAGAAAGAAGAGTTAAGCTGAAGAAACAACAATTTCCATTTCCTGAAACAAATCCTTACCTATCATATTGGTTGATGTTTACAAATGAATTGCGCTGTTTTGTGTAATTTAAGATATGGGATTTCAATTTTCAATTTATTTATTTTTTTCTATAACATACAATATTCTGAAGGTTGCTTTATGGAATAAGATATTAAAGTTATCATTCTGTGGGATATCTTTGTCCAGCCAAAAATATCGTCATAAGAAATACAATATAATTAACTCAAAATATAAGGGGAGATTAGTTAGTAAACGAAAGAGAGCACCTTTAAACTTACGCTTTTCTACGATATTTCAGAATTTAGAAATCAAAAGTGATATGGGCAAGTACTCAAATTATTTGCAGGCGAAAATAAGAAATAACATCAATAAATTTACAGCTGAAAACATGAGTTGATTTTCATTTGAATAACAATGAATTTGACTATTGTTGTATTCATTGCCCCTTTTGTGGTGCTTCTGCAAGCAGTTTTACTTGGGCTACCACAACTGATATGTCATCAGACTTTCCTCCTCTGAACGTTAAGTATGATTTTCTGGCTTTCTTTGCAAAGGGAGAATCATAGACTAGATCTACAGAAAGTTTGTAAGCATATTTAGCAATTATTTCGGCAAGTAATTTAATCTCAATAATATTGTCTTGCGCTTCCCAGAATGGCTTAATGCAGTTGAGAATCTGTTATTCAGTAATATTATCGAAAACTCCATCAGTTCCAACAACTATTATGTCATTGTGCTCAATATCATGATCAAACATCCAAGCTTTGGTAGGGCTATCTCCTTAGGAACCAATTTAATAAGGGAAATTAAAAGATTTTTGCTGCTCTTCACTCACAAAAACTGCTTGTATCTACTTGTTTTATTTGTTCTTTCTAAAAATAGCATATCCGCTATCTCCGATGTAGCTAGTGTTGACTATGGGTTTTTGTTCATCAATGGCTAGAATGCAGCATGTAGTCGATCCAATCGCTCTCGTCATTGCATGAGAGTCAATGATCAACTACTATGGAGATTCTATGTACTTTAGAATGTTTGAAATGAAATTGCTTTCGATATGTTTAACTAGCTCCTTGCTGTAGAGGCCTGGATCAACACCGTGGTCAGCCCAACCACCAACTCCATCAGCAACGCACAAAAGCTGATTATTACAGAAACAAGCATCTTCACCACCTTTGTAAGCTTTTTCAGGATGAGGAATCATGTAAGATGCAGACAAAAACTAGTTGATTTTTGCGCTCGAAAGCTTTCCTTCACTCGCAAACTGAAACTTCAAACTCTATTATCCAACAATCTAGCTTGATAAGACCTTCAAACGCCTAGCAGCTGAGCTTGATCCGAGCATAGAAATCATATTCAATGACTATCTTCTTCTTTTCTCTTCTTAAATCAAAACTGAATTGTTTCTCTTTTGTTCTGAAAATTATGTCTCCCGAAAAAACTTAATAAGAACATCTATTTTAACTTAAAAGTCTTTACAAAAACTCTCTTCACCAATTATTTAATTCCCAAAGAACATTCATAAATAATCAATGTTCTCTAGCTTATTGAATATTATCCCCTCCCTCCCCCACCCGCCCCCAATTTAATTCCTTGTCTCAAATCATATTCCGAATAAAAAATAGAATTCTTAAAATTCATAGTTCTCACAACTCTTGCACTGCCTTTATATTTTACATTTACAAAAATAAGAGCGATTAAAAAATCTTCCTAATCATTGATAAAACAATAGCTCAATAATTATTAATATGTCTCATTTTGTGACGGCAAATGAATTTTTTTCCTTATTTTTTCCATTTTTAGATTTCCAAATAAAGAAGTTTCTTGAAAGAACAACAACAGCTCAGTATTTAAGTTATTTTAC
>Ga0302271_10003904_pt1 | contig 12217 bp, 9 predicted proteins | sample III_Bog_N1_1_FD_198767 | JGI IMG/M metagenome (GOLD analysis project Ga0302271, IMG submission 198767) | Peat permafrost microbial communities from Stordalen Mire near Abisko, Sweden - III_Bog_N1_1 | ecosystem: Environmental > Terrestrial > Soil > Wetlands > Peat | place: Sweden: Abisko... | reverse complement strand
ACAAAGTACAACGTTTCAAAGACTGTTCAGATTATAAGTCTGCTACGTACTTACGATATGAAATCAAAGGGGTTTAATGATCCGGGCACTGATCCTGGTGATTTACTGAAGGAGCTGGTTTTCCGGATATTGCATCTTTAATTCATTTCCGGTGAATCGGGAAAATCTGCCCACATACGATATTTGTTCTTAAAGCTTCTTAAAACTTTTTTCCAGATATCATCACCTCTGTTATTTAGAACAATATTGGAATTGACCTTTGCAATCACCCATGAGTTTTCTTTTAGTTCGCGTTCAAGCTGGCCGGCCGACCAGCCGGAATAACCAAGGAAGAACCTGATCTGTGACTGAGCTATTTTTCCGATTTTAATCAGTTCCCTGATACTGTCAATGTCACCACCCCAGAATATATTACCTTCTACCGGGACACTATTAGGAATCAAATTGCCCAGATTATGCAAATAATGGAGAGTATCAGGGGCAACAGGTCCACCCATGCTGAGATATTCATTCCAGGTTTCAAAACCTTCTATCGCATTACTGACCTGTAAATCAAGCTTTTTATTCAGAATAAAACCAACTGATCCTTGTGGGTTGTGATCAGTTAGATATACTATAGACCGGTTGAAAAAGGTATCGGGTAGAAAAGGCTCTGAAATCAGAATCTTACCCTTCTCAGGGATTTTATCTTCGGGTAATATTGCAAACAAATCGAGTTCCGGTTGCATAATTCTGATATACTAAAGAGATTATAAATATTATACAAAAATAATTAAGTAAAAACTTATCTTCAATTAAATATTATCATATTTTTACCCCAATTGTTAAATAATCTCATGCAAAGAAGTACTTTAAACATAATCGGGAATAAAGTTGTTCTAAATATCCGTGAAAGGATGTGCGAAACAGCAGAAGAAATGCTGGCAAGTGATAAATTCCGTCAGATTCTTGACCACTGTCTCAATAATCTCAGATCTAAAAACTCACCATTACTTGGGTTTTTCGGAGGTTGCACAGCTGATGAAGATTGTGTAAATGATCTTGTTAAAACACTTTCATTGCTCGTTAAATATGAAAGCAATGTTGTTCCTCATATTTTTGATAAGTCGAAGATATTTCTTAAAGACCTGGATAAATTAGCAGGTTTTGTAGAATATCTATATGACTACTGGCGTCATTTTGATCGTTTTATCATAAATGATTCAGAAGGTGACCGTCTGGATAAAAGGCCTTATCGAACTTTTAATGAAACCATAGAACAACTCACTCATCTTATAAGAACTGTTTACAGACATATTCAGGAAAACATTACAGGTAGTCATCCCCGTGTTTACAGGCAGGTTCCTGCCGGCGCTGAAATGGCAGTGATCTCACTGCCAAAAGACATTGCCTATAAGGGAGAAAAATATCAAAAACTGAACAGTGTCCCTGTTATACGTCAGATGCTGATTTATCCACCGCTTGTAATTCAGCAACCAATGAACAAGAGGACGGGTCATTTCAAGAAGATAAATAAGAATCCGGTTGACCTGGTAGATTTGAAACCCGGTGAGTGGATCTGTTATCCGGCAAAAGTAGGAAAGTTGCTTATTATGGTTTACTTCCATCTCGATTTTTTTGAACTCGGCTTTTCGATGTGTAACCTGTTCCAGTTAGCCAATGATTCTGATCTGGAGAAGAAGCCCGATGCACTTTTCATTTATGGTGTACCCGGTGGTGCGGTAGACGGACTGGCACAATATTCAACTGTCTTTTACGATGACGAGGAAAACGGAATTTTCATAGGGGCGATTCCCGACCGCCCAGAATTTGGATATTTCGGCTATCTCAAGAAGATGATACTCACTCTGCATAATTCCATAGTGATGAAACTGGGTAACATGCCTTTCCACGGTGCGATGGTGAAAATTATGCTTCAGGGAGATAAGGAAGCCACCATACTTATGATGGGCGACACAGGCGCGGGTAAATCTGAAACTCTTGAGGCTTTCAGGGTCCTTGCAGATAAATATATCCGTGAACTTACAATCATAGCTGACGATATGGGTTCCATTGAGCTCGACCTGAACGGTTACCCGATAGGATATGGAACAGAGATCGGTGCATTCCTGCGTCTCGATGATCTTCAGCCAGGATATGCATTCGGACATCTCGACCGGTCAATAATTATGAATCCAAGCCAGGTGAATGCACGGATTGTTTTCCCGGTAACTAATTTTGAAACTGTAATTGCGGGACATAAAATTGACTATATTCTTTATGCCAATAATTATGAAGAGATTGACAATGAACATCCTGTTATTGAGAAATTCACTTCGGCCGAATGGGCCCTGGATATATTCAGCGAGGGTGCTGTAATGAGCAAAGGGACAACGACTTCAAGTGGTTTGGTACACTCATATTTCGCAAATATTTTTGGCCCCCCCGAATACAAAGAGCTTCATGATAAAATAGCGGCAAAGTACTTCGGTTCATTCTTTAAAAATAATGTTTTCGTAGGACAAATGAGAACAAGACTTGGCATACCTGGTTATGAAGCCAGTGGACCAAAAGAAGCCGCAATGGAATTATTGAGGATAATCGGAGTTACAGATATTCCCTCTGTGTAACTCAGTGACAGATTTTCATATTAATTTCTTGATTTTCTTAACCCTTCCCCTGCCCTTCCCTTAAACAATAAGGGAAGGGTGAAAACGCTAATATTTAAGTAGTTATTCCCCTTCCCTTAGACTTAAGGGAAGGGGTTGGGGGATGGGTTAAAAAAAGAAGAGGTTGATGCAGGTTCAGTATTTCTCCGGTTCTGCCTCTTTCATCATTGCATAGATCACATCGAAAACATCTTCTGAGCTTGGTTTGGAAAAATAGTCTCCGTCGGTCGTATACGCAGGACGGTGCTCTTTTGCTGTGAGAGTTTTAGGCGGACTGTCAAGATATTGCCAGCCTCCTTGTTTCTCAATGACTTCCTGCATCATATAAGCAGTAGTTCCGCCAGGCAAATCTTCATCGAGAAAAAGTACCCTGTTAGTCTTTTTAAGAGATTCAATTATCATATTATTTTTATCGAAGGGAATAAGAGTCTGAACATCAATTAATTCAACGGATATATCATGTAAGGCTAATTGTTTTACCGCTTCATAAGCGATCTTTACTGTGGAGCCGTATGAGACAATTGTAAGATCCGTTCCAACACTTAATATTTCAGGAATTCCCAGTTGCAGGCGAAACTCGCCAATATTATCGGGCAGTTTTTCTTTCAGTCTGTAACCATTAAGAGGTTCAATAACTATGGCCGGACTATTTCCCTCCAGAAGAGTATTGTAAAAACCAGCTGCTCTGGTCATATCCCGTGGCGAACAAACATAAATTCCTCTGACAGAATTAATAAGCATAGCCATGGGTGATCCGGAATGCCAGATCCCTTCGAGACGATGTCCGCGCGTGCTTATAATCAGTGGCGCTATCATTCTTCCCGCTGTTCTATAATGCGTTGTTGCAAGATCATCACTTAGAATCTGCAAAGCATACATCAGGTAATCGAGATATTGAATTTCAGCAATTGGTCTCATCCCTCTGAGAGCAAGACCAAGTCCCTGACCAAGAATAGTAGCTTCTCTTATACCTGTATCAGTAATGCGCAATTCACCGAATTTTTTCTGCAATCCTTCAAGCGACTGGTTTACGCCTCCAATACCGCCTGTATCTTCACCAAAAGTAACAAGAAGAGGGTATTTTGTAAAAAGTTTATCATAATTGTCACGCAAAATCTGGCGTCCCGGAACCTCAGGGGAATCAGCAGAATAAACTGGAGCGACAGGCTTCACATTAAGCGCTGAGGTTGGTGTTTCATTATATAGATACGAATCATAGCTGTGCAGAGCATCTTTATAATTCCGTTTCAGCCATCCCTGCAACTCTTCATTCAGGTTATCCGATTTAATACACGATCCGCAAATATTTCTCAAAATCCTGCGGGCAGTAACAAAGTTGTCTTTTCTTATTGGAGCAGGTACTTTCTTTAGCTCGTCGGTATAATAATCGACTGAATCTTCTTTTGCCTTATCGGTGCATCTGCATGTACGATCATTAATAATCTTAACGAGTGCATCTCTTTCAATCCTGATTGGATTCTGGAATGACTCCCACCCTTTCCTTCTCGATTCCTTTGCTTCCTCTTCAGCTTCAGCTGCCAGCTTATCAAGCTCATCAGCAGTGGCTATTTCTGAACTTAGAATCCATTCCCTCATTTTTTTTATAGGGTCAAACTCGTCTTCCCATCTCAGCCGTTCTTCACTTTTATATCTCTCATGCGAACCTGAAGTGGAATGTCCCTGGGGTTGTGTAACTTCCTCAATATGAAATACAACTGGAGCGTGTTGATCGCGGCATATTGCAATGCCTTCTTCATAGAGCTTTATTAATCCAGCATAATCCCACCCTTTTCCCTTGAAAATTCTTATTCCAGGCTTATCCTTTTCGGTTTCAAATCCCTTAAGTATATCCGAAATACTCCCTTTCGTGGTTTGGTATTTTTTGGGTACAGATATGCCGTAACCATCATCGTAAACGGAAACTGCCATAGGTACCTGCAGAACTCCTGCAGCATTGATAGTTTCCCAGAAATAGCCCTCGGAAGTGCTGGCATCACCTATCGATCCAAATGCCACCTCGTTTCCTTTTGTTGAGAGAGTTGAAAACTGATGAAGATCCTTATTTTGTCTGAACAATTTTGAAGCATAAGCCAGACCTAATAATCGAGGCATTTGTCCGGCAGTTGGAGAAATATCAGCTGATGAGTTTTTTTGTTTTGTCAAATCACGCCAGGATCCGTCAGGATTGATATTGGGAACAGAAAAGTGGTTATTAAATACTCTTCCTCCGCTTCCGGTATTAAACTGATTATCGGTGTTTCCATACAATTGATGAAAAAATTCGAGTGAGTCGTAAAGTCCCATTGCCATCATCCATGTCTGATCACGGTAATATCCCGATCGCCAATCCCCGTTTCTGAACTGTTTTGCAAGGGCCAGCTGGATTATCTCTTTTCCATCGCCGAAAATCCCAAATTTTGCTTTGCCGGTAAGTACTTCACGACGACCTATTATACTCAGGTTCCGGCTAAGATTTGCCATACGGAAATCAGCAAGAACACTCTTTTTATTCAAATATTGTCCTGATTCATGGTTGTTTTGCTTCATCCCAATACTCTCTTTAGTCAAAAATTCCTCTGATTGAAGGTTGTTTTGTTTCATCCGAAGTAATAATTTTAATTGAGGTTCTACGACTAGAAACAAACTAATACCAATCTTGTTTAATATGATTCAAAGATAAGAGCCTTTATTTCCCGCAAAGCCGGAAAGACACAGTGACTGATCAGCTATCTTTGCTAGACATGATAGTGCTTATTTTTCTTCTGAAATATAACCCATCAGTCTTTTTGAAGTCCATGTTTTGAAATTTCCGCTTTCGTCAGAATAGACCATAAAAGCCTCAAACCCGGGATGTTCATCCAGAAATTCAATTGCCTTCTCTTTGCCCATAACAAGGCATCCGGTTGCAACACCATCAGCCATAGCGCATTCGTCGGCTATGATGGAAATACTCAACAACGTGTTCTTCGTTGTATATCCTGTCCGGGGATCAACATGATGGGAATATTTAACGCCATCCTCAACATAAAACTTTCTGTAGTTTCCCGACGTGGCAATGGCTTTATCTGTAATCCTGATTATTGCCTGGAGTGTCTGGCCCGGGGTCATGTTGTTATCTACCGGCTTATCTATTCCTACTCTCCAGAGATTGCCAGCTTTCTTTCCTTTTCCTCTTACTTCTCCCCCAATCTCAACCAGATAGTTTTTTATTCCAAGCCTATCGAAAAAACCGCATATTACATCCACAGAAAACCCCTGGGCTATTGCATTAAAATCCAGACAAATACGGGGATCCGATTTTATCAGCCTTCCACCGGTCAGAGAAATCTTGCTCATCCCGACAAGTTTTAACAAACTGTCACGTTTGGCTTCAGTGAAATTCTTATGCGCATCTGGACCAAATCCCCATGCTTTAACAAGCGGCCCAACGGTTATATCAAAAGCTCCGTCTGTCATTTGTGAAATTATCACTGACTTTTTGAATACCTCTGTAAAAAATGAATCAGGAACTGCATCTTCATTGCGGTTTATCTTTGATAGGATAGATGAATCCTTATAGAGTGAGAACGACATATCAAAATCAGCAAGGATCTTTTCAACTTTTTGCCTGAGTTCCTGCGGATCAATATTCTTCTTATTATCGTAAACTATGCTATAGGTCGACCCCTGTGCAAAACCGTTGAAATTTGCAAAAACAGGCTTATTTTCATTACAGGATAATAGTAAAACGGTAAGTAATAAGATCATTGGAAATAAAGCTCTTCTCATCTTTAAGAATTTTCCTGCGAAAATAAAGGATTAGATCAAGTTAAAGGAATATTTTCCAAAGTTAATAGTGATTATCTGGTATTAAAAAGAAATCCATTAACCGCAAAGTTCACAGAGTAAAGCGCAGAGAACCGCAAAGTACATTATGTTAAATGTTTAACTCAGCGGTTCTTTGCCAATTCTCTGCGGCCCTCTGCGTTAAGAATAATATTTTCAATTCCGTATAAGTGGGTTATAGCATTCGTTTAAGATCATCAAATTAATTATTCCGGCTGGGTTACTTCAAATTTGTACTATTTTTGCAGAGACTCTTGTTTAATTCTAATTCATGACCAGATTAGCAGGTTTTATTTTACTTTTCATATCATCAGTCTCAATAGTTGCTGCCAATGATCAGGATTCTATTTTTTATTCCAATCATATTTACGATCAGAGGATTAAAACTGTGCAACTATTTAAGGAAGGATGGAATCTTTCATATCCCATAATTAAACTTAACAGTAACGATAAGTTAGTTCTTAATTTTGATTTGCTTGGCGATCAGCCTGAATCATACAATTATACTTTTGTACATTGTGATAAAGACTGGAATAAATCTGATATTTTCCCGAACGATTACCTGAACGGATATGCTGAAAACCCTGTTGAAGATTATGCAAATTCATTCAACACCACGGTCAACTATATCCATTATAAGCTCAGTTTCCCTAACGACAGGGTAACCATAAGCCTGTCGGGTAATTATATTCTTGAAATATATCCTGCCGACAAACCCGGAGAACCTGCAATAACTCAAAGGTTTGTTGTTACTGAAGATGTCACTAAAATTAATGTTACCGCTCACAGACCTCAGATGACAAAAGAAAACAATACTCACCAACAGGTTGATTTCGTTGTCAATTATACAGGACTTGCAATCAATGACCCGTACAGGAATATATTTTGTTTTATTCTTCAGAACGGCAGATGGGATAATGCAAAAAGGAATCTGAAACCAGATTTTTATGGAAATAATGAACTTAAATACAATTCATTGTCTGATAAAAGTATTTTCCAGGGGGGAAATGAATACCGTTACTTTGATATTAAAAGTATCAGGTATCAGACTGAATATGTCAAAAAAATAGATTATGTCGTTCCAAATTATAATATCTATCTCTACCCATCAGAAAACAGGGAATTTAAACCTTACTTCTACTGGCAGGATTTCAACGGAAAGTATTATATAGCTTTCCAGGAGGGCCATAAACCAGACATTGAATCAGATTATGTTTATGTGTATTTTACGCTTCCATCGGATCAGGCGATTCAGGGAGGGAATATGTATATATCAGGTAATCTGAATAGCTGGGCTTTTAATAAAAATAACCTGATGACATACAATTCTGACAGAAGAGAATATGAATGCACCATGCTTCTGAAACAGGGATGGTATAATTATGAATATGTTTTTCTGAAAGATGGTGAAACTGCCGGAACTGCAACGTTATTTGAAGGCAGTCATTATGAGACTGAGAACGATTATGTTGTACTTGTATATTACAGGAATCCGCACGATCGTTACGACAGGGTAATAGGAACAGCTATAGCAAATACTTTAAATAAACTAACCAATTAGCCAATGTAATTCAATACCAACTACTTCCTGATTACTTCTCAATTATTTTTAAATCCAATAACCGCAAATTCCGATAGCTATCGGAACACAAAGGTTTAATACCCAAGTTCGCAAAGAAATCTTTACTATTTCGATTCCATGTCCCTCCGTCTCTTCGTCCCTTAGTCACTTTGTCTCCCCTTCTCCCAATCACATAATCCGTTGCGCCTTTGCGCCTTTTCGCCGTTAATTATGTTTGTCCACACCGTACTGCATATATATTGTATGCCTGAGAGTTTTAATTATTTCATTCATATACTCCTCAACAGCTCTGACAGAACCAGGCAGAGTATAAATCAATGAATTGCCTGTGATTCCTGCAACACCTCTGCTTAAGAGTGCATTAGGTTTTTCAGTACCATATTTGATCCTTATAAATTCCATTATCCCAGGAATTTCTTTAATCAGCAGAGGAGCAACTGTCTCTATGGTAATGTCACGCGGACCAATTCCTGTCCCTCCGGTAGTAATGATAATATTGCAGTTTTTCCCTGCCACAGTTAAAAGATCCTTTAATTGAACAGCATCGTCGGGGATAAGATTCATGTGAATATTATACAACCAGCCGGCCGACTTAAAGAATTCTGCGATGATTTCTTTGATTCTGGGTCCACTGAGGTCCGCATACTCTCGTTTGTAAGCCCTGTCGCTGAGTGTAATTACCAACACTTCAAATTTTTCAGGAAGATTCATTTTTTAGTTTTTTCCGTGAGAGTAATATTATCTATAATCATATTTTTATCGACTGCTTTGCACATATCATAAACCGTAAGAAGGGCAACACTGACTGCTGTCAATGCTTCCATTTCAACTCCTGTTTTGCCGGAACATTTGACTTCACTCACAACATTAACACCTGTTTCATCAACGGCCACATCGACTTTAACATTATCAAGAACAATATTATGCGTTAATGGGATAAGGTCAGATGTTCTCTTTGCCGCAGAAATACCTGCAACTTTTGACACAGTCAGCACATCACCTTTTTTAAGCTGATTATCTTTAATAAGGCCGATAGTTTCCGGGGAGAGTAATATATGTCCTTTCGCCTTTGCTATCCTGAGCTGAATTTCTTTATTGCCTACATCAACCATAACGGCTTTACCCTTATTGTCAGTATGAGTCAGTTTATCCATAATTAATTAACCTCCTATATTATAAAATGCATCTGTTTCATTTATTAATCCACATTCAGGTTTTCGTTCTGCAGCCATCCTTATTGCATTTTCAAAGCCAAGTTCTCTTATATCAAACTCAATATTGCTAAACAGGCACGGTTTGAGCTTCCCATTTGAAGCAAGCCTTAATCTGTTACATAAAGAGCAGTTGCCGCCTGTGCCGCCTTCGACGACATCATAATGTCCGTTTACCAGATCCATTTGAGGTATGTATCTTATCTCAAGGTCATTTTCTTTACAAAATACGCTTACTGCCTTTGCTTCCTCCTCTTCTTTTGATTTTTTTATAACACAATTTATTTTTACAGGTAAAAGTCCGGCATTTTTAGCGGCATTAATACCTTCAAATACGTCATTTATATTTCCAGAACGCGTAATAGCTCTGAATTTTTCAGGATTAACAGTATCAAGACTTATATTTACCCTCTGAAGACCTGCTTCGCGGAGTTCTCGTGCAAAGTGTTTTAGTAATGTGCCATTTGTTGTCATAGAGAGATCTTCGATTCCTTTTATATTCGAGATCATTCCAACAAGTGTTGTAACTCCCTTTCTGACAAGCGGTTCTCCACCCGTAATCCTTACTTTGGTGACTCCGTTTGCTACTGCGGCTTTAGTAAATCCTGCTATCTCATCAAATGAAAGTATATCCTTATGACGAAACAGTTTGATCCCTTCTTCCGGCATACAATATGTGCATCGTAAGTTACACCTGTCGGTAACAGATATTCTCAAATAATTGAGATTCCGGTTAAATCTGTCTAACATTTACAACTTCTCCTTTCGTCACCAATTTTATTCCCGGTTTCAGCGATATTAACCCATCAGATTCAGAAAGTGCTGTAATATGTGCCGAACCGTGAAAATCGGCCGGTACCACCTTCATATCATTATTTATAAAGACTGGAACCAACCCCAATCTGTCTGAAGATTTTCGTTCATAGTCAACTGCCATAGGCAACTTATACTCAATGGGAGACCAGTTATAGCCCATCATTTTATTTAAGAGTGGTCGTACCAGCATTTCAAACTGAATGAATGAAGAGACTGGATTCCCGGGAAGACCAAAAATTAAAGCCTTGGGATGTATTCCGAAGGTGGTTGGTTTTCCGGGCTGGACATTCACCCTGTCAAACAGGATTTTTACACCTGCACGGCTCAAAACTGAAGGCACGAAGTCAAAATCGCCCATCGAAACTCCTCCGGTAATAATGACAACATCACTCTCGAGTATTGTTTTTTCAATCAATTTAAAAGTGACAGATTCTTTGTCGGGAGCAATACCCCAATCAATTGCGTTACCACCGGCCCGATCAACCTGGGCCCTCAACTGATAGGCGTTACTATTACGTATCTGTGAAATTGCCGGAAATTCTGACGGGTTAATAAGCTCATCGCCTGTGCTAAAGATTCCAACAACCGGTTTCTTTTTCACTCTAACCCTGATGTGCCCCACGGCAGCCATAATTGCTACATCCTGAGGTTGAATGAACCGGCATTTTTTAAGAACTCTATTACCAACCTTTACATCTTCTCCCTTAATAGAGATATTTAACTTTGGATCACTTCCTGTAAATCTGATTTTACCATTTTTAAGTACTTCTGATTCCTCAACCATAAAAACGACATCACAATCCTCAGGAACGATTGCTCCTGTCATGATTTTTGAACATTGATCTTTCGTTACTCTCCTGAGCGGTTCCTTTCCTGCTGCAATGACTTCAATAATCTCTAGTTCATTATATATATCAATTCTGCGACAGGCATATCCGTCAACTGCAGACCTGTTGAAAGGAGGCATATCCACATCACTCACAATGTCTTCATCAAGTATCCGTCCACATGAATCATTAAAAAAGATAGTTTCTGAATCAGTCTCAAATGCCGATTCCATGACTATTTTAAAAGCTTTTTCGAATTCTATCATACCATTTCAACTAAATTACTATCAATTTCAATATTTTCATCACTAGTTAAAGAGTACATAGTAGCAAAGAAAAAAAAAGAACTGTCACTGAGGTGCACAGAGAAGACACAGAGAACCACAGAGACTTAAATAATAAGCAAGCCCCCCCTTGGGGGGGTTTGGGGGGTACTACTGCTGAAGTAAATTGATCTCATTCAAAACTTCTGTTTCTTAATTCCCGTTTATAACAACAATATCTTTGCAGGAAAAGCTCATCCACACTTCGTTTCCTTCTCTGAGTCTGAGTTTTTCCATTTCAGATGCAAGTGTATTAGCATAAAACAATTCACCGGCATCAATAATTACTTCCTTACCAAATTCGGAAGGTATGATCTCCGTTATCTTTCCTTTAAAGATATTGAGCTCTTTATTGGAAGGCAATTCGTTTGATAACACAATCGAGTCGTTCTTAATCAGCAGGAGGTTATCTCTGCCAGGTGCCACCCCATTAAGTTTAAATCTTATATTACGTTCTGTAACTCCAATTAATGAGCCGTTCTCCCTGGAAATATCGACCCTGAAGAAATTCCTTATACCTGCATAACGAGCAACAAACCGGTTGGATGGATTTTTAAATACCTCATCCACAGAGCCTTCCTGTATAATTTTCCCATTATGAATAACTCCTACCTTTTTTGCAAGACTGATAGCATCACTATAATCATGGGTAACATGAATAATTGTCTGACCTTCTCGATTCAGTTTTCTTAGCAACCTTTTCAGATCGTCTTTCAGCGATGCATCAAGTGATGAAAGAGGTTCATCAAGAAGCAGAAGCCTGGGTGAGGTAATCAGAGTCCTTGCAAGAGCCACTCTCTGCAATTCGCCACCTGAAAGCTTCTGTGTATTTCGCCCGAGAATATGTTTAATATTCATTTCGGTAGCAGCTTTTTCAACCTTTTCTGCTATACTTTTCCTGTCTTCCTTTCTGGCTTTCAGTGGGTATGCAATATTTCCAAAGACTGTCATATGTGGAAAAACAGCATAATCCTGGAAGACAATT
>Ga0302271_10003903_pt1 | contig 12217 bp, 10 predicted proteins | sample III_Bog_N1_1_FD_198767 | JGI IMG/M metagenome (GOLD analysis project Ga0302271, IMG submission 198767) | Peat permafrost microbial communities from Stordalen Mire near Abisko, Sweden - III_Bog_N1_1 | ecosystem: Environmental > Terrestrial > Soil > Wetlands > Peat | place: Sweden: Abisko... | reverse complement strand
TGCTCAACACACCGAAATATGCTGTGCCACTGATGATAACAAGTGCGAATAAATCAGTCATCACAGATATCCAACGGTTTGTGTAGTTCATGTTCGTAAAGCTCACCACGTAATCACGTTATCTAGATAAAATAAGACACAGATTAATACAACAAATGAATTCTCTCCCCACAAAGATGAAATGATCAAATATGATGATTCTAAAGAAATTTCTAAATCTAAATTATCCTACCTGAGCAGCATTCTTTCTACGAATTATCTTTCTCTCCCAAAAGCTCTGATGACATACAGCCCATTGATGGACTCTTAAAACACTGATATCACAGGTGCTCTTGTGTTTGCTTCGATTCTCTTAATTTCTCTAGCTGACACTAAGTAATATCTGATAACTCTAATGTAGATCACAGCTGCAACAGCGAACACAGCGAAAAACAAAGGAAGAATCACACCAATCATAATGCATGTCCCAAAAAGCTGGATCACATTAGTTAAAGCGAATTGCATGTTCCATGGGAGAGTACTGTCTAAATCATCTTAATCTTTGCTGGTTCTTGCTACAATTCTACCAGTTGGTGTCACATCGAACCACCACAAAGGAGTGTGCAATAATCGCTAGAGAAGATTCTTCTGGAATGTCGCTGAGCTGCGAAGACTGAAAATACCAAACATGTAACCACGCAGGAAAATAAATATTCCTGTTAGAACACTCAATCCAGCGTAGACACCGATGTAGCCGCCTGTGCTAATATTTGAATAAGCTTCAGAGCTCCATTGTCCAATCCACCTAAGCAAGATAAGATCATAAATTAGAAAATGATTTAATAATATTAAAGTGGAAGATCGAGTGGGAAATAGCTGAAAATAAATAATTTAAGTTACCAATCAGCAACCATCTTGAACCCTTGCGCAAAGATGAAGGTGCTCATCATTACAAAAGTAGTCACCATTCCACTGGAGTTAATATACTTCTTGTAGACTGATCCAGGTACTGCACCAGTTGCTCTTTCTTCTTTTTGCACGGACTTTCCGATGATTTCCTTCTTCTCGTTAGCATTATCTGCTTCTGTTTATGCCTTTGCTTTATCTTGGTCATTTAAGGGTTCTTTTTTCTCTTTATCATCGTCACCTGTTGATCCTTTTCGAGAGGCATCATGGCTCTTTCCATTGGTATCTTCTTATTTTTGAGATTTACCTGTTGAGCTTCTTCTACTCATGCTTTTGTCAATGGATTTCTACTGTTCATCGTTCTCTTTTTCTGATTCCTTTTCATGTTCGTGCTATTGGATTTCTACAATTTAATTCAGTCTAATGTACTCCTTGCCATTTTTTTTTAGATATTCATGCGTACCAGTCTCAACTAGCTCACCTTCTTTCATCACCACAACTACAAGACAAAATACAAAAAAATTATAAATAAATAAAATTCACATATTATTTTTTTAAAATAACTTTTTACTTCTCTCAACACTAGGCATGTAGTGCAGCGCGTGGGTAACGAAAATCACAGTTTTTTTCTTAAGTGCTCCTTTGAGTACTTGCTCGAAGACATTCTTACCAACATGGGAGTCTAAAGCAGACAAACAATCATCGATTAAATATATGTCACTGTCCGAGTAAAGAGCTCTAGCTATGGCAACTCTTTGTTTTTAACCTCCCGAAAGATTTATCCCTCGTTCTCCGATTTCAGTCATATCACCTCCAGGAAGTACTTCACCGTTTTCGATTTCTTATCTTAGTTAGCATTTATCAATGACCATGTTATATTTTGCTTCTTCATATGGACTTCCGAAGAGAATGTTCTCCCTTAAAGTTGCATTCTACAGCCAGGCAGTTTGTGGTACATATGCCACGGATCCTTTGAGTTTTACAGTTCCCGATTCCTTGATCATTTCTCCTAGGAGTGCTTACAGCAAACTTGATTTGCCTGCTGCTACCTGCCCAACAATGGCGACCATTTCACCTGGTTTTACTGAGAAATTGATGTTTTTAAGAATTGTGAGGTTTTTTAGAGACTATTCCTCAAGAGGAGTGAGTTTATTTAGGTCTTCTTTGAGTAACTTAACATCAGGTTGTGTTGCTAGAGTGTTTGATGATGAAGGTGGCTGATTTGGGTTGCTGGAGGATTTTTTAGCTGGAGCAGCTGGAGGAGCGTTTCCTCTCATGAAGACTTTCCCTTGCTCATTGTGGATAGCAGCAATTAATGATTCCCAAGAGAAATTACCTTGTTTGATTTCAGCTGCACCTGTTTTTTAATCTGGATCATCACGCATGACGACATTTTGTTCAATTTCCTCGCACATGAGGAAGAATTCGATTCTAGACATGGAGGCTTTAGCGTTGAGGAAGTACATCAGAACCATAGTGACCATTCTTAAGGGTATCAGGAGAAGATTGAAGAGACTCAACACCATATATGCTTTGGAAGGTGTGAAATTATCGTAAAACGCTGCATACAACCCGAAGACTAAAATACTCATCATCAGAGGTGTTACATTCATAACAACTTCGATGAGACTTTTCAAGATCTGACTCTTCATGAGATTCTCCATTTCGTTCTTACGAATGTTGAAAATACGCTCACTAACCATCTCCTCCCATGCGTAGTACTGAAGAAAAGAAAGGAAGGAGATTAGCAAAAAAAAGAAGAAAAAAAAAAACCTTTATTTCTCTCTTTTGTGTTGTTTTTACTTTGATAACTCTGATTCCTTCGAAAAATTCATTAACAGCTTTGGATCGTTTATCAGTAAATTGCAGGAGAAGCCTTCTTAAAGCAAATGCAGCTGTGTTGATTTTCTGTTGAATAATTGAGCCGATCACGAAAAATATAGGTGTAACTAGTCCAATAGGTCCTATTTCTACGATAATTAACGCCATGCTTGCTACGATCATAACAGGGGAAGACACTAAGAACGTACCCATCATGATCAATCCCATGATAGTCTAAGCATCAACGGACACGAGATTCATTGTCTTTCCTGTGTCGAAGTATTTCCTGGCAGCACTGGAGACACGCAGAATCTTCGTGAAAATCGAGGTGCTTAAACCATTCAAGACTTTGATTCCGACGTAGTTCACAATGTGCATGGAATGTTAAAGTAGAAATGTTCGGATTAAATAGGAAACGAAGATTAAACTCGCATAGAGATATCCCATCCCAACTGATTCAGTGCTGGACTCTTCCATGAAATTCAAGATACGATTTAGCAAAATAGGACCTGCAAACTAATAAATGAAAGAAACGAATGATATGAAATGGTTGGCTATCAAGATAATGTAAATTCTTCTTTACTTGCAGTAGATTAGATACGATCGCATATGCTCCTGCTATCAGATATGTACGATATCCTAGCATTCTGAGTACCTTCTCAACGATTTTCCTTTATCTTAGTGGTCTCTCGTTGACTTTAACCCCAGGCTCTCCGTTCTCCTTTCTTTCTTTTTTTAGAATAGCTGTTTTTTTGACAAATTCCGCTTCTTCTTCAAGATCAGCTCTACCATGTTTGCGAATCTCTGTGATTAAATGTTCCTCCATGAAATTATAAGCAAATAAAGGCTGCTCTTTAGGACGGCAATCAAAGAGATCCTCATCTTTTCAATAAAAAATAATTCAAAATCAGTAATTTAGATCACTCAAATTAAACCATAATCTCGCTCTCAAGCATTGAGGCTCCAAATCAAAATATCTCTTACTTTGTAGATATTTCCCTTGCTTCTCTAGGTTTCCTCCCTTTTTGAGGATATCACCTGACCAATAGAAGGTCATTTTTGAGAACCACGAAGCATTCAATTCACAATTTTTGTCATATTTGGTACCTGCTTTTGCGTTTAATTCTTCTTAACTAAACTTCAAAGTTTCGCTTCTTTTGTCTGAAGAATGGACTACTTTTGGCTATTATTTTTCCTCCATCAGCAGATTACCATTGGTATTAGCTACCTAGTAAGCTTAATCCTCTAAGTCTATTTATTTCTCGTGACCAATATGCTCATTTCTATGCGGTTACTTCTCCTCGAGGGTTTAAGTCTCCTCGTCATCAGGCTCGATATTAGTTTACATTAAAGACTCACTGATAATATCTACCTTATTTAAGACTCTATCTTCTTCTTCTTTTTTTTATTCTTCTATTTGATTGGGGGAATTTAATTATTATATGGAATATTGGCTTCTTTCCGAACGAATTATTTAAAACCAATCTAACATTCTAGAAGAATTCTTTCTCTTTCTGAAGTTTGAAATAATTGAGATAATGATTTTGCTGATATTCCAATGGCTCTAATTTTTCTTAATTTTTAAAGATAAAATCAACCACTCAAATGAATAGAAAGACATCAGAGACATTTAAAATGGATTTAATGCGCGAGTCAATCAATATTTTGCTATTTTTTATGAACTCTTCTACAAACTTTGTTCGATCAGACAACGCATTAAAATTAGAAAAACAAAGAGAAAATAGAAATTTTTATTAGATTCCAATTTCAATCCCCTCTCTTGATATTTAAATCTAACCTCTCAAAAAAAGGAAAAAAATAATCGAGTAATTTTTCGATTTAGAAGTTTGACAGAAAGTCTGGAGAATCTTGAGTGTAAATCATTTGATTCAGAGTTGCAATTTCTGGCACTTTCTGGTAGAAGACGAAAACAGAAGCAATAAAGCAGTACGTCCCCATTCCTTCGTTTGATAATTTTTGTTTGTTTGAATGATTAGAAGATTGAAATAATTTAGGAAAGCTTGAAATTATTTAGGAAAGATATCCATAGATTGCGTTTGTCTATTTTAAATAAAGAAACATAGTTAAACAGATCAAGCACACAAAGACATAATTTTCAAAATAAAAATCGATCCTCAGCAATTAATTCATAAATCTAATAAATTTGTGAGTTTAGTTTCAAGTTTCTTAAAGTGTCTAGAAGTTAAGAGCGTTGTAAGAAAATGAGACAAACTCAGAGCTAATATGTCTGTCTATCAATGAAAACTCCTCCGTAGTTGCTATTTTAGGCAGTATCATTGAACCATTTTACTGGATGAGAAGTGTTGGCTTGAAAAATGACAATAAACGAGTTGAAGGTTAGTATATCTTCTTTTTACAATAAAACTTTAACTCTTTCCCTTATTCCGATATCAATTCTGTTATTCCAATTTCAGAAAATCAATAATTTATTTATTCTAGTGATTGTTTTCATAGCATTATCTTGCTACAGGTAAATAATATTTTTAGCTTTTTGATAAATGAATCAACTTTAACTCTTCCAAATCCTGAACAAGTTAGGAGTTTAATCTGTTAATTAAGCGAATCCAGAAATGTTGATTGAGATTTAAGGTATTTTGTTAAGTATGCTTTGTAATTATCTAATTCCTTAGATATGAATACATAAAACTCCTCTGTGATAATAAATGAATGCGTAGTTAATTTTAATTAATGTTTCTTTTCAACTCCCCTTATGAAGAAAGCAAACAAAAGAAAAATCTGTAGCCGCAGTGACTTCTCAAAGATGAATATTCAAATTATTTCACAAATCAAAGAGATTCTTAATAATCCCAATAACTGTTACTATCAATGAACCTTGTTTTCAGATTGTTTTTTTGATGTTAGTGTTTCATATTAAACTACTATATTTACCCTGCCAAAGTTTCCTCATTATTATCACATTTAAAGTATTCCTTCTTAGCAAACCCTTTTTCGTTATTTATTGGTTGTTAGGATACGATAATGTTAGCAACAAGAACAACAACTAGCATAACTAATGCACAAATTAAATCCTTCAAATTGGAGATAAACATTGTAAAAAAATAATCTTTTCTTTTTTAGATTGAGTGATTGGTGTTTTTGACTGAATTAAGGATTCTCTGTCATTGTTTCTTTTCTTCTTTCTCCTCATTAGCTTGCTAGCTATTCAATGCGAATGCTTCTTCTTTCCCTAAGATATTGCCTTTGTTTGGGGTAATTAAAATACAAAAAGTATATTGTAATAATCAAACAAATGCAACCAAAGACCAATGAATCACTGGTTTTTTTTTAACTCAAATAGTTGAATTCAATCTATGTTACTTTTCCTCCTGAAATCGTAGTCATTCGATTACTTATAGCTGAGATATCTCTCGCTTGTGACTCTGTTGACTTTTTCTGTGAGTGGTTTTTCTCTATTAAACGGCAATGCATAATCATACCCAAGGAGATGCTTGGCTTCATCCCCTCTACATTTATTAGGCACTCCATTTCTGTGTTCTCTTGGCTAGGTTTGCACTCTCTATGGAGAATGCGGGTCAAAGAAAATATTAGATTGCTTATATTCAGCCCATTTATTCCCTCCTGCTGATGTTTTCCCAAGTGTACTAGCTAAATCTCTACGATCAGCCATCTTCTGGTACTCCACGGAAATAACTTGATCGCCGTTTCCACTGACTCTAACCTTAATTGCTTTTTCTTCTTCTCCAATAAGAGGATTGTTTTCTATGCACTTCCCTTGTAAGGGGATAGCACCTTGTTTATGACCTCTTTTCTCAAATACTTCGTAGTGTTCAGATTCCTTCTAGCTAACTCTTTTGATAGACGATTTCCAGTCTTTTTATGTTGTCACTCCGATGAGATGCCCGCAGAGTGCATTAGTTGTATGACGCTGATATTTATCTTTCGGTGGAGATGCAATATTGTCGATGTTGGAATAGATTGTTTTTTTAATGGAAGATCGAAAGATTTCTTCGGGATGTCCTTATGAAGTAATAGGATTGTTCGATCGGAAAGTAGGTGAGTTAAGGCGTAGATCGTGGATAGATTTCAGGGTTTGTTTGAGTTGTTAGTCTGTGTCGAAGAATGATGTCTAAGATTTCTTGAAATTGCCAGAATGACTGTTAGGTTAAGTTAATTGTTTCTGAACTGAGGAGAAGTTGTGCTTTCCACTGATTGTCACATATGCATGATGGTTTTGGTCGATACCAGAAGAGTTTGGTTTTTAGTACTTCTTAGAGTAGAGTTCAGCATAGGATTAAGATCTAAACAAGAAAAGATTAAGAAAGGAATGAGAGATTATTGGATATTGAAGCTATTAGTCATAATAAAACATAATGCAAGTTATTAATTACTTCCCAGCTGTTGGTACTGCTGCTGCTGCTGTTTGTAATTTTCCCTATGTGTTGGATTACTTCATTTCTGATATATCTTTGTTGTTGTTCTTATGCTTGACTAACTACTTATTTAATGCTCTTTTTAACTATTTTTTTTAAGAGAAGTATCGATTCTTTATTTTTATTACTCTATCCTTTATTTCCTAAGATTTGCGGAATACTTGGAAATATTAGTAAAAACTAAAATCTAGGGGAAGATTATTTTATTCGTTTATTGCTTTTGTTGTATTTGTGCGGTTTAGCTTTTTTTTAGCGAATGTTGATTTTATTCCTTAAATAAAACAAAAATATCTTTTTCTTTTTTCATAAACGTTGAAACGAAAAGATATTAATAATTGTATGTTTACTTAGTCTCACAGTCTTTATTCATTTGCACAACAGATAAGTTTCTGATAAATTCATGTGTAATAAATCAATCTTTGGTTATTTGAATTAATAATGAGTGCGAATCATTTCTTTGAATTTATTTTGGAGTTTCACTCACCACTGTCCAAACAAAATAGGACGAATATAAACAGTGAACAAAAGTTAATCTAAGGAGGGATCAAAATAAATCGATAGTCTTCATCTCGTTCCTTCTACTTTCGTGGGGAACACATAGATTCCTTCTACACAAACACAAGAGACCACTTTAATATAAAAGTAATCCAAGCAATCTATCTATCTTTTAATCTTCAACACAAAACTATTTCTCCCAAAACAAAGAAGAAACCACAAGCTACCTCCACCCATGAGAATCGAGAAGTGCTATTTCTGCTCAAGTCCAGTCTATCCTGGACACGGTATGGCCTTTGTCAGAAATGACTCCAAGGTATGACAATCAAGCTCTTACTAAAAGAAAGAAACCAACATATTGTGCAGCTGTTTCTGGATTGGACTATCTTCATTTATTCATATGACTCCATAATTAATTTTGCAATTTTTTGTTCGTAAGGTATTCCGATTCTGTCGCTCAAAATGTCATCGTCACTTTAAATCCAAGCACAATCCTCGTAAGATGAAGTGGACTAAGGCATATAGAAAAGCCCATGGCAAAGAGATGCTCAAGGATTCAGTGTTTGATTTCGAGAAAAAGCGCAATGAGCCTGTGAAGTACAATCGTGAGTTATATGTAAACACCATCAAAGCAATGAAACGCATCAAAAAAATCAAAGAAAGCAGAGAAGAGATCTTCAATGAAAACAGACTCAAAATAGCGAAGAGAAGCAAGAAATTACAAGTTAAAAATGAGTTGCTTATCCATGAAACACTCATCCCAGAAGGCACTGTTAAGAATCTCATTAAAACAGAGCTTAAGGAAAAGCACGACTAGAAAGAAAAGGATTATGCTCAGAAGATACTCAAAGCTAGTCTTAAAGCTAAAAAAGCAGCAGAAAATAATAATAATATGGAAGAAGAAGATGGCAGCGATGAAGAAATTTCAAATTGAAAGGAAGAAAAAATATCTTATTAAAAATGTTCCGTTAACTTCTCCAAGAGCAAGCAAATACCCTTGGAGAGTTGACTACCATAATTTATGTATTTCCGTGCTATTTCCGTCTTGCAATTCATTATTTTGTTACCTTGTTCATTGGTTGCTTTTTCTGGAAAATAATTGGGTTTGAATCTGTAATGAAAGAACAAAAATGGGGAGGATATTGTGTTTAAACTGATTAGAATCAACTATGCGGCTCTGTATTACTTTGGAAGGGTCTTTTAATGATTTTTTTTTGAGTTTTGAATGTGCTGATTAACAAAAATTATTTTAAGAGAGTATTCTATTTTAAAATGAATTTAACTACTGTTTCTGCTGCTCGCTAATTATGGAGGTGTTTAAAAAATATCAAGATTTCTTATTTATTGGAGATAAAAGAAGCATTTATCTTTATGAGATATAAAGAAAGCGAATCAAAGCAGATAATACAACTGCAGAAAACTCAAAAAGAAAACGAAGAACCCCCAAGATAGGATTTTACAATTTGTTCAAAAAAGAAATTATTAAAAATATATTGAATTTAACACTAAATAAGGCAGAAGTTAGAAAAAATGACAGAATCTGTGATTACAAAGAAAACAGGGCCCACCAAGAAAGAGCCATTGAAGCAGCAGAGGTTCTTCATCAGCTCGTTGAATACTTCCGTTGGACACGCATTAGTTGAGTCACTTCGAAACGATCATATTAACGACGAAAATCCTCATTTCATTGTTGGATCTCTCTCACCACACGAGGACAGCCAACCTCCTAGAGGAGTCTTCAGAGTCATCGATGTAAGATTCCCGTTTTAGATGTTCAAAAGCTGATTGTTCATTGATGGACTAAATAAATAGACAACGAAACTAACTTTCTTATCTCGCGTTATCCTCGATTCTGATGTGATCATCTACGATTTAAATACCTGCGATCTTGAAGAAGCTGAGTTTGCAATAAAAAGTACAACTAAACTCCTTATTTTATTCAAAAGAAAGATATTTAAATGTATGAAGAGTGTTCTCATTTGCTAATGTGATTATTTTTCTGATTTAGCTCTCAAGATGGGTGACTACAAAGATGAAAAAATCTTGATTTTCATCTCAAGTGTTATGGTCTGGTCAAATACACCGCTGAGGGAAAAGGTAAACTTTAAAATTTAATACAATTAGAACCCTATTTTTTATAATATTTTTGGGATTTTTAGAAAGAAGGAGAAGAAGTTGGTGAAGAAGAAGGTTTAGATGAGCCTCAAAGTGAGAATGAAGATGAAGGAAATGCTGCTCCTGCTGGCGGAGATGAGGAAGAGCCTTAGAAAGTATTTGATTTGTGATATTGCTAGAAGTTTTAGGATTTGAATAGGTTAAATTTTTTAAAATTATTTTTTTTGTTTTTAAATTCTAGAAAACCTACATGCGGTACAGTGAAAAGGAATACACTTAAAGGAAGCCTTTACCAAAATATGAGATTTTGAAGTCTCTTGAGACTATGTGTATCGCAGCTGGTAATGCTAAGCCTAACCTTAGGTCGTTTGTGCTCTGCTCTGGTATTCAATATGGTAATGGAGAAGAAGTTTTCTATGAGCATTTCAAGGTAAAATATTCAAAACATTTACATAATTAAAGCCAAACAAAAATATGTTTATTAATTTGGGTTCTTAAACTTATATGAACAGGAAGCATGGCTTTAGAATCCAGGTGAGCTTGTTGTCATTGGAGATGGCAAAAATAGAATCCCAACAATCCATGTTAGAGATCTAGCAACTTTTGCTAAAAAAATCACTGAAAAACCACCTAACTAGAGTTACATCTTTGCTATCGATCACAACGCTAAACCAACACAATTAAGTATCATTCAAGCTATCAGCAAAGGACTTGGTACTGGTAAAATCCGTCATGTGGATCTTGCTTAAGCTGCTCTGGATTACGAGCGTTTTGATATCTTCTCTCTCGATGTGAGACTTAGACCTTCAAGAGTCTTTGATTAGTTCCTATCAGAGGAAGGTGAAGAACCTGTAGATGATGAAGAAGAAGGTGTTGATAAGCCACCTAAATTCACTTTCGAATGGCATTGCAAGGAAGGTTTAGTCGCAAATATCCCTAAACTCAACAAGGAATTCAACGATTTCAGAGGTCTCAAACCGAATCGTGTGTTTTTAGCTGGTCCTCCTGCAGCAGGGAAAACTTACTTGGCTGAGTAACTCGCTAAGCATTACAATATCCCTCATATTCTCATGAAGAAAGTAGTCGAATAGTATCTGAAAGTCGAGGGAGAAGAAGGTGACAAAGTCAGAGAAGAATATGAAACTCTTAAAGCCGAAATTGTCGAGAAAGCTCGAACTGACTTCGAAGCAGATCTTAAAAAGAAAAAACCTAAAAAAGGTGAAGCCGTACCTGTGTTTGATGAGAACGCAGTGGTTATTAGACTCCCTGAAGATAAACTCTTTGCAGCGTTTAAATGGAGGCTCTCCTAGACAGATTGCTAAAATCGAGGCTACATATTAGATGGCTTCCCTAAAACCTTCAATTAAGCTAAAGGAATTTTCCTCAGTAAACAGAATAGCCTCTATCTTTTGTTATTTATTCCATCTGATAGCATATTAACTCTTGGTTTGTTTGTTTCTTATCTTTGTTCATAGAACCTAAAGCCGGTGAGGGTGAAGACGAGGAGACAGCAGAAAAAGTTATTGACGAAAATCTTATCCCAGAAAGTGTAGTATTATTGCAAGGCACTGATGAATTTCTCAAGTAACGAGTTAAAGAATTACCTGAGGAACGTGTTGCCAATACTCACTACACTGAAGAAGGAATGAACAGAAGATTAGCTGAATTCAAGAAAAACAGCGATTCTACTACAGGAGAGAGTATCCTAGCTGATTTCTTCAAGGAGAGGTTTATTGAGCCGTTAGTGATTAATGTCACTAATCCCAGCAATGATTCCTTCGATAATCTGCGCACCTTCATTGAAAGAGTAAGGATTTTTAACAGGCAGATCTCTAAAATGTTTTATTTAAACAAATCTACTTTTTTTGTTTTGAAAATAAAGAATGGATCCTTCAGTAATTACATGACACACGAAGAAACAAAAGAAGTCAAAAGGGAGAACGAACTGAATGAGGAATTGGAACAGTAAAAGAAGAAAGAACAAGCTGAAGAACACGCTAGAAATGAAAAAGAAGAAGAACAACGAAGACTTCAAGAAGAAGATTATAGACTGAAAATGGAGAAAATCAAGAACTCCGAAAGAGATAAACTTGATGAGAGATCACAATCGCTCAGGTAATTAAGATATATCATTTATTGACATGGAATTAGCACTAAATCCCTTGAAAATCACATTAATCTCATTTAATATTCAAAAAACAAAGTTTTATAATGTTTTGTACTCTTTTAAAATCCTATTCTTTTAGACAATACCTCGCTGACAATGTAGTTCCCTTTTTAACTGAAGGACTCATCGAACTATGCAAGAGCCATCCTGAAGACCCAGTTGATACCCTCGTAAAATCCAAAAACAAACAAAAACAATTAAATCCTGAAATTTTAAAAATAATCATGATTTTGTTTATTTAAACTCATAGGCTGAGTATTTGTTCAAGAGAAGCCTTGAAGTTCAGTTCCCAGATCCTTCTGCTTACAACCCTAATTGAAGA
>Ga0302271_10003902_pt1 | contig 12219 bp, 10 predicted proteins | sample III_Bog_N1_1_FD_198767 | JGI IMG/M metagenome (GOLD analysis project Ga0302271, IMG submission 198767) | Peat permafrost microbial communities from Stordalen Mire near Abisko, Sweden - III_Bog_N1_1 | ecosystem: Environmental > Terrestrial > Soil > Wetlands > Peat | place: Sweden: Abisko... | reverse complement strand
GCAATAAAGTGCTAATATATTTACATGAAAAAAGATGAAAGAATCGAAAGCGAAATGCTTGCATATATGAAAGAAAGAGACAATTTAAGAGCTAAATCAGCATTGTTAAACAGTAAAATTCAAATTGATTTTAGATTAAAAAAATAAATTCAAATAAAATAAAAAAATAACTTGCAAAAAACATAAAACAATCAATTCAGTAAAGGAAGGAAAACACAATACTTATATATCTCCATAGGCTAGATATGTATTTCCAAGAACCGAGAGGGGAAATTGAGATTAGATTTTATTTCAAAAAATTTTCATCAAAAAAAGATAAAAACAAATGGGAATGAGATAAATTTGAATTTGATTATTACAAATCGCATAGGAAATTCAAATTTTTAATTAAAAAAGTTAGATTATTTGAATTAAGGAAAAGAAATATATTCCAAAACACTCTTTTTAAATATATTGGTTATGGGTAAATAAATATAAATATACTTTTTATTGAATTATTTTTGTATTTATTATTTTTTAAATTGTGCGAAATCATCTCAGATGACTAGTGCTGCAGTGTGGAAATAACCGCAACTAGCTTGTTTGACATTCAATCCACCGAGCTTTGTGACTTTAGTAGGCCTTATAATAAGAAAGACAAATTAAACAAATCATAATAACCATTTTGTAAGAAGAAAATGGAGAATATCATAAATTTTTATTCATCTTTATATTTTTGTATGCATTTTTTCTTATTATCTTGCAGTAACCCCCTCTCTCCCGCCAAAAGAAAATACAAAATAATAATTTTTACTTTGGGAAATCTTTCTCAGAGTCTCCAAGCCCAAGTTAATCATAAAAATTAAATCCCCAAGAAAAGAGTTTTCCATCTTGAGATATTGCGACAGAATGACGGCATCCTGCAGCGATTTAGACTATTTTGATATTTTTAAGTACTTCAATAAGCTTAGGTTCATATAAATTCTAACCTTTTTAGATATCTGGATGACCTAATCTATTGTAGGATCCCTTACCAAAAGAATACACTTCATTTTACTCTATGAAATAAAAAATATGTTTAGATAGGGAAAAACCTCCCAAAAAAATGTAAAAAACTTTCTGAGTGAATATTATCTAACCTGTGAGAACTAATGTGAAACTATCACCAGCTGCAGCGCTGATGGCTTTATGCTTTTAATGGAAAAATCTGACTTTATTGAAATAGCAGATTCTATCGATTTTTTCATTGTCATTATTTACTCCAGAGCTGATAGATGACTCTGATTCATCGTCTAATGATCGAGGGAGATTCTCAATTGTACTTGGAATTATCAGTGAATTAGGGATATCTTCACTGATAAATGTTCCAAGCTGTCCATGATTAGCTAATCCGGCTGTGTAGAGGTTACCATTACGCGTTACAACCGCTGAATGATTCACACCGAGGGAGACTTAGATAACTTCGTAATCGTTCCCATATTCAACTCTTAGTAATTCTAACTCTGTTATGTTTGGGACGCATAAATTCGAGGAATTGTCGTTTGTCATGAGTCTATGATCAACATTGCATCCAAATGTCAGTAATCGTCTGTCTCGAGTGATTAACGCAGAATGGCTGTGTCCTGCTGTAGCAGAAATGCATCCTAGTTGATATCCAGGGTAAGAAGTGATTTATTTTGGAGAGTTAATTGAAGAGTAATCTCCATGTCCAAGTTAGCCATCATCTCCAAATCCCCAGCTAAAGGCTCTACCATCTGATAAAACGACGAGATTATGCTCCCAACCGCAAGAGACAGTAATAACATCCCGTAAAAAGGGGATTTTAGTTGGGATACTAAGATTGTCGTTTGCACCGTGACCTAAAGAAAAAGATTAACGAATTAGCATATTAATGGAAGAGAAAACAAACTAATTTTTGTAATTTTTCCATTGAAAAATTACCTAATTATCCTGATGTTCCTCTTCCCCATGTCATAAGATTCCCTTGCGAAGTAATCCCAGCAGAATGATGGTATCCCAGAGAAATCGCTACTACTCTCGTATTTGGCACAATAGTAGGGTATTTCTATGGTTTTTCATTTTCAATCCCAAGTCTGCCGTCTTTCCCACTCCCCCACGTGTACATCACACCTACCTAACTCGGACGAACTGGGAGAGGTTATAATTAAGAAGGAATCTAATTCTTCGATAAATCACTTAGATTTCTTCTGCTGTTTTACTAAGACGAATAAGCAAATGACTATTCGAACTTCTGCTGTTCAGAAGGAATCTTTAAATACAATGGAAATTAGAATAAACAGCAAATCCAAATGAATATATTTGCTATTGTAACTTACCATATCGAATTTAGGTGTTTTGCACAGCGAACCTTAGAAATTACTTAACCCTGTCCTCGGTTTATTCGAGCAACTATCGATTTCTTGCAGTGGTTGTTCTTGCTCTGGAAATCCACCAGAACTACGCGATGATTCCGTGTAATTGTCCTGCTGCCGTGAGTGCTCTGAGTAAATATTGTAAGTGTTCGCGAAGGAATCTAATCTAGGATTTTACTCGCTTGCCTGGAATTACTAATGCTATTGCATACTGCTGGTCTTCGAGAAATGCTATTGAATTACCTTAAGTGTAGCTGAATATGCTTCCTCAAGTTAGTTCGTTTGTTCTTCGTAAAGATGCCGTAATGCTGAGAGCTAAGTATTGTGATTCTACGTAATCTACTGCAGCAACATAATCGAGTGCATTGGGCTCATTTTACTAGCTACTGGTAGAGTTGTTTGCCTTCTAAAGTACAGTTCCAGCTAGTTTCTAGCTTCACTGTAGCACTCTTCAAGTTACTATTCAATCCTGTTGAGTTATCTTCTGACAATATCTAAAACCGTTCTTTCATCTTTCGATTCTGTTTCAAGTCCACCGATTATCTCCATGAAGCTATAAGTCACATGATTGAATACTGTCTTCGATTAGATTCTCGCTACAAGCTTCTCACCCGCTTCTTCCATCGCGCTATCAGCAACTTTTGCAATTTAGGCACATTCAGTAAGCCAAGGCATGCTCGTTTTGGGTGAATCCCAATTTGGTTGACTAACACTATTCAAAGTGCTTAGAGTCTCCACAAATGTATGGATTGGTTTAAATTACTGTTCTTCTTGACAAATCTAGCTAATAACTCGCTTTATCCCCTTGACTAGCTCAGCTTGGATCTGAAATAACTGCTTTCTTTGATGGAAGCAAAATCGCAAAAATATCCTAAAAAATGGCAAAACTTTTCAAAAAATAATATTTTACTTGTAAACCACATTCAATTTGTTAGTTTCTGTCGTGAAATAGTCCATTTGCTACTGAACATCTGCATTTCCTTTGGATTAACCCAACGCTGACCCCAGTAGCTGGCCTAATTACGTCATGATCTACTCCAAATAATTTTGTTCTTCATTGCTCACTCGTTGTGCTACAGAATACGCCCCGTTAGATAACACCCAATTTGTGCCTGGCATGTCACTGGGCTACTAGCTAGTTTACTAAAAATCTAATGGCAATTACTGTGTTTTCTTCATCTACTTCAGCGCAATCTCAAGATTCTCTGATTTTCTTCGTTCTTTAGTTATTGAATCCGCTAAACCTGATATCTCAAATGTAAGATCTGATATTTTTTCCTACAAATGCGTGATTTCTTCTTTTAGTTCGTCATTGTGTCTCTCTAACTACTGATTTCCCTTCATTTACTGTAGTCAAACAAGCAGAACAGATTATTTTAAATATAAACATAAATTGTTTAGATATCCCCTCTTTTCATGTTTCTCTCACTTTAATAATTACAATCTCTAAATTTTCTTCTAATTTCCTATAATCCTCCTAGCTAACTAAGCTTTCATTAGTTAAATCATTCTGCATATTGCCTATCTCATTCAGAATCGGTTTGTTTTAGATGACTTTCGCTCTTGTCGCAAACCTAAGCGTTGACAGTGTCTAATTGAAGTTGCACACAGCAGGTGAAACGCAGCAGATAATTGTCGTAAGTGAATTTCCTCCTAGTGCTTAGCATAATATCCTTGTAAGTTTGCTATCCCTGTATGGAATGTGCTGCTTCTTCCCCTCAGCTAGTTTGTTTATGCAATTCGCTAGGACAAATAGACTCTTGTTTATGTAACCTGTCTCGGATACTGTATTCGTGATATTATCCGTTTCGGAGAGTCTCTCGCTGCCTGCCAAGTCGACGAGATTCTGACAAAAAAAGAGTTAAAAGTGATATAAGCTTCTAATTAGGCTATAAAGCAGCTTACTAAGCTAGAATAACGTGTGTTCTTGTATCCTTCTTTTAAGTCTTTTCGATAACTTTCAATGTACTTCAAAAGAAAACAAAAAGCATAAGGATCTCACAACCAAAAAAACACACAAATATCTTTTTTTTTCCCGTTAAACATACTATCTTGAAGACTGTATGTGATCTCGATGAATGTTCACTTATCGATGTTTCCCTGTATATCCTATGCTCTTCTCCGTAATTCATCAATACTATAGCCTACTCGAATGTCCATACTCGCTGCATTTTTAATCCTTACACAATAGTGCCCCATTTGCTATCATCAACTATCTTTAGATTTGTACTGCTTGGTGATAGCAAATCATTGATGTTCTCATTGTAGATTTCCATGTAACTCACCCATACACTGAATTCTTCGCTTACACCTCGAGATGAAATCATCCCGAAGATATCTCTCACAGCACAAGGTAGAACTCCAGGATTCTCTGGACTACCTAACATCGTGAAGGTCTTCCCGGATGTTGTCTACCCGTAGCATAGAATCGACCCATGATATCCATCTAGTGAGGAAATCACAATTTGTTTGCCAATTTTATTGTAAATTGTTTGTGTTCTTGCTTCCGAATCCTCGAGGTTGTCGAAGGAAAAGGAAATAGAATTCGATCCGGCTTCAAGTAAGCGCTTGCGATCTTTCACTGACATGCCATCGGGAGTGTCACCAGTAGCAGTAGCTCGGAGAGATCGAGTTTAATCGACGATGGAGTAAATCGAAGATATCTTTTTCGATATGCTCCATGCTTCTTCATCTTCTTGTGGTCGAAGCAGCGGACGCAATCTGATGCATACTTGTATGCATTCTTGCCCTCCTCGTAAAGAGCTAGAGGACTAATTCGATGGAGCTAGACTGCGAAGAGAGCCACTACTTTTTTAATAGAGCATAAAGTTGATGCTGTTGGGGGTAAGGTTATTTATCTGTACGTAGTTTTTAATGTTCAAAATGATTAAAAGAACATTAGTTCTATTTGAATTTCAAATTGAGACCACTCGTTTCTTTCATTGAATATGCACTGATTAAACTGATTCAATGAGTTAAATAAATAGTACAGGCTTCCAATCAAGATGTGATCGTTTATCATTTGCCCTTTAAAGGTGATTCCAATGACAGGCTAATAACATTTAATCAATGAATATCTTGAATTCACAATACTAACTACATAAAAATACATCTCTTAATTTAGTAGATTATCATTGGTTTCTTGAGAATATTATTTTTCTAACAATATTTTTATTTTTTTGTTTTATCAATGACTTTCTGAGTTACAAATGATATTTGCTCCTTGATTGCTGCTATTCTTAGCACCACATTTACCATGATAATTCGGTAGCACTTCTAGATTCAGTTTAGGAATAGGTTTCTTCACTGAGCAATGTGGATTCGAAGAGCTAATATTTATTTAAATTTATTGATCAAACACAAATTAGCTGTCTATCGTTCTATTCTGAGGTTAATTATTATTTTACAAAGACAGAGCTACATTACTATGATTAGTGCTGTTAATGTTATTGTTATTCCCTGATTGCTGTTATGTTTTGTTTCCCTATAAGTTCGTTGGTCCATAACTATTACTCCTTCCATATTTGTCAAGTTTTTTTTCTGGGATAACACTATTGTATGCTTGATCTTCAATTATTTTCTCTTTGTGTGTTAGCGTTATGTCCTATTTCGTGCCTTAATTGCTATTTTAATTATTATTGCTGCAACTGAAGTAGTTATTCCCCTTTGAAGTCTCTTGATTATCGAACAGTAAGGATTTTAAAATCTTATTTTCTTCCATAAGCAGCTTGATTCGTTTCTCCAAATTCTCCGTTTTCTACCTCTCCCTGTCGAGATCTTCTTTGTGCGAACAACTGCTACTGTTACCTCTACACACAGACAACTGATGTTGAGGATATATTGCTCCTGCTCCTTATGATGATTGTTCGCAGCAATAAATATCCCTAGCTAATTAGTTTTTCGAATTATTCCTGCTGAGTTACCCACTGCTGCAGCTGCTCATTGTGTTGGAGAATTATTACTAATTAACTATTAGATTCGCTGCAAACGCGTTTTCTTTGTTTTCGATGTGTGAAGGTTGTGCTGTGTTAGTTCTAATAAGTTAGTAGTTGTTTTTAAACAGATTATTGTATGTAGATTTCTTATTTATTGGTAGAAACGCTGTGTCATTGAGTTACTCAGGTACAGCTGGTTAGTTATTTGCGTTATTGAAGATGTTACAACCAGAAGTTGAAGAAAAATGCCTTCTGTTACGAGGTGGAGTCTGCATGGAGGGTTCTTTTTATTTCTTCGAGATAATTTGGTTATAATATTATGGAAATAATTGGGTTGATTTAGAGCTCGACTACTATTACTACTGCTACTATTAGAGCTGCAGCTATTACATTTAGTATATTTAGAACTGTGTGAGGGGAAGAGAAGAAGAAGGTGGATTGCTTGGCTTTGATATAATTTACTTATTTTTTGTAGTTTAAATTATTTTATGATTATTTCCTTATTCATTATTCCCTTTATTATGCTGTTTTTCCTCTCCGAAGACAATTTTCAGGAGCATTTCATCGATGTCTGCATGCGAATTATTAATATTATTATTCGTTGCTTAGCTCGTAAGAGCATTCGCAGCATTGATCACTGATATATTTCCTATTTTGCGTTGTAACTCAGCATGCCCACTCATGTATTGAGATTCCTCATTTGCGCCTTCGATTTCTGCTAAACTGCTTGAAATCAGCAGCTTCGTGATGTTATCATCATCGTAATTACCATTGTTAGTTTGGTCAATATCTGCTAGCTATTGCTATTCTTGCTGTGATTATTGATTTCGTTAGGAGTTGTTACCTCTTTCACTCAAGATACACTATGATTCGATGGGTTCTTGCTATTTAATTTGTTCTTTTTGCTATTGAATTTTCATTTATCGAAAGCAATCCTGAACTAAATAGAGATATTTGTCTTCTAGGAGAATAACATCAAAGAAATCTTTCACGGATATCGCAAGCGCTTCTTCTTGCGATCTTCCAAATCCACAACCGATCTTACCATCGAGTTCTATCTTGCTTTCGAAACATTTATATTGCACCATCTTGCAGTTGCGAGTTATTGCTTGAGATTAGTTGAAGGTTTCCAGGAGTAGAAGCAATTCTAAGGAGCTTAAACCTTGGATAAACGATTTTACATGCTACTGCACTAGCTTTATAGAAGAGGAAGAAGAGGATAATGATGGCTATCCTGAGTTCATCGACATAGATTCCGTTAAAAATGTTTTTGATTTGATTTGTGAGTGTTCTAACTTGAATTGATTTTGAAAAAAAGCAAAAAAACAAACAATCAATTAAAGGTGAAAATTAATGTTTCAGTACTTTTGGGAGTTATTGACGAGGGTATCATGACTGCCAGGAAAATATCAATAGTCTTCTTTGTCAAGATATGTCATGTCTGTTCACTAAAATTCAATTGAGTTTAAAAATAAGATCATCATTTTTTTATTGAAAAATGGTGAGAATTAAGAAGAAGTTAATACCAATATTCAACTAGAAACCTCCATGCAGGGAAACAAACCAACTTTGACCTCAATTTTCTAAAACAATATTATTATTAGATAATCTTGTCCATTTAATCAATCAGATGGTCCAGGAGGCTACTATATTTGAAAAGTGCGTTTATGTAATTTTGTTTCTGTCTTCTCTGTTGAGTGGTTGAAGAAACAGCGCAGATTCAAAGAAAGATGTATCAAAAAATAAAGAATTATTTTTACTTGTTTATGACTTCTTTCGATTTGAGATATTTAGTACAATCAGATAAAGAATTAATTCAGAAAACAATAAAACCACACCAACAACAACGAAATAAAGAAATAGAAGAAATCCTATTGATTTTTAGATCACAATCATGGAACGAGCAAATTGGCCTGCTGAGGCAAAGTCCTTCTTAGATACTAACACGGATTGTAAGATCAGATTAGGAGAAGTGCTTGATGGATTGGAGTACTTGAAGGATAAGAAAAATTATATTGTTTCGAGGTTCCTTGGCGCAGGATGTTTTGGACTTGTGATGCAAGCGAAGGCAGCTAACTAAGAGGAAGTCGCTATCAAGTTAATCGTAGCTAATAACAACGATATTGAAAACGCAGAAAAAGAAGCCAAACTTGTCAAAGATATTAACTCCCCGAACATTGTCAAATACAAGTGTGATTTTTCGTTTTCGATACCGAACAAATACAGTTTATTCTTCATTGTGACAGAATACTGCGCAGGTGGAGACATTCACGATTTCCGCAATAACAATCCGAACATGACACAAGAAGAAATCATTAAGTTATTTCTTCAATTCTTGAATGGACTCAAAGACCTCAAGATAGCAAAGACAATCCATGGCGATATTAAGCCTGAAAATATCCTTATGACAAGAGATAAAATCCTTAAAATCTGCGATTTAGGGTTATCTAAGTAGATGGAAGGGAACAAAAGCTACGTCAGCAATATAAACGGAAATATGTTGTACAGGGCCCCCTAGGAGGAAGGCGTGTTTAAAGTAGATTTCCTTCATGATATCTATTCAGCAGGTGGCATTCTATTTTTTCTTTGTGATCCAGCAAATGAGTTGAAACTGATATAAATCAGAGATGGTATTCTTCCTAACGTGAGTGGAAATAAATTCGAGAGACTATGCAAAATAGCATTTGACATGATGAAGAAGAAGAAAGAAGAGAGACTCTAATTGAATACAGTGATATCGCTACTTAAAAAGCTAATCGGATAAGAGGACGATGACAACGATAAGTAGGAAGATATGGATATTTAGACATTTGAGGATTTAGAAGTGATGCTCAAGAACACAACTTAAAGGCTAAGTAAATAAATTGATGTGATCTTTGGAAATTGAGACAGAAAAAGAAGATTTATTTATTAAAAAGTGAAAAAAAATAAAATGAATTTGGAGAGAAGGATTTAAGTTAGTAAATACAAATATGTTTCTCTTAGACAAATCAATATTTGGAGGAATAGTCAAAGACATAACTAATTCATTATTATTAGTTAAATTCTAAAATTGAATAAGAAAAATTATAAATTCCTATGGGAAACTCCAATCTCGCATTGCCAAACAAAAAATATAGCAGTGCATATGATGAATTCATTTAATTTGTGAAGATTCAATCGAAGGAAAATGTGCCAGAATTTAAGATAAAAACAGCAATAAATCGATTGAATCATGAAGGATACACTTTTGTGAGGGGAATAGGAGCAGGGTGGTATGGGATAGTCATCGAAGCGAAGAATAAACAAGGATAACATGTTGCGATGAAGATTATGATTGTAAAGGGGAAATAAGATGCTTTAAAATATCAAGAAGAAGCAGAGAATTGCGGTAAAGTACAATTCTCCAGCTATGTTGTGAAGTACCTTGAATACTTTGTAGATGAAACGCTAGGCTTGTTTTATTTGGTTACTGATATGATTCCAGGAGATAATCTCAAGAAATATTTGTAGGAAATATATCAAACTTCCATCAATGAAGACTAAATCAAAGGAATTATTGTTTAAATACTCTAAGGGATCATAGATATTCATTCAAAGGACATCGTGCATGGTGATTTAAAACCTGAAAATATCCTCTTGATGAATGATGGTGGGATCAAAATATGTGATTTTGGGTTTTCTAAGCAGTTAAATTAGAATGGTTCGTCGATTAAATCTGGATAGTCAACAATTTTGTATTGCTCATCTGAATAACTAAAAGGAGAACTAAGGAAAGAGTCAGATTACTTTGCAGCTGGGGCAATCCTCTTTGAGATGTGTAATCCTAAATTATTGCATAAGTTAAGATAGTTAAAGAATCACTAAGATCCAAAGGATTTTAAAAGATACAAGTTTCTTGAATTAACTGAAATCGCACTTTCGATGATGAGAGTTGTCCCAAAAGATAGAGCTACTCCCTAAGAGGTGATCTTGAAACTTTAGGGGAACAGCTAAATTGATTAAAACATTTTAAATTATGCATGTTTGGATTGTACTTTTGAAAAATAATAAAAGGGACAATTCTGATAAAGCTTCCTCTGAGTAATTCTAAAATATTGTGAAGAATGGTGAGTCATTAAAGGAGTTTCTATGAAAAACAAAAGAAAATTGCATATCTGTTGATCAATTGTGATTATTGTAGATTCTGTAAAAGATAATGAAGAATAATAGGCAATAAGACTAGTTTAAAATTTGTTTCATTTTTATGTTCCCAAAGAGGTAAATTATGGCTTTGTAAAATCCAAGAACTGGTAAGTAATTAAATTAAACATACTTAAAATACAACTTTTAGTCAACTAGATTAATAAATTGTCTGCATTTAAACTGTTTACTTAGGAGGATCGTCTTTTTAGAAGAATTCTGATTATTTTGAAGCACACTTGAAAAGCAACTACATTATTGAAAAGTTTAGTTCGCATAAACCTGCGCTAAACCAATAAAAAAAGGAAAGAAACTATTAGCCTAAAGTTAAAATGGGATCAGGTGGTTCAACATCAGCATAAACTCCTAATTTTTTATCTCCAGAAGAACAATTATTGTAATTTTCTAAGAAAATCAATGGTAATCTATCTGAAACTCAGATGAAATCTGCCATTCAGTATTTGAAAGAAAAGGGATATCAAGTTGTACAATTTCTTGGTGTTGGTGCATTTGGAATTGTCATCGAAGTTAAAAACAAGACAGAAGAGTCATTCGCTGTTAAAATCATAGCTTCAAGCTAGGTGCCAGAAATAAAACAATGCCTGAAGGATGCTAAAAATTCTCAGAAGAAAGTTAAAGATTCTCAACATGTTTTGACGTTGTAAGACTATTATTTAGATAAGCAAGGATTGGGTTATATGATCACTGAAATCTGTCGAAAAGGTAATCTCACGCAATATCTTCAAAGCTACAAGGATATTGCTGAATCATAAGTCAAAGGTCTATTTACATAGATTCTCCAAGGGATCATCGACATACACTCTAAGGATCTAGTGCATTGTGACGTAAAGCCAGCTAACATCCTAATCACCGATGAGGGCTAGCCCAAAATCAAGGATCTTGGGCTCTACAAAGTTCTGAGGAACCATCTCACACATCGAAAGTCTGAAAATAACCAATCATATTTATACAGATCAGCTGAATTCTTGCAAGGCGAGCCTTAAAAAGAATCAGATATTTATTCGATTGGAGCAGTGCTCTTTGATATTTGCAATCCAAATCTTAGTCGTTTGCTGTATGGGCTAAAATATAATTATGATAAGCTTCCTGCGAATTTGAGATTTCCTGAACTAACTCAAATTGCATTGTCTATGATGGAACACGATCCTGATAAACGAGCTCTTCCTTAGAATGTACTCAATAGGCTTCTTTTTAAACATTAAAATGAACTTCCACCTCTTGAACATACACCCGAATTGAATAATATCTTGAATAATGACAATGGTTTAGAGTCTTCTGGCAGCGATCAAATTAAAAATGCTGCCAAGAACATAAATGAGAACATATCATTGTCTATGGGAAAACTTAGGAAAGCACTGGAAGATAATGTGCTGGAACTCAATAATTATTCAGTAAAAACGAATTGAAGAAAGCAAAGAAGTTACATTGTTGAGGGAATGACTTTTCTTTCAAAAAAAAGGTTTGAATTTGCAGTTTCAAGGATTTTTTAAAATAAATAATAATATCCTCGAGCTCTTTTGATGAAAAGATGAAGACGAAATATCCTTGTAGACTATGTAGATTAGTTTAAGAATAATTGATTTGTTTTTCAATTATGTTCACAGGTTGCAATAATATGCATAAAGATAATATTTTCCATAAAAAAGACGCTTAATGTTGTTGAAGTTAATAATAATTTAAATCGTAATTCACGTTCATTTTTACTTGTAATTTTTTATCAAATGAAGGGGGGGGGGGGGGGGGGGGGGTTT
>Ga0302271_10003901_pt1 | contig 12219 bp, 4 predicted proteins | sample III_Bog_N1_1_FD_198767 | JGI IMG/M metagenome (GOLD analysis project Ga0302271, IMG submission 198767) | Peat permafrost microbial communities from Stordalen Mire near Abisko, Sweden - III_Bog_N1_1 | ecosystem: Environmental > Terrestrial > Soil > Wetlands > Peat | place: Sweden: Abisko... | reverse complement strand
ATTGTATTATTGTCTCTATATGATAATAACTTTCAAAATGTCTGCCAAATATCTATTCCTGCTTCAATCCCCATCATTCCTTCTTTTTCGTTTATTGAAACTAAATCATATCTCTCATGGAAGAGATTAGTTAAAGCTAAAAGTAGAATAATCCTCTGAAACTCGTTTTGTTTGAAGCAATAGTTGTTAAGGAAGAAACATATGTGCTTATTATTATCATAGAATGTTGATTTTGAATTGGAATAATTAATGGTTTGCACTCTTAAAAATATGAATTTTCTTATTTTGAATTTAAGATTTAAGTTTAGAGACCAATAGAATTTGGAAAAATGGAACAAGAAGAAAAAGAACATAAGTCTTTGTAAAATCGATAAGATATTTGAAAAGAGAAAAGTTTCATATTTCTCAAACAAGGCCAACTGCCATATGATCCATAATTCTAACATTTAAGAGAGTGAATTGACGATATTTTAAGGGAAGAGGTGAACAGAAATGCTAAGAGAATGAAACTTAAAAAATGAAATCCAAATCAAACAAAATTTGGGCTTAAAAATTTGGTATGTACAAAAGGCTGTCATATTTTTATTTCTTTTACAATTGGATAAACAAAGAAACTGAGGGGTTTCACAATGAAAGTAACCCCATTTTGAATTGATGGGAACTTTATTACCCGCAAGAAAAGCGAAATGAATTTGCTATTAGATTCGAAAAGAAGATCAGAGGATATGAGGGAGAGGGGGTACGCCAAGATTTCGTACAACCAACGCCAAAAGAAAATGACAATAAAGAAGAGACATTCCAAAAAAGGAGACAAGATAAACTAATAAATGTTTGAGAATAAAAACATATCACCCATATTAAGATAAAGAAGACATACTCAATACCATTACTGAAAACAATTGTCTTCTTCCAAGGAAAGGGAACACGAAAATTCTTATTAAAGATTGCATTTTAAAATTGATTTAAGAAATGTTTATTTGTTTGATGTTCAAGAAACAAAAATAATTAATGTTACAATTAAGTGATGTGGTAAAAATTAGATTTTGTGGTGAGGGATCAGATTGAGGTGAAGAATCAACTTAACCATAACTTTTTTGATTTCGTTTCTTCTTCTCTCAATAATTGATTAGTAAAAAAGAAATATAAAAAGCAAAAAGGGAATAATATTTGATTTGAGATCAATTCCTTGTGAAGAGAGTAATATCCTCAAAAGTAACAATTCTCTTGAGCTTTGCAGATGGAAGATAACTCAAAGAATGAATATGATTTGATAAAAAAGGAGGAGGAAAATCCTTCGAACTAACAACTTGAGTTTACAAGCTATCATTCTATTCCATTGGATTAACAACAATTAGAACAGTATTAGTTGTATCAATAGCAATAACAGTAATCGCATAAGTAAATCTAACAGGCTGACTATAAAATAATGTTGAGGAATATGAGCGGAGGAAGTTAACCAAATAAAAATGGAACCTATGAATCAATGGTAACAAGAAATTCAAATTTATAACAAGAGACAAAGAAATAATTTGAACCATCTTTACAATCGAATGGTATAACTCAAGGAGAAGGCACGAAAAAAGGACAAAAAATAGCAGTAATGGCTGGGGAAATACCGTTAAGCTCTGAATGCATAAGGTAATGGAAGCGCGTGATAGGATATGAAAAGAAAATTGATGGAAATCTTTACGAATTTGCATTGCAGGATATGGAGAGTTTAAGATTGAATTTTGAAGAAGCTTTGCTAGTTGTTTAACAATAGACTCCTCTACATTTCCCAGCTCTTTAAGTTTTCATCGCTCGTTTTTAACCTATTCATCTTAAGCGCACAACTCGCAGGATACAAGCCTATCAATCATATGCCAGGCCAGAAGTTTTCAATGACTTTGTTGCGGAGTTTTAAAAGCAATTTCAGCGGAGAACAGATAAAGCAATTAAAACACTTCTAGAACCAATTCCTTCCCATAGTTTTTCTTCTTCAGCTTAAAGCCTTGCTGCTGCAGCCGCTGCAGCTGGATATCTTGTGACACTTAGATCAAGATGGAATATTTAAAATTCTACTCATGAATTATATAAAGTCGGATTCAGCAGAAAGTTCATTACTCTACTTGGTACTGATCCGGATTCCATTTGCTATGATTTTATGAAAAACGGAGTCAGAAATTTTCTTGATGACGAATCCCTACTCAACCTATCCTCTGTGTTAATATGCTATCACATGACGAAGTGCTTGCAAGAAAGAAGAAGCATTTTACTCAACATAAAGGCCTATGATGGCCTTGGAATTCAAGCTTCATGCACAATCTAATTTCATGCAGAAAAAATGGATGCTCAAAATTCTTACTTTGAAAGTATTGTAACTCTGAACTTTGAGCCAGACCAGTAATAATATCACATCGTTACAAATTTTAGAAATTAGTCCCAACTGCAGCAGCAGCAGCAGTAATTGCAGCAACAACAGAATGCTTTTATTCCATATTCTCCTCAATAAAGATATAATTAACAACAACCAATGCAATTAATGAAAGACCCTTTCAGTACCACTCACGAAGAAAAATAAGATTAATTATCAAAAATTTAGGGTGATTAACAGCAACCTCCTAAACCCCTTCCAGTGTCTACTATTGATAATAAATCTCTAGAAAACAACAAACTTATTTTATAAAAGTTCTATGGTTTCTCATTTGAGAGTGGTAATCGTTCTTCGAAGACAGCTAAGAGATCTTGAAGAAGGACATATTGTTATTAATTCCTTTGACTTTTTTTTAATTATTATGGCTTCATTTATTTGAGTATTGTGCAAATGAAAAAATACAAATATTCATATTAATCATTTGAATAATATAAAATACTTAAATAAAATAAGGAATACTTTCAATCCCTATTTCTGGAGAGCTTAGAATTGTCATTTAGATTATGCTTCTGCAGCTCTTTAACGGCCTTTTGAATTCTGATTCTTTCTTCAGCCTCTTTTTCTAAAGAGCTCATGTCATCACTTTTCAGTCGATACATAATAAATAACACAACTCCACCAAACCAGGCACCATAAGCTAGGAAATAACCAAAATGCTTTAATCTAAGTATTCTGCTTTGCATTCTGATCTCTGGATCGAGTCGAAATCTTTCAAAAGAATAAGATTAACTGCAAATCTATTATTAAATGGTGTTTACTCTTGGAAATACTGCTCTCTTGTTGGAATTGGGCCACTCATGTTGTTGTGAACTCTTTTTTCTACTCTGTTTTCAATACTAAATAAGAAAATTATGCAAAGAAAGCTTAATTACCTTTCACCCTTGAATGTGTGCGATCTCTCAACAGTTTCATTTTGTTTAAGAATCTTCTCATCAAAGTTTTTAATAAACTATTTCACTCTGGAAAACATTTTTTTGTCTGCGATATTATCTTTGTATTTTGGAATAATTCAGATCTTTCTGATTTTTTTGTTTTTTCTCTAAATCAATATCAATTTGTATTCTTGGTTATTTATAAGCAAACATTTGTTTCGTAACAATTGCCAAATCCTCAAATTGAAATATTTCTCAATATTAATATTCCCATGTTTTACAAAAGCAATAATTTCTCTCCTTTATGCTTTTGACACTATCTTTTGTTTTCAAGCATTTCTAAATTGAATACATAATAAAAAAAGATATTTATTTGGAAAAAATAAGCTAAAATTGAAATACTAAATACTGTTTTTCCTCTGTCAATAATATACAAAAGATTGACTTTGGATATTTTTTCTTTTCCTTAAGAACTTCAAAGTTTATTGATATTTTAATATCACAAACAAAAATATTAAAGTGCTCAACCTGATAAGAAGAAATAATTAAAAGTAATCGATTTTTTGGAATAATATCTCAGTTTTCCAAAATGAGAGAGAGTAGCTTATCATCAACAAGCCTCCCTGATGAAGAAAAAATGCTCTAAGACTTAAAGCGCAGATAATAGAAGAAAATTATCTACAATAACTTTACACTGCTAATCATCCTTAATATTATAAACTACATCCTGTTTATCTTTTCTTGTGCTTTCTACATGTGGTACTAGCTTTAAATTGTCCTCTAACCTCAGAATACCCTCTAAATATCATCTAATTAAGCTCACTAAGGAAACTCAAGTAATAACGCAATAGGGAATAATGGATTAGAATATAAAATATGGTTAAATATGCTCTACGTTTTCAATGAGAGAGGGGACTAAGGAAGTCATTACATGACATTTGGATCTTATAAAGATAGTTCCTTTTTCATTTGCAATCAAATGGAAAATGAAGAATTTTGTTCTGAAAAGTTTGATTAGATGAGCATTATTGGCTACACCTGCTTTAGTCTTCTTATGCTAGGAATATTGCTTTAAGCTATGGATTTATATCGATTAGTAAAATTACGCTCTACAGATGGAAAGCGCTCTGGTTTTAAAGCTTATTGGCTACATCCCTCAATAATATCTCTATATTCTGCGGGATTTCTGACTTACTTCTTCACTGTGTTAATTTTTTAATTAGCAGACGAGGAAATCATTTTTGATATGAGGAGTTTTGGAGTTTCTTTCTGGATAGGAGTAGGCTCTATACCTATTTACATAGTTCTTGCTTTCTACTATCGTAAAACAAAAAATAAACTGAAATCATAAGAACTGCTTGATGATCTCATTAATCGTATTGACAATTTCTAAGAGAACTAGAGGTAGAAGAATAATGATGATAAATATTCATCTTAGCTATCCATACACTAACAATGAAAATCTTACCCTTACTTACTTTGATATTGTTGTATTGGATTTATGAGTCAAGAAAAATCTATTATTTTGACCTATTTTAAGTGCCATCTTTGAGTCTTGCAATTTTTTATATTTATTCGACTTCTTGAAAAGAAAGGTTTTGTAGAATTCAATGTACTAGAAGTAATGAAAAACTACTTTTGAGTATTTGATTTTTGTTATTTTTTATCTCTAAATTGGAAAATCATTTAAAATTTTGAAGATAATTTTCAAGTAAGTATTCTGCTAGGAATTAACACATATTACCTGACTCCTTAGTTATTCAAGCATAATAAAATATTTATTTTGATAGCAAAGATTTTAGATCAATGGATAAACAAACAAAAACAGACAAGGCAAAATCTTATCTTTCCCTCGAAATTAATTGTCAATTAGAAATCGAAAAAGGAAAATAATATTAGGCTTAGTGATGGGAGGATGTTGTGCTTCAGCCAAGCCACAGATAGCAAAAGCGAATGATGCTCTTGCAGTTAATAAATAAGTTCCTCAAGAGAAACAAAGATAAAGTTCTACTCATTAAAATATACCTTCTTCACTCCCTCGCAATGATGCAAACTAGCATTAACAAGATAAGATTGCAGCTAAGAAAAATGTAATTCAAATCACCCAATGAGCATTCTTAAAGTTGTTCAATTTCCATTACTATTAACATCTTGAAAATGCAAAAAGTGAATTAATCTTAAACATTTTTAAAAATATTAGGAAGATGTCAAAACTGATGTTAAAATAGTTTCTGAAGATCCAAAAGCTGTTGTTTCAATGATAAATGAAACACAACAACAGCAAAATAATCAACTTTAACATACTTAAAAGCTTCAAGATGAAGAAGAAAAAAGAGAAGATGAAGTAGATGAGGGACAGGTTCATCTTTAATTCCCTGAGCATTCTGGCTAAGCAATTCCTAGAGGCTCTGCGAGAACAGACGATAAATAACACTAATTATAAGATCAGCTTGTACAAGACAGTTCTTCTAAAGGCAATAATAATAACCTAAAGCGCCCTCCTATGGCTTCTAAACTACAACTAACAGGAGCAGAAGAGAGCATAGATAAAGTAGACGATATTATTCTCAGTAAGCAGAGAAATAATGATGGAAGTAATATGAAAATACGCCCAAGCGTTCATAAAGAAAACTAATAGCAAACGACTAGCAATATTTTAGGAAGAAGTGACATATTTATATTTTCAAATCAAGCTGTACCTAAGAGTATCAATAAAACTTAAAGCAAATCATCTAGCATTTATTGTTATCTCAACGAAAAGGAAATGAAACTGTACCTGCAGGATAGCGTAAAGATTTTTTAGAAATCTGCCAATGACTCTTCATTTCGAGATTTAGACTCTTCGTCTCAACCTTCCCCTTAATTTTCAACTTTTTAGGATTGGTCTAAACTAATCGATAAGTTAGCAGCAGCTCAAACTGCGAAAGTTGTAGATAAGGATTTAAAATAAAAAGTCAATCCCTTCTAAGATATTTTTAAAGCGATAATTGGATTAAGAGAAAGAGCATGGTATGATGAACTTGCAACGCTTTATAAAGTAATAAGAATAATTCTTTTAACAACGCTAATGATATTTATTATAAAAGGAAAAGAATGGTGCAAATAAGAGTAACATGAATATGCAAGAGACTATTTTTTACAAGAAAATGACTCAAATATAAGATCATTTTCGTTGGTTTGTTTCTTCAGTCGCTAATTTAGTTTTCAACACTTAGACAGTAGTGTCTTCTCTCTTTGAGTTTCCGCCTTCCAATGCTTTGAGTCTAGGCAAACGTAAAACAAGTAGTCTCAATAGCGCTTCTGGGGCAAAACATTCTTAATCTGAAAAAAGTGATTATTAGCAAGATTTGCAAATGCAAAAACAAACTAGTTCGTAAATTCCTTCTTAGATCCCTCCAGTTTCTTTACCTGCGGCTTCTTCAATAATTAATAACAAAGTAAATTATGTTTCAAAAATAATCATTTTAAATATTTTTTATTACTCTAAGGTATCAGGTGAAAGCAACAGTTTGACAGCTGATCTTCCTAATGCTTAATCTTCACTCTGGTAAAAGGGGTTCATCTGGAGAGGAGTATTTTTTCGTCTGATTTCTTAAAAAAAAGCAAAACATCTAAAAGGAGAAATTAGAGCTCTGAAGCACATTGCTGTTGAGTATTTGTAGAATGACTTTTCATATCTTATTGCTAATCCTTCAAATAATTCTTCTAGCAAGCCTCCATTTGTTAACTACATGCTTCCTCTTCTCTGCTATGTAGAAAATTCTTCATTTATCCTCTACGGCACACCTGTTATTTAAACTAAATTAAACTCACCTGAAGAAGGAATAATAAGGCAAAGTAAATACCTTCCTTTTTATTTTTTTTAATAAAATATAATTTATTATTATCAAAAGGTGGAGTTAACATTTATACTCATTTCTCTAGTTGCTTTCTGCTAAAGAATTTAAAAGAAAGTAATCTCTCTCTTTTCCATAAAGCACAAGAAACATCTGGGTAAAACAATTCAACCTCGGCTAGTCTCCAATCATCAACTAACATTTATTATATCATTTAAAATGGCAAAGATCTTCTCTCACAAAACTCTGAAAACAATTGTCTCTTTGCAATAAATCAGAATAGCTAACAGAGCGTGTAATTCTTCTAAGTTCCAACTGAAGGATTCATTGAAATTTAATAAATAAAAAAAATGCTTAATTACGATGATATTGATTTCAAGTATGGATAGCTGAATTTCAATCATTCTAAAATTGAAAAACAATCAGAATAACAGTAAGCTAACTCGCAGTTCTCTAAGAGTTGTATCCACAAACTTGACTTGGTTACTTTTAAGAAGCATGGATGGTCATTTAAAATGATTTTTATGTCTCAATATGACTCAAAGAATTTTAGCATCAATAAAAAGGCTTCAGATCTACTATCAATAGCAACTGATAAATCTAAAGACATTAAGAATGTTTATGGAAATGTTCTTGTGTTTTCACATATGCCAAACACAAGTTCGTTAATAATTCCTTCCATTATTCATGATGAAGAAAGTTATTAGAAAATAAACTCACTTAAGTAAATAATAATTAGGAATTAGTCAAATATTTAAAATATTATTTGTTGTTTTAATAGTTAAGAATAAGGTAAACAGATTAAAAGCTTTTGTGCTTTAGATATCAATTAATAGAAAGAAGAATATTTATCGAGAATCTGGAGAGAATAGATTAATTAAATAGTTACTGAATTAGATCAAAATGACTGGGTTTTGCACTCTAAATCATTAACTGAGCTTTACCATAAAAAAGGAGTGAATATGAGAATGAGTTCTATCATCCTAGCAATGCTGAATACAGAAAAGTAAATACTTCAATAACAACTCTTATTTTAATTAAAGAATTTTAAATTTTAGCTAAAAAAAGAGAATAAACTTTAATGATTTCTGGTTAATACAATAAATATGCCTGTATTCTTTTCAAATTATTAATTAACCAAAATTATTTTACTTAGATCAAGGGTGTTAGTGTCTTGCGATATATTAGCAAGAGTTTTCAAGAGATTAATCTCTGAATAAACTAGTTCTCTATTGAAACAGTATTCTAAGCAAGTAGCTTAATAATAGGATTCTCAAGAAAAAAATGATTTATTTACCTTTTCTCTATTCAAAGCATAGTTTTGCAGATATTTCGGACTCATTTTAAAAGGAGATTTGGTAAGACAAATTGTTAATTTCGTATTATTTACTTTTGTTAAAAATAGGTAAATGAAGATATTCTAGGACATTTAGAAATCTCATAAGGGATCAATCTTTTTCGTATGAAAGCCTTCTCTTAGGCTTTTCTCATCCTGAACTCTCAATAGTTTTAGCTTTATTCTGGAACTAATTTTATCAAAGACATTATCAGAATTGCTTTCAATAATATGAACATATTTTTGCAGACTTGTTCTCACCATTTTGGTTTTAGTCTCTCTACTGAAGTGGAAAGGAATATTAGGAATGATAAGTATTTTTTAAGTATTCGAAATGTCTCTCTAAAACCAGCTGATCTTGTTTACATGCAATTTAAATCAGTTCCTTTTCTAAGCATTAAAGAAATGGCAGGGTTGTTTCTTATCAAGCTCTCCTAATCAAATATTGAAAGGTAATAATAATTTAAATTTCAGTTTTTAAAACATTTCTTTTGTTATCAGTATTTAATTATTAATTTTGATGTTTGACTTCTAGATATGTTGAGATATAACTGCCTAGTTCACTCTACAAAATATCTAATAATCCTTATAACACTTTACTAAGAACTTCTTACTTCATGCCAACTGGAGAAACATTAAAAGATTTAGTCTCATATCTTAGTTGCATCTTTGGGAATTTATATTGTGTACATTAAGAACACAATTTCTTTTTAGAGCTCTATGTCTTTTAACTGTTCGATTCATTTTTCATAGGTAAAAATGTTCTTATTTAAATAAAAATGTGTAACTAATAAAAAATTTTGCAGGAAAAGATGAAGACGATCTTATTAGAAATATCATGAATGAGAAAATATAACCATTCTTACAAAATGCCTATGCAATCTCTGCAGAACTCTCCATTGTAGTTTACACTTGGTTTGGAATCCTCCAAGAAAGTAAATCTCTTCTAGAATGTGAGTAGTCTTACCTTATGGCTCTTCTTGGGATACATAAATTATACGGGGATCCTAGAGGAAGAGGAAGTTCTGTGACTCCTTGGGAATTATTTGTTGCCTGGAGATTAAGTCTTATTTCAAGACTTTAAGGGAAAAAGCATGATGCAGAATACGTTGAGGAACTTTATGACAGCGTGTAGTTCGGATTACAAAAAAATGTCTTTAATTCTTATAAGTTTGAGAATGTTTTATATTAAGACCCTTTCACAACATTTGAAGGTAGAGATGCTAAATAACCCATAGAATAGCAAAACAATTAAACCGATAATATAAAATTGCCGTTTTCTCATTGGACGGAATACTAATAACTGGATGAAAACTCACCCATCATGGAAGTACTAACTACGACTATTAGAAAGAATACTACCCTCCTTCCCTGGATGATGAGTAATTTACTCTTCTTTTAAGAAGCAGGAACTTTATGGGAAACCACGAGCTTGCGTGCGTTTTAGTTGGGAATAATGCAAAAAACATTCTAAGCTAACTCTTCTTGCTCTTCTATTTCAAGCTTATCAGTAATCAATTGCTTCTTACATTTTTTTTGCTAATTCTTATTTTATTTTTTAGGATAAATATGAGTAAAATACACCAAAATCCTAAATAATGGACAACAAACAGAGAAATTTCAGTGTCTTTAATTAATCTGGCAATATCGTCCAAGTTATTGAAAAAGATTGCAGTACTTTCTCTAAAAAAGATGCAGTTGGGATTATGTTTTCTTGGGGATAAAATACTTAGGGGCAAATCGGTGGAGTCTTTTATGATGCCAAACTTGCTGATAAATCGAAGAAGATTAAAATCAACTTTCCAAGGCTCATAATTCCGTTGAAAGATACAATTATCACATCTGTCGCTTGCGGCTATCAGCATAGCATGGCAATAACATACACTGGAAATGTTTTAGCTTGGGGAGATAATTCGCACTCCTAACTTGGGCTTGGAGAAAAATCTCCTTAATTTACAGCATATCCACACCCAATTAATAATTTAAATAATATAAGTTTAGTCTCTTGCGGATCAGAACATAGTATTGCCCTTGATAGCAATGGTTCTGTTTTCAGTTGGGGAAATGGTAACTTAAATTCATGCCGTTATTAAGATAATTTCATTATGTTTTATAGGTGAAGGCGGGCTGCTTGGTCATGGGAATGAAGACACTTAATACGAACCCAAAGAAATAGACTCCCTTCGTGGGTTAGGGATAGAGTTTATCGTATGCGGAGGCCTTCATTCTCTTGTTCTAACTAACAATAGATAGGTTTACAGTTGGGGAAGAAACGAAGGAGGTCAATTAGGTTTAGAGAGAAAATACTTTACCAACGAAAGATGTTTTGTAATGTCTCCTTAACGAGTTCGAGGAAGTCTAGAAGGAATTGGTGTAATTTAAGTAGCAGCTGGAGAAGCACATAGTCTTGCTTTAGCGTTGAACGGATAGGTTTATGGTTGGGGGTACAATATGAATGGACAATTAGGAATAGGAGAATAATAAGAATCTTATCCCGTATACGAGCCTCTTCTTATCCCAAAACTCACTAAAATAGAAAAGGTTTTCAACAAAATATTCGTTTTTTAAGATGATTGAGTTCTTAATTTTGTTAATTTTAGGTCTATTCTGGATAAACATTTTCTATGTTCATGAATCAGCAGAAAGAGGTAATTTTGTTAGTTCATCGATATCTTCTTTTTTTAAAATGATATTTTTTATTATCTTAGCTAATTTGCTGTGGTCTTAACGATTCCAACTAGCTTGGACTCGAAAAAGAGCCTATTAAAATTAATACAAATGGAAATAATAACACTAATACTAACGCTCTTGGTAACAATCATTTTTATTTACTTCATTAATATGAATTCCATAAATCTTATCTTTACATACCTTTATTGTAGATTAATATAGAGCCTCCGAAAATAAGAGACCTGTCACGGATGTGTTTGTGCCTAAAAAAATGGACTGCTTTCATTAAATCCCTGTATTGCATGTCTCATGTGGCCATAATCACTCTCTTGCGCTTGTCGTTTAAGATACAAAGCATTACATGCTGTTTGCATGGGGTATTTATTCTTTTTTGATTTCTTTAATTTTCTAAACATATTTATAGGAATGCACAAGCATGGGCAATTGGGAATTGGGGAAACAGGATAGGCAAGCTCAATACCTCGTCCAATTACTTATCTTTAAGATGTGACAACATATAGCGTAAGAAATATTGAATGGTTTAATTGAGAACTCAATAATTTTGTTAAACTAGATGGCTTGTGGTTCGTATCATTCTCTCGTTGTCGCAAATGATATTAACAGAATAATGAAGAAAGAATCAATACGATAAATGAAAGATAATCTAGATAAATTTGATATAAAATGGGGTTTTAGTTTTAATAAAAATCCATCAATAAGCGAGTTCTAAACTAAAATTGTTGATGGTTATTATCCCTCAGATGAAGGAAAAATTGACAACCCAAAAGATTCTCAAAGAAAAAATTCCTCAAGCAAAGCTGGAGTTAAAAATTATTGATAGTATTATTTATTCCATCTCAAATTTTCGTTAAAAGTATTAAAATTTCATGTAAATGCATTGGATTAATTGATTAAAATGCTTTTGTAGAGTGGGAAAAAGAAGATTTGGAGTTTTAAATTATTTAATTATTATTCTTGCTTTATTTAACTTAATTGGTTAATGATCTTGATGTGGATCTCAGTTATCTATCAGCAAAACTCATTATAAGATTCTAGATTTAGGTTTATTGATTATCCTTTAAACATTTAAAG
>Ga0302271_10003900_pt1 | contig 12221 bp, 3 predicted proteins | sample III_Bog_N1_1_FD_198767 | JGI IMG/M metagenome (GOLD analysis project Ga0302271, IMG submission 198767) | Peat permafrost microbial communities from Stordalen Mire near Abisko, Sweden - III_Bog_N1_1 | ecosystem: Environmental > Terrestrial > Soil > Wetlands > Peat | place: Sweden: Abisko... | reverse complement strand
ATCCATTGGTCATCTAATTTCTCGCCTTTTAAAGGAAGCTTACCTGGCAGGTCAGAAGTACATTTGCCAAATAGAGTTTGCAGGACTCTTGGTAGTAGTTTGCGTTTTCTTCTGGATTCACTTTTTTTTCCCCCAAAAACAAAAGTCATTCAAAAAATTATTCAACGAGTATGTCATGCGAAAAGTGCCTTAAACTATGTAAATAAATCTTGTGCCCTCAAAAAATGGAGAACTATTTTAAGGCTACAAGCAATCTTAAATCTATTTTAAATGATTCAATAATCTACAATTTTGACGCGAATTATTCATTTATTTGACTGGTTGTTGAGTTGGAGAGTTGCACTATTATGAAGATTCCCCCTTTTCGTTTTCTCTACTTCGTTAATTGTTCTTAATTGTCTTCGAGTTATTTAACTTTTTAACCTTAATAAATGAACTTCTCCTTCCCTCTAATATTTTTCATACAAAATCTCCCTTTTAGAGTTAAGTTGTGAGTCCTTTAATAAATCAGTTGGCTCATTGGCTTAAGTAAATTTAAATATTTCAATCAGCACTTCCCATTGCTGATAATTACTCTAAATTCGATTTGTTTGCTCAGCTGCAGCAAGACAGCAACAACCATAAGTAGTTTTTTATAAGTTTTAGACTTGAAATATTTGGTATTCAAAGTAGTTTCTTTTTTAATATTTTGGAGTTTTACCATAGTCTTTCGAGTATCAAATTCACATAAATTTATCAAATTGAAAAAGACAAAACAAAGGAGCACAAGAGTATCCTTAATTCAATAACTAACTTTGTTTGTTTTAATAAAGATGGCAATAATAAAAATGATTATTTTTTTATTGATAAAAACAAGATTTTGCATTGGTTTAAGATAATCTAAAAAATATTCAATAACACAATATTTATGGTTAATCTAGCTTTTTACTTGGTGCTTAGAGAGAAAGAAGTCAAAGTATCTAAATAAATAATGTAAACCACAAAGATATTTAGTAATCCCCCCTTAAGGATTGATTATTATTGAGAAAAAAGACACATAAAGTAGTGCTATTTTGCTAGGAGAAGGAGGAGTAAGAAAAGAGAAGAGATTTTGGATGGTTAGTAATACGAAGTTGCTTTGATAGTAAACAGTTTAAGAAGAGATATTAAATAATTAACTATTATCTCTCTCTTTCTCTTTGTGTGTGTGTTTGTGGAAAACCGCATGATCTTATGAGTGTGTATGAGTGATTCCTTTAGCCTAGTATCCTAAGATTTATTTAATTGCAAGAAATAAGAATTTTTCATAAGATGATTTCGAATTCTTAGAGCGTTGAAAAACGTAATAAAAGCAGTGAAAACACTAGCAATCCTCAAAGGACTCTTTCGTATTCAAACAATAATGGCACTAATAACAATCCGCATCTGGCATCGCTTCTTCATATCTCATAGACAGTAAAGAAAACTTGATTTTTTGTCTGCATCTTCAAATTCAAGATTCCATGTATTCATTCATTTTAATCTCTTCAGAAGTTAAGGCAAGTAGGGCAGTCAAATCCCAAAATAACACCAGCCGCATCTAGAGTAGACATCGGTGGATCTGTATCTTAATTATCTTATGCACCTGCAAGTGGTGTAGTTCATCATTCCAGAGCAAATAGCTGTAAAATAAAAAACCAATCCTTGAAACAAGAAAATCAAAATCACTCATTTTATTTGCTTAATTTATCATAGAAAAGGAATTCCTTCTTGGAAAGAGAAATCCAACGCCAACGAAGCAGTAGCTCAATGCTCGAATGTCTTCCAATACAGACGCAAGTCCTAGTGTGTCTTATTAATCCTAATCTCGTACAGAATTTTAAGATTTTTCTAAGGTCTCTATGCCTTCCAATCATCATAGTAATTAAATGCAATAAGTTAAAACGAATAAATATCTGAAGACATAGACATCTTAGTAGTATCCTATCCCTGCTAAAACACAGTAAAATATCTTAAAGACAATCAGCAACAAATTCTATTTTTAATACATAAAATGCAATAATTATTTAGAATAGGTTCAGAGAGACTTCAAGCAGGATATCTCTTCACTGGAAAGCGATCAGATAGTCTAAATAATGGAAGCCTTCAAAATGATTCAAGTAATGTAAATTCTCGCTCGAAAAGTCCAGGCATATTTAATTCAGCAGCATCAGCTTTTCCAGAAAAAGTAATGCAAATGAACTAGAACAACAACAATAACGTTGATGCCCTCAAAAAAAGTCTTAATGATCCCAAAAAACTACCTAATCTCTCTGGCAATTCGATGAAAAGGTGATTGAACAATAAGATACCTTATTCTTGCATTTGATAGGGAAGATCAACTTTTGCTTATTATTTTTGAAAAAAAAAGAAAGGAGAACTCAGGTCCAGGTACGTAACTTCGTGAAATGTAGAAGACAGCAGGGCTTAGAGGAGGTAGAATTCAAGATAATTAACCCTAGGAATAATCTCTTTAACACTACCCCCACGCCTAAACATTCGATGCTAGTTTCCCACTTGAAATGAGTACAAGCCACAGCAGCAGCAAAAACCAAAATATCACTAATTAAAGTACAACTTTCACCCAATCTAGCAATACCTACAGCAACAACTACAATCTAAGCGCGAATTACAAGAATCTTAATACATTTGGTAGTGCAATCAAAGTATCTACCTCAGTCAACAACAACAATAATTTACTCAACGAATCAGATGGTTAAGAACTGTTTGGTAGTCACAGCTTTCTTTTTGCTAAGAGTTAAGAGAACATTGAAAGAGCATCCTTTCAGTAGTCATAATAATCGTTTTTGTAGTCATCATCATCATCATAGCCAAGATAATCAGATTAAATTGAAGGATAATCAAAACGAGCAACTCAAACAGCGATTTATAAATAATTACAGTAATAGAAGTTTAGTCATATACGATAGGATAGCAATACTAAAGCATCAACTGCAGCATCACTTAAATAATCATTGTAAATCAATCTGCCTATTAAATAAATGCAGAAAATAGATAGGTAGCAGATAGCGAACTAGTAAAAAGATAAAGGAATTGTATTAGGAAATTCAAATATTCATTAGTAACCTTAGATTGTTCTTAGCAATAATAGCAATAATAATATTGCTTAGGCATTTTAGACTTAGTAATTGTAATTGTAAGCTCCCTCGAATGCTAGCAATATGAACTAGGTGTAATAGTAGAATCAGTAGATAATTCCGTTGACAGTATTCACCCAACCGAATTAGTTTTAGTAAGTTAAATTGACTGTTTAGTAGTAGTAATAGCAATAGCAAGCAGCTAATGGTAATGATATGGGTAACTTGACGAGCTTTTAAAAAGCAGCATTGTACAAGAAAACAAAATCAACGACTGTATCAGGTAGTTTGGATTTGAATTTTAAGTAGTTATTAAGAAAAAATGCAACACCAGAACCGACAAGAGCTTCTTATGATTTGTCGAGTGCGTCTGCAGCTGGGAATTAATCTCTTGGAGTAGGTTAAACAGAGCATACTTTGGTAAAATCTCTAGTGATTGGATAAACAAATTAGTTTAGACTCCGTAGCTAGACTCCAAATAGTTAGATTAAACCATCTTCATCATCAAATGGTAACAATGGAATAGTTACAATTCAAGGAACTTCCAAACAACCATCTATCTCAATAAGTCATTTAAAAAATCAAACACTTGGAGTAGTTCCTGTTAGTAAAATCGATGATCAAAAACAATAGGTGGGCAAGAGTATAAGCACTAACAATATCTAATCTGCTAATAAGATTGTTTCTACTGTGCAAGTTGGGAATATCAGCAAAGGCAATAACATAAACGATTTGGTTTAGAATGGTTAAATGATTGATAGTTTTGATGATTTGAAGACATCTAAGATGAATGAGGGGAATATGATAAATGTGAGTGTTAATAATTTGAATCAAGTAGCTGGAAGTATGAGTGTGGTTACAGCTGTTACAGATTTAACTAATGAGGATAAGGGTAGTGGTGGTGGTGATATTAATGCAAATAATAATTACAAAATGAACGCAAACTCATAATAAAATATCAATAATAACCCTGAAGTAGAAAATAATATGAAAAATGTAAATTCACCTTAGATCCCAATAATTAACAAGGATAATATTAACTAGGGAGATTATACCCCTATTCGGAAGGTTTCTAAAAGACTTCCTAATTCTTCAAGTAGCCTCACCAATACAGTGAAAGATAATGCAAGAATTATTAACTAAAATAATTAAATTCAAAACAATGTAGAAGAGTAGAATCGTGATAATAAGCCATAAACACCATAAAAAACAGACTAAGTTGGGAATTCTCAGTTAGCATACACACCACCTAAAACATACAAGAGTGGGTTAATCAAAATATATAAAGTCTAATTTGATGGAGAAGAACAGAATCTTCCAAGTTAAATCAACGCAGATGGTTTTTCAGGAGAGTTAAAGTAAAACAATTTTCTGAAAAATGAAGGAAATAAAGCTGATAATGTTGGAGAAATAAGCAAGCTCTAACCTAAATAACAGTAATAGCAAGCAGATCAATTAGTATCTCTTCCTCATCGTATCAACAAAATTGAATACAAAACCAAAGCTGGCTGTAATTACAACGGACCGAAGACAAACTAGGATAATTTTATAATTGTAACAAATGTGAATTCTCGTCCGGATAGATTCATTTTCTCTGTTTGTGATGGTCACGGTGTGAATGGACATTATTGCTCAGCTTTTCTGAGGAGAGTGCTACCTTAAAAAATCGAAGCAGCGCTGGCAAGAGAAATCGACAATATTGATGATGATTTCATTGAAAATTCACTTTCCCTTGCGTTCCTCCAATCCAGTAAAGAGCTACTTGAAAGCAATATCGATTGCACATTCAGTGGATCTACTTGTGTGCTGTTGCTAGTTATTGGTAAGATTCTAAAAAGATTATGATTTGGTTTGTTAAATATTTAGTAATTTGTTCACAAAAAGGTAACAAAATGTGGAGTGCTAATGCTGGAGATAGCAGAGCAATTATTTGCAGTTCCAATTTAGAAGGAAGTTGGTATTTATAGCCTCTTAGTAGAGACCATAAGCCAGATGATCCTGAAGAATACCCGCGAATTATTAGTCGGGGAGGGAGAGTAGAGACATACAGGGATGAGAATAATAATTAAGTTGGACCTTATAGAGTATGGTTGAAAGATGAAAATATACCAGGGTTAGCTATGGCTAGATCGTTCGGAGATGTCATCGCTTCATAAGTTGGAGTCACTTGTGAACCAGGTATTCTAATTCATTGAGTTTTGGAGGAAGAATAGTTAAGTAAATTTATTTATTTTTTTGTTTGGGAAAACTAGAGGTGGCATCGTTTGAGATTCAACAAGAAGATAAGTTTATAATATTAGCTTCAGATGGTGTTTGGGAATTTCTCAGCAATGAAGAGGTAATGGATATTAATGATTTTAAAGATTGCGAGTCCTTTGAAATATCTTTGTATGTCTTTTTAGGTAATGAGTCTGATCGTACCTTGCTATGAGGCTGATGATTCGGCTGTCGCATGCGCAAGAGTAGTCAAGGCATCAGTTGCTTCTTGGAAATAAGTAAAACTAATAACAGAGAAAATACATAAATAAAAATGAGGATTCTGTTTGTTAGAATTAACTTATTCCTTTTTAACAATTTAGTCATATTTACAATTATCCTATTTTTTTCTTAATAATTTGTAATATTTTCAGAATGATGAAGTCATCGATGATATCACCTGTGTAATTGTATTTCTTAAATGAAATTAAGTATCCTCTTATTTACTGATCATACTCTTAATGCGTATTTCAATTTTAAGAATATCTTGTACATACTGATAATATAAATGTTAATTATTTAGGCTTCCAAAATTTAATCTAAATATCCTTATTTTTATAAAAATACCAAGATATTAAGGAGATTAGAAAAAAAATGTTTGGTTTAGGAAGAATAAGATAAGATAATAGGTCGTTTATTATGAGCATATTTATTAATTGAAGGACTCAATTTTGAACCCACTGTAAGCTTACATGAGATAGAAAATTTAATTATAAGGGAGGAAGACGGGATCGAATTAACTTGCCTTAATCTAAAATCTACGGCTGAAATTGCTTAACCTTAGAATAAAAATTAGATGTTTTAATTGAGTTAAGTCATTTGGAGGGATTGAATTGGCATTTCAGGCAACAATTCTCCAGTTATTTTTTTATTTCAGTGATGAAATAATAACTTTTCTGCGTTTTGAATTAATTTTTAAACTATAGATTAGCAGATTTTTTGGAGGAAAATTCGATAAGAAAACATGAGAGAAATCTTATTTCAGATTGGTAAAATGGTAGTTTTTCAAAGTATCTTTTTTTCCCTTCTTTCTAGTTTGAAGGGGGGGACTGAAGAAACTAAGAATAAAATCAAAGTCATCTCCTTTATTTCTTTCTCTTAGCATTGAGGCATAATTATTAGTTTTCGAGAAGTAGAAAAACCTAAGGCACAATCGATCAATTTACATCTGTTTAATTTCGTTTCTTCTAGCGATCTCTGTGGTTAATTACTTAAAAATAGTTGCGAGTAATAAATAGCAGTATTAATAGATAGCAGAAAATAACTGCTGATTATTCTTTAGACGCATGTAAATCTATTAAATTTTCCATTTTTCTAATAAAATCAAGCTGTACTATGTATCTAAAGTCCCCAATAGTAATCCATATTTAATTGTAATAAATTTAAAGGGAGATGTAAGCTGAAGGATATCTTTCGTGAAAAAAATATAAGATAATCAATCATTTACAACCACAGCAAAAATTGTAGGTTATCTTATTTTCTTTATATGTATCTGCATGTGAATCATAATCTGAAACAAAACAAAAAAACAAATAAGCCCAAAGGAAAAGAAACAGCCAGGTAATCAATCAGTAGACTGCACTTAACTTATTAAATTACTATGTGTTTAACGCATTTTTATTTTGATAAAAATAATCAATCAGCCAAATTATCTTTGAAGTTTCATATGGAGCTGTCCTGCTTTTCTCCCTCTAAAAACGCAATTGGTTTAATAATTCATCACTTATTCTGTTAATTTAAGGTAAATGAAAAATACAATTCTGTTATTTATTCGTTTTCCTCTATTAATAGGTCAGTAAAATCCGCTCCTTTTAAGCAAAGTAATAATCTGGAAAGAGTTACAACTGAGTTAAACTTACTAAAGGGGCTAATGTGTTTTTGTTTAGTGAATCAGAAATTTTTAAATGGCTTAAAATATTGCAGATACTATTGTGTTTGACAAAGTTTCTAAATTTTTTAAATCCTTTTTAGTGCTTTTGATTCAAGCGACTATGAGTAAAAAAAATAAGTAAACAACGCATGTAAGTTAAGAGAATAGGGGAAGAGAGAAATAATTCATCTAGCTAATGTATATTTTTGGGTTATTTGAGTTTTAAGAAATAAGGAAAAATGTTGCATAATTTAGTTGAAATTACGATGAAATTTAAAGTTATTGATTTGCAATAGTTTTTGCTTTTTTTATCAGCATTTTCCAAATGAATCAAAACTATTATTGTGATAAAATTATTACAGAAACATTGGACTTTAAGAATCTAAAAAGAAAAAATTACTGTTACTATTATTGTTATTGGCTTCAAAGCTGAAAAAACCTGTCAGCGTTCAAAAAACACTTTCTATAAACGCATTCTTTAACGAGGGGCAGTTTAAATTAAGTGAACCTAAAAAAAACAACGCATTCTTCATAAAATAAAGTAAAACAGTGCTCCTCTCAAGATCGAGTTGTATTCTTCTTAGTTAAACCTAAGTGCCTTTAAAGCTTGGTGAAAATACACAAATAAAAAAATTATTAAAGCAGAAAATTCAACTAGCAGGTCGGATATGATGAGCCTACAAAATACTCGTCCTGATTAACTTCAAGAAGAAAAAAAAGAAATGCTAAAAAAGTTGTTGATTGAGCAACTTTTACAAGACTGCATGAAGGACAATGTCTAATGGAAGGAGTGGATTAGAGATGATTTAAAGGGTTAAATCTTGGCTTGTGAAGATAAGCCTTTTTTGTTTAACTCTGAAAAAGGATACATTTGGTATAAAAATACATATTTTCCTAGTGTTTCCGTAAAAGCGAATTAAGAGCTTCTAAAGAATAAAAACTAGCTCACTGCTTAGTATTTCTGCTTTGCTCTTCCACATTCTTTCAGCAGTAGCAGCAAAAGTTCTTACAATGTGGATTAAATCAGGGAATTAGGCCTTTCATCAAATTCTGAGCTTACATAACATATAAATCGAAATCCTGCGATTAATACCCTCTTTCAAAGGATAAAACCCAATCACACATCTCATAATCTACATGTATAAAAGTCTATTTTGATTAAAATCCCTTTTTTGAATTATTGCTATTTTTACTTTAATATGAAAAACCAATTATTTAAGATTACACTTTAGAATCAAGACTACATTGTGAGAATCTAAATCATCTCATTTTTATAATTTGTTTTTTCTTTTATTATTGAAAAAGGGACAGAGAGTGTTTTTACTTGTTACTATTCGAGATGCAGCTACTCGAGAAATACTCGTTCTACGAGTCTCAATACCTATTTTTATTGAATCAAGGAAAAAATCCTTCTAAGAATCTGTAACCAAATTTTCATTTTTCACTTTGAATATTATTATTATTATTCACACAAGAGATTCATATTTCATTTTAACATTAAAGCTAACAATCTGTTTTCATTAGCAAACTCCTCTCGGATTTTCGCATCCCTTCCTCCCAGAAGCACTCTCACCTTCATACGCCAATAGTTCCCTAAAAATTAACTCAGATACACTCGAGAGTTTTCTTGAATACTACAGCTCCTGCTCGATCAGACATAAAGTAAAAAAACAAAGAATAAACCAGGGAGAGCTAAGCTATTTGTTTGTATTTCCCCCACATAACATTCAAAAGTTAGCTTTATTATTCTGAAAAATCACTGACTCATTTTTCTTTTCGCTAGATACTACATCCTCTGTTTCTCTTTTTGAAATTTCCTAAAGCCCTAACGCTCTATTATAATACAAGGAGTATCGATGAAAATACAGAAATCAAGGTAATTTCTTCAATTTGATTTGTATGGTTAGCAGTATGACCATTAAATGCATTGAGTAATTATGTTTCCTTTGTTAAAAAATAAAGGAAGGATCCGCTGGTCTTATTTTGGAAATACAGACTTAAATTTACAGCCAACTCAGTTAAGAAGATTAAAATCGACCATCAACTGGTGAAGAAGATGAAAAGCCCTTTAAAACATCTCATTATCCATTGCTAGGAATAAGCGCAAACCAATATGCATTTTCATTATCCTCATAATCCTCACTTGAAGATCGCAAATCTTACAAATAAATTCAATAAAAAGTAAAAAAACCTATCTGTTAGTTCAGAATACTTCTTTAATTTCATTTTTTTCTGTCTTCTTTCCTTCTTCCCTACTGGCCATGAAAGAATTTGAGGATCAGCAGCTTAAACAGGCGAGATCCACCTTAGATTTTTCACTAATTTTTAATTATCCCTTTTTGCAACCAGCCTTTGCATTAATAATTAATCTACCTGACAATTTTTAATTATTTTTAATGTTTTTTGTTTTGCTTTGGCTAGATTTCAAGATTCCTTAAGCCACTCTCAAATCAACTAGTTTAATTCTTTCCAGATTCAAGGGAAATACCCAGTTTCATGAAAGAATTCGCTTTCAAAGTAATTAACAATAATAGCATTGATTTAGGGCTGTTTGAAATTGCTTTTCCAAGAAATATTTTTTTAATCCATTTATTTTGACAAAAGGATTCCTTGAAAGAGAGTTATGCTGCAGTTTACAATCAACTCTCAGCACTTAAAACCAAATATTCGGATATTTCTTCAATGTCTGAGAATTCTGTGCAACAAACCTAGCTTAAAAGGAAAGCTAACAATAATTCCTGTGAGTCTGGTCAAGAAGAACTAGATCTACAAGATGCCGAGTCAGATGAGAATAATTAGAATTCAAAATAAAACTCTTTGAACTAATGGAAACCTCCTTTAAAATAAAAGAAATTAAAGGTCGATACATATTTTTTTGACAAGAAGAATCCCATCCCAACCTCAACAAAATAAGTTTCTTGCGAATCTACAGACAAATATGCTGAAGATGACAATCTTCCAGGTTTATAACTGAATAAAGTCATGATTCAGAAATATTCCTGCGGCGTGGAGACTCCTTTGAGCATTGGATAGCCTAGCTCAACAAATATTATCAATCTTTAATAATAATCACCACAATCACTAAAATTACCCCTTAAATTAAATCCTAATTAGTAACAATAGTAATAAGTATGCTCATAAGAATACATCCAATAACAACAATAACAACAACAACCTTAAAACTTACAATAAAATTAGCACTCCTATCACTAGCAAGCTTAACTTCAATAAGCTTACGATCTATCCTAGCAAACCTTGATTCATTAGCAGCAATAATAACTTTAATAGATATAAATTCAGTTGTAAATGCAAGAATAGCAAGCGTTTCAGCAATAGCAAGCACTTCAAATGCATTAGTATAATCTCTAACAGCAATAATTCAGTCAAATGAATCAATAGTAATTTCAGTAAGGAGCAATGATTCAATAAATCCCTCCTGTTTTCATTTAATATGCGCCATCAACTCTTTCTTCCTAACCCCAGAGATAAGTTTTTATTAATCCGATATAATACCCAAACTATTATTTCCCATAATAACCACAGGCTCAGTTAGTATTCCAGCCATTATATCCTGCTATCAATCCTTCTTCTTCGTTTGGAGTTTCATAACCAAGTTTCACGCCAAATACAATGCTCTGAATCTTAAATTATCCTCCATTTATATTATAAAATCATAAAATTTATATTATCTTTCCCTTGTATGTTTTGCTTTAAAGTTTCAACACATTTTTTCATCACTTTTACAAAAGTAAGCAATATATTTATGCTTGAAAGATGTCATTCGAATAATCGAGAATTTGGCACCATTTCAAATCTATTTTGAAAATGTTAACTAATATTGTTATTACTGGGGGGATAATAAGTATGAAAAAACACAAACAAGATTTAGATTGTTTTTCCTCGATGCTCTTCGGGTTCTTTAAGCTCTCTTTAAAATACTGTTGAATTGTTAAATTATCTTGTGCTTTTAGAAATAAATAGAAAACAAATAATTTGAATTCTTTTCATTCTTGAACAAAACCATGTATTTATTTGTGTTCTAGTGAAGCTAAGAAAGTTAATCTACCTTTTCTGTTGATTCTCAAACTGCGATAATTGATCACATTCAACTAAAATATTCTTCTTGTCTTATCCATAAAAAGATCTTTAAAAATTGTTCTCTTTTTTTACCTTTCGGTTCGGAGTAATTTATTAGATGTTTAAGAAATGTAAATCAAAAATCATTTTGGTTTCAGAATGAATCACAGCAAAAGAATTAAAGAATCCTTTTTGCTTTATTTACAGTGAGTTATCTCATCCAAAAAAACTCCATTTTATCAATCAATTAATTCACTTGAGTCTATTTTGCAAACATTAATTTGCTTGAAAGCAGAAAAACAGGAGGGATAATACAATTATTGACAAAGAAATAGCTTTGTTGCCCTTTTAAAACAGTTTATGAAAAGAATCAAATAATTGATAGAATTGAATAAAAACAATATAACTTTAGATCACATTGAAGTTAGATAAAGGATAAATCAACTGAATTTATTGAATTTCTGAATGAGCGTTTTTTGTTAAGTTTCTTTAAGTTTTCTTACTAATAAACTTGTAAAAGTTTGAGATATTTAATTGAGTTATAATGATGATCATTTAAGTGTATTAGAAGCTTAACTTGAAGTGTAAAAGAAGAAATGTTATTGATTAAATCAATTCTTAGATTGAATACAGGTTTCTCAAATTAAATTGGAAACAAATTGGAAAATAAATAAACAAGCCATCAATAGAATATCAATGTAGCTAGATAATCATTTCGATTTTGGAAAATTTATTCTTGAGAAGAAAGCATTGGGGAGAGATTACAATCAAGTATGAACAACTCAATGATTGGGTGAAAAATACTTGAAAAACAAGAGAAGAAACAAAGCTAAAACAAATTAATTTAAAACATTCTTAACCCTTCTAATAAAATACACTACAACAAGATTTCTTCTAAAGATAGAAAGATCGATATCCACCCA
>Ga0302271_10003899_pt1 | contig 12222 bp, 11 predicted proteins | sample III_Bog_N1_1_FD_198767 | JGI IMG/M metagenome (GOLD analysis project Ga0302271, IMG submission 198767) | Peat permafrost microbial communities from Stordalen Mire near Abisko, Sweden - III_Bog_N1_1 | ecosystem: Environmental > Terrestrial > Soil > Wetlands > Peat | place: Sweden: Abisko... | reverse complement strand
ACCCCAACCCCAAACCCAACCCCAAACCCCACCCCAACCCCAACCCCAACCCCAACCCCAACCCCAACCCCAAACCCCAACCCCAACCCCAACCCCAACCCCGAGATTTGAATTTATTCTCATAAGGTTAAAAAAATAATGGTATTTTTTACATACAAATCTTAAATTAAAAAAAGTGAGCTGTTGCTTAAAAATAGATGAAAACTTTCTTTATTTCATTAAAGTTAATATAAAATAATCCATTTAAATTAATGATTTTTTTCTCAAAAATAAGTGAATAAATATTATTATTAATAAAAAAAATTGAATATATATTTAAGCTAAATAATTGGGTTTCATATTAAAAAATAATAGCTTGATGTAACACAAATCATCCCCAAAATATTAAATTTTCTTCAAGATCCTTCAATCATCTATTAATTTTTTAAAAAAAGTGCTTTAGTTAATCAATAATTCTGTTAAAATTCCTTTTTTTATCCATTTATTTTTCTTTATCATATCAATTCACCCAAAATCACATTGCTGTGAGGATTGAAGGGAAGAAATTCTTAGAAAAATTAATAAATTTTTATTTTTATAATTAAGATACAATTAATAAGGAAAATATAGTTACAAATAATAATAATAATAATAAAATATTTTTTATTAATAATTCAAAATTTATCTGCTGATTGACTATGTTCTACATAGAGGTCAATACAAGGAAGCAAGGAAGTATTGAATCTAGTTTCAGTAATTAATGTAGGAAGGTATTCTTCCTCTAGATACGTTTCTTTAAGAAATAAGTGGGTTCAAGAACTTCTCCTCTTTTTCAAGCTAAATCGATGAAAATTCATTCTTCTTAATGAATAAATTTTTTCTCAAAAGTTCATCAAAAATGTCTGTTCGATAAAAGCCATTCGAAATACGATTTAGGTTCTTCAGAAGAAGTATTCGATTAATTAGAAGAAGAACAAGAATTCTAGCTAGGTTAATTAGGAAGTTCTATTGAATCTGATTAGCTGTTGTCCTGGGAGACTTGATCAAAAATTGCAGATGAACTTTCAAAATTATTAGAGTTATTCAATTAGCAAGGGATAGCCAATGAGAAAGATCCATATGATGCATCTTGTGATGAAAATGGCTCTTATGAATATGATTACTGTTCTGAATGAATAAAGGATCTAACTACTTCTGCTGAAGAAGCAGCGGTAGGAGATGAACTGAACATTTGAGAATCATAAGAGTTCACTGAAGAAGCAATACTTAACTTGCGCTAATGAGGTGAAGTGATTTTGACAAGACACTTAGTAAGCCTTTTAGCAGCACGCAAACCGACAAACTCATCTTCAATGCAAATCATTTATGGGAATTCTTTCCTGAAATTTCTACGAAGCACATAGATAATATTATCCAGTTTCTTCTTTAGTTTAACACGTTGATGAGCGTCCTCAGTGAGAGCGTTAAAATCAAATCCATGGTCTTTCTTGAGGGCATCTACAATCAAGCAAGGTCTCTTAAAAATTATTTTGTTTTCCTCCTTATTTATCTCAGCTAAAAAGTGGTCTTCATAGATTTTTTCAGAAAACTCCGAAATGAGACGGATTAAACACTTGTGGTCATGGTCAGAGGACTTCTCTGCAACGTGATCGTGGACAAGCTAATAGGAGGAGAGATAGAGATTTTGTTTGCCGATTTTACTAAAGCACAGACGAAACGGACACTTGAAAGATTCACAATTGTACACAACTTAATTCTAAGGCTTGATAGAATTCATTTGCCTTAAGAAGCAGTTAGCTAAGTTCTCCAATTTCTTTAGATGCTCACGAACAACATCAGTCGGCCTTTTGCCTTTAAGATTAGTCATCACAAAGTGTGCAATCTCTTCTTGACTCATTGTATGATAAGTAAGATTTTTGTTGTTGTTTTAATGTAGGTATTTTTTTTGTGATTTTTTTTTTGGGATTATTTCTTTTTTTACCCAACAAGGCCAGCTCGTCCCTCCCATATAAATCTTCTTTTCATCATAACCTTTGTATCTTATTGTATCTTTTTTCAAATAATTAATTTTTGTAGTATCTTTTTCTAACTATACAATTTAATACAAAGAAACTATTATAAAGTTCAAGTATTTTATGAGTTGATATCTTCCTTTCAACTTCTCATATAAACTAAAAAGAACCATTTGTTTAGATAATTTAAAATAAATTTCACGTTTTATAATGCAATAAGAGGCTAATTTAGTAGTCTAATCATTTTTTTTTAAAAAAATTCTTCTTTGATATTTTTTTTATTAGCCAATAAATAAGGTAATGATACAATGAAGATAATTGATACGCAAGTATCTGGTAATTGTTAAAAAAAGCTAATTTTTAGCCAGGCTTAAGCTGAGAGATCATTTCTATGTAGATCATTAATAAGATATCATTGGTTTGATAATTTGTTAATAAATCAATCCGATGTTGTTGATGATTGCTTCTAAGATGATAACAAGAGTGCTAGCTAAACAAGAAAACTTTTAAGGAGCCATAAGAAACAACTTCATTCACCAAATGATTTTTGCAGAAAACAACGATCCAGAGGATCTTCAGGTAATTCAAATGATTATAAGTCATTTTTTCAGGATAGTATCCTTCATCTTACTTACTTACTTACTCAAATAGTGGGAAGCTCATATTTTTCAAGTTCAAGAGATCATCCTTTAAAATGGAATTTCTTGGGAAGTTGTTGACAGTCATTATTCTTTTTACATAGTGTGTTTTCAAATTAGAAAAATAGAGGCCTATCTCTTTATCACTTAAATTTGCGAGGGAAATATTACCTTTAAAATTATTCTGTTCTGCAATTTCTTTTAATGTTAATGTTTACGAATTCGTTCTTGACGACAATAAGAACTTGAGCTAATTATTAGAGGGATGAGAGATATTTTGAATAAAAAAGGTGGGCTGAAATTGAAATTATTCTAAAGAATATTTAAAATTTTCTCAACTTTAAGAGGCTGATATGATATTTAGACTTTAAAGTTGAATAAAAAATAAAAAAATCTCTGTCTAAATTGAAAATAAATTTGAGATAAACAATAAGGAGTTTTAATAATAAAAAATGGGAGATAAAAAATAATAAATTATTAAAAAGAAATTATTATTTGAACAAAGTAAAAGAAATACATATAAAATCAAACACATGTTCTTCACTTTTTAATAATTTTATTTTAAATTGTAGTTCCATTTTTTCAAAGATGGACAAAAACTAGTTTAATTTTATCTTTTTTAATATTTGGTATTTTACTATGAAAATAAAGAATTAGTTCAATAACATCCCAGAAAGTGCAGATTCTTCAATAATAAAAATGTTAGCTAAATTGTTGAATTAAAAAAGAGACGGATATTAGATTTTTGAAATTTGTTGAAAAGAAAGAGAGAGAGAAATATTTGTTTTGTGCAAACGAATAAGATGACTATTAGAAAAAAGAATATTAAATTTATGTAAATATAAGGTTCTTGCTTCACTTATTAGTTGACTAAAGAATAAGGATATTATTCAATTATAATTAGCTTTGAAGAAAGATATCGGTGCTCATTTTGCTGGAACAATTTTCTTAACTTCATCAGAGACACCTTCTACGTCCATTAACAATGCAACACCTGCAAGAATCCATTTTCTAGGAGGGAATCTAGTCTTGAGTTATGCAGTAAATACATAAGTGTTGCCTCTGTCTTCTGTTTTATATGCTGGACATTAGTAGAGACCCTAGTAATATTAAATTGAGTTAGAAAAAACACTAATAAGATATAATTAAAAATAATTTACCTTATCTTCCTTGCCTTCTGGTTGCAAAGGAACTGCCTTGCAGTATGTGACAGGGAGAACACTGAACATTTCTTTGGGCTTAGATTCTTCAAGTTGACCTAGTTAAATATCCCAACGAGCACCTTCAAGGATAAATCCATAGACATATGCTCCTTCTTTTGCTGGTCCATCGATTTCTTCGATCGAACGTTTAGTTACTTCAGTTTGAATGTAGAGTTTATTGAGTTCATATGCTTTAGCACGACTGATAACTTGCATAATAGCTGTAAGGAATGACTAGGGGTTGAAGAATCTTGCAATCATGACGACCTTAGGGATAGTATATGGATCGTCTCTGAAGAAGTTAAGTTACTCGATACGCTGGAAGAGATTAACCAACCAAGATTATAAACCTCTCTTTGAAGGATATGCTAGTTTCTACCAAGAAACGGGGACTCTGCTAAATGCTATGCTTTCAATGATCATCTCCATGTTTTCAGAAACTGTTAGGAGACCTGCCAGACCCTGTCCGATTTCTTCGAGATCCCTAATTAAAAAATGAAAGGTTAATAAAAAAAATAACAAACAACTTAATAATATTAATTACTTCACTATTTCCATGAGCAATGCATTCATGTACTCAATTTCCTACAAGAAGACATTCTAGTAAGGTCCTTTGTTTTCAGCATCGATCTTGTTTTTGATCTCATCCAAATTGAAAATTTTGTTTTTAAGCTCGGAATCCTCAAGAAGCTATTTAATTAAATCTGCAGCTAATTCATTGGAGGATTTAATATCTGCTCCCTTTTCATGATTAGACGTTTCTTTTGGCATAAGCTCTTGTAACGTGTTGAATAGCGTTTTGCATTGATCAGTACGGAAACCAATTTCTGCATTTGGATGTAATCCGTAAGCCAAAGGAGTTTCTTGCTTAAGAGAAGTCTCGATGTGTTCAATGTATTTTTCGTATGGATTTTGTCCTGGTACTTTGAAGGAGATGCCTTTGCCTTCAATGTAGGGGAAGAGTTCGAGCTCATCGAATAGCTGCTCGAACATGATGTTTAAGAGGTAAGAGTTGCACAGACGACGGTCCCAATCATCGACAATGTGACCACCATACATGATTTCACCGAAAATATATATTAGATCGTTGAAAGGTACTTTTCCACCTTGGTTTTGCTCCATGTATCTGTTCATAACCAAGTAAGAGTCTCTTAAATCACCAGTGTTGAAGGGATAAGACATGTTCCATCCCTTGGGTCCGAATCTACGACGCTCAATCAATGTTGAGTGGAAGAAACATAAGGCAAAAAGAATGGATTTAATTTTAGGATCTTTGTCTTCGATTTCTTCTTTGGTGAAGTATGTCCAAGCACGCTTCATGTTCGCTTTCAGTCCTGCAGGAGGCTCATTTGTAAGCTTAATTGATCTGTCCAAAATACCAATAGGGATACCAGTCGAAGGCTCGGCTGAAAGGAAAAGTCTGAAATCTCCACTGCCACCACCAGCTTCACCTGAATAAGAATCCAAGATCTTTTCAAGCTCAATCAGCCAAGTCGGCATGAGATGGATGTTCTGAAGCATGACCCAATGGCCTTCTTTGTTTCCTTCTTCGATTCTTCTACGAGCGATTTCATCTTGACCTTGTCCGAGTGCAATATTGAAGAAGTTTTTACCAGGCTCAATTCTCTTTTTCTTAGCAATCTTTTCAACTTCCTTAACTGGATCTGAACCAGGGGATAAAATGAAGAAAATAGGAATTGTAGACTCTGAGTCTTCATTGATAACGGAGTCGAGAATATCAGTGAAAGCAAGCTTTTAATCCATCTCGACAAAGAGATCTCCTTGAGGAAGCACTGATCTGATGAAGTTATTCAGAGATATAGTCATACGATCAGGACGAAGACAACGGATAACTAGCAGCTTCTTGAATGGCATGGTATCGAGACGCTTCCAGTCAAGAGGGAGTTTCGTATCTTCAGGAGTAAGTTCATTGTACCAGTCTTTAAATCTATTAGGAGCTTCTTTTTCGAGCTAATGAGAAAAGTTCCTGAATTCTTCTAGATTAATCAAAGATTAGATTGAATCCCAAGAGGTGTTGGGGAGCCAATCAAGAGTATTTTCTACTCCTGGGCGCATAGGGCATTTAATAAGGAAGTCCATTTCAGCTGGCTCATAAGTAACATCGACGATCTTCTTTTGCATGAGTCTAAATACAATGAGAGTCAAGAAAATGAGTTTATGCTTCTCGAAGAGACCACGAGAGATCCACTGATAGATGGTCGAACGGATATTAAGAATCAGGGTTTGAATACGAGTTTCATCGCGGACTTATGTTCGATTGATGGATTTGAAGAAGAAAGTGATGAAAGACTCCAAGGAGTATTGATACATGTGATCCATGACACTCAACGAAATAACCAAGAAGTAAAGCATGGAACCTTCAGCTGCTACTACTCTGTAGTGTTCTCTTTGTACGTTGATTTCAGCTTCTGTGATTTTAGCTTTTTGTTATTGTTCTGTAATTTCAATAGTCGTCTTCTTTGTTTTATCAAGATTTTGAATAAGTTCTGTGTTATCTAGAATAGTCGATGGATCAGCTTCAGAAAGAGACTGCAACAGATCAGACTCTAGCTTATCGAGAGTCACAGCATATTCGTTTTACTTCTTCACCAAATCTTATTTGGCCATTTCTAATTCATTCTTCTCGATATTCACAACCATTGCGATGAATTATTCTTCTAGACCGCTTTCAGTGACGATGAAGTTGATAATTGTGCACTAAGCTGCAATTTCAGGTCTGAAATGAGGGTTGATTAACTTAGTCATCAAGAACAGCTTGAAGTTAGGATCGTAATCAACTGGATCACCACCAATTTCAATTTTTAGTTGATTTCCAGTGCTTTTTTTGATAGCTCTTTGAAGCAGCGGATCGAGAGTAGCATCGATTTCTTGTTAGATACCTTCGATCAAGACAGCTTTACCAGCTGAGATACTGCTTGTCAAGATGTTCAACCACTTTGGTTAGTTGAGAGAAATAGTTGTTAGATTATCTCCTTATTTTCCTCTAATCCAAGAAGAACCTTAGAGTTAAGGATCGATAATCAGAGGCCAACGGGCACAAGCTGTAATAATAGCTGCATTTTCTAAAGACATAGGATCAGCTGGGAGACCTTCATTTTTCCATTTAGACTTGATCGCTTCAGTTGTCAAAATCTTAAGAGGCTCAATTCCTTCTGTAAGTGGAATACCTTTTTCAATAATATCTGGTAGCCATGTAATCTTCCATAATTCGAGACGCAGCTTAGCAGAGAATGCACCGATGTAGGAGACAAACGCAGATGCAAGTAGCGAATCACCGATCATTGATTTGATATTTTCCTTCAAGAATTTAACATTCAATGTCCAACGTTTGTTTTCACCTGCAAGACCATTAACTAAGTTTTCTGCAGCGCTCAAACGGGATTAACAACGGGAAGCATCCTGCTCGACGATTTACTTTCTAGTTTCTGCTTCTTCGAGTTGTCTTTTAAGAGTATTCACTCTTGCAGTGAGTTCAGCCACACGAGCTTTAACAACAGCGAGCTCTTTTTTCTTTGTTTCAAGAGTCTCCGTAGATTGAGCTTCAGCATCTTGAAGGGGCTTCACCTGCTTGAAAATCTTATTGAACATAACGATATTCACTGCCCAAGCGCATAGTTTTGAAGCAGCATACGATTATCCCATCATATCTTTTTCGTTGAACTTCTTAGCAGGATCATTGACGATTTTATTCACTGGCTCTAAGAGAGCAGGATCGATGTTTTCACCGTCGAAGGCTTTAACTTTGTCGATGAATGCTTGAGGGTTGTTCATGACATTCTAGGCCTTCTTCCAGACTTTCTCATCGGGATCGTTCAAAGTAATACCTTAGTTGAAGAGAATAAGCACAACACGAGCAGTTACAATAACACCGAGAGGTGGAGAACCAAGATTTTTCATTTCTGTAACATGTGGCTTTTTCAGGCAATCAACTGCAGCTTCGGCCTACTAAAGAGCAGGAAGTGCTAATGAAAGGGCTTCTTTTGCTTCCTTAGAGATTTTCTCAGCTTCAGCTGCTGCAACATTAGTTTTTTCTTCTTCTTAGTTAGCAATATTTGACTCTTCTTCTGCTAGAGTGCTTTCTCTACCGACCTTTTCAATCAGAACATCAGTTTCTTCTCTTTGTTTGTTCACCTCCACCATCTTGACTTTGAGTTCTTCTTGGAGGCCCTGGACTTTATTCTAAGTCTCTGCCAAGATATTCAGACCCATCTCGTATCTCAAAATCTGCTTTTGAATGTTCTCTCTCTTTTCACCGAGTAATTTCTTGTAGAAATCGATGAGTTCTAGGAAAGACTTAGGGGTGGTGTAATTGAATCTTCTCTCGAGTTTAAGGAACTTTTCGTTAGCAATATCAATAGAAGAATGAACTTTAGCCATATTTAATGAAATCGCTTGTCTAATCTCGTCTGTTGGGAATTCCATATCTTCAAGGAAACGGAAAGCAACATCGATGAGAGCATCATGTGGCCAAGGATGGAACCAGTCAATAGAAGTGTTATTGATAATACCAGGGAACTTTCTAGATCTGATACGCATGGTGTCACCGACTGGAGAGAAACAAAGGACAACTTTGAGGTTTTTACGAACCTTGTCAAGGAAATAAATTGTGAGAGCTTGCAGATTATTGACATCAACTCCTTCTCCTTTTGCTTCGTTTCTGACGTTGCTAATGAGGGTATCGGTGTCTTCTTTTGGGAAAAGATCGAAGATCCATCCTGAGTTAAGCATATCGTTGATAGGGATGAGATATTATTCTTCTTTAATTTGAGAATCTGTGATCATGAAAACTCTGGGGGTAGCGTTAGGTTTAGCTAGTTTCTTATACATTTCCTGTAGATTGTTACGGAGATCGTTAATGGTGAACGAAGCAGTGACAACTAGTTAATCAATTTCGTAGACATTAATGAATGTTGCTAGTCTGCAAAGAGATTGTTTTCCTGAACCACCAACACCGACAAGCAATGCGTTGTTTCCTGGCATGTCGAGAATTCTTGAAATACGGCAAACGTGTTCCATAGCTTGCTAGAAGAGCACGAGATTCATTTGTGCCTTGTTCTCATTGTATTCTTCAAGTTTTTCTTCTAGAACTTTTTTCAGTTTTGGAATGTCACATTGAGTATATTGAACATCTAGTCCTTGATGAGCTGCAACAAATGCAGTGAATATCAGAGGCTCGTTAATTGGACTCTCAGTTTCAGGGTATTCCTAGAAATTCTTGGTGATGGCTTCATTTAAGTACTTTCTAAACGAATCAGTATGGTCATTGCTGATGAATCGATCTTCGAAAGTACGTTTCATTTCATGTGCCCATAATCTAAGAATCTTAGCTTGGTCACCACCTTAATACTGAGACTAAGTAATTCTGCAAAGACCCTCGCAGACTCTAGCTAATTCTCTGAAGTTGAATTAGTAATGGAATCTCTTAGCTGAAGGAGCAAATTGAGTGGTATTTTTGAGGATCTTATCGAATGTAAAATAAGTTGCTTCGACGAGTTTAAAAGCCATTTTCTGTGTTTTCTCATCGATTGTCGCAAAATGAGCATTCAAGATCGAACCGAAGATTGTCTTAATGACATCCTGAGAAGGAGTGTACATGCTGAACACTGAGAAATTTCTCTGAAGTCTGAGATCAACTGTGAAAGATCCTGATTTTTGATTGAGGCATCCGAAGAAAAGAAGATCCTAAAGGAATTTACGCTCTTCAAGTTGTTCACGATTGAAGACTGAACCGTAGTCAAGGATCAAACGGAGGAGCTAAATAGGTGATTATGTACCATACTTATCGACGTAAGGCATATTGAAATCGTCGATAAAGCAAATAAGAACTTTATTTGTAGCAGAACCATAATTTCTACCATTTTTCTTTTCGACCATCGACTCAATGTTCTTCTGGAGAGCGAGAGAGTCAGTGAAACTGGAGAAGTTAATAGTTTTATGGGATACTTGCTCTGGTTTAGTGGTATTCAAATAATCTCTAAGCACAGCTGTTTTGCCTGTACCAGCTGAACCAATAAACAGAATAGGTTTACGACGCTGGAGATGAATGTCAATCATGTTTTTTATACGAGTTGTGTGGATAGTTGGGACGTAGATCTTTGAGAATATTTGTTAGTCAGAAGGTAAGTAATCTTCAACCTTCCAAGGAGCCCATTTGTTTTCAGTTAAATCATAGAAATAATCATAGCAAAGTCCTTGCTCAGGGAATTTCACTTTAGCTGCACCTTTCCAGACAGAACTAAACTCTTTCATGTCTTTGGAATCGTCTTAGCCACCTCCGACAGGTCCACCAATAGCCCAAAGACCAGCGAAGATAAAGAATGCTTCAAGAGCTTGCTTTTAGTCGTCTTCTTTCATTTATTTGAGTTTAGGAAGATTCTAAATAAGTAGAGCATCAAGGATAGTGCAGATAGTCTGAACTGTGGCAATGTCGACCATTGGTGCAATGTGACGGACTCTATTTTTATCACGAATATCAAGGTTTTGTTCATAGTAAGATTAGAAGCATCTGTAGAACACAGATTTAGCAACATCATCGATTTCAGGGTATTCTGGCATATTTGCATTTTCTTTTTGCATCTTGAGAATTTTAATCTGAGATCTCTCTAGCCAACTGTTCATGTAAGGCATCCAACCAATATCTGTTTCGTTGATGAACAGCACTCCAGCTCTGGATACTGTAGCTGGAGTTGCGTTTCTGAGATTGGAAATTTCAAAAATGAGTCTCATCTGAGGAGTCAGGAATATTCTGTCATTTGAGACCAATGTGAGTACTTTATTGTCATCCATGACTGTGTTGAGAGACTCAATCCACTCAGGATCGATATCACCATCGAGAACTGCCCATTTGTGCTGTTGAGTTGGTTTGTATTTATCTTCGTTTTTGACTTAGTTTTTCATGATAACTGCAATAACACCATTCTTCCATTCCTTTGTCTTAGTGTAGCAACCAAACAGCTCATCAGATGTGACTGCTTTGGGATTCAAAGTATCATATTCTGCATCTTCACCTCCGTTAATGTAAGACTTAATTAGAGTTTTCCATACTGCAGTTTTTCCAGATCCAGGAGGTCCAATAACGAAGCAGCAGTGACGAACTTCTAAAATTTCTGCTAACTAGACAACCTTAGTGACGAAGAGATCTTCAGGAATCAGTCCCATATCTTTTTTGGATGCTTCTTAAGCTAATCTCTTGAGTTCTGGATTTTATTTAGTAGGAGGATCGTGCTTAGGGAAGAGATCTCCGATGAGTTTTCTGAAAATAACTTTATCATCAGTGACAATTTTGGGCATATTGAAATCTCTCAATGCTCTCATAAGTAGAGGATCTTCTGGAATATCTGGATCACCTCTTTTGAGTTTACCAGCTTAACGAAGCACGGATTTAACTGCTCTTAGACCCCAATCATAATGCTTCTACTTTGACAGCAATTCTCTTGATAGCATGTACAAAGACACGAATTTACGCGAAAGAACTCTAGCAAGTTGGAAACCTTCAGACATAAGCATATTTTCACAAATAAGCGCCAAATCAGGGACAACCATAGCGCATGATCTGAATAGTGCCTTTAAGTTCTCAGGAAGCTCAGTACGACCTGCATAACCAGGATTCATTGTGATGAAGAAACCAACTGTGTCTTGAAGTTAGATTTCACCTTCCTCGACAAAGGCGAATTTAGTTTTCTTTTCCTTAAGGGCATCGAGAACACACTTGACTTGAGTAGAAACAACAGAGAGAACTTCAATAGAAATTCTGTTGAACTCATCGAAGCAGCCCCAAGCACCAGATTACGAGAGACCCATGAAAATTTAAGCCATGGAATCTTTATTCATTTAATCTGAGCAGTTAAACACCATGACAGGAATACCAATAGCTCTTCCTAAATCCTTAGTAGTTTCTGTTTTACCTGTTCCTGCAGGTCCAGCGGGTGCTCCACCCATTGTTAAGTTCAAGGCTTGAGTCAAAGTAATGTAGCATCTATCTGTGAGAGGAGTAATGACCAAACGGATAGCATTACCGATGTACTCATAAGAGTAGAATCTGAACCAATCTACGATTCTAATGATACATTTATTTTTGGATTTATCCTTCTCCCATGGGAATTTCAGAACTTATCTCAAGTGCATATCTGAATCAGGTTTGTTTTCCCAGTAAAACTTCAGCTGAGAAAGCCAAGCGAAAGATTCAGCTTCAGATATTTTTTACAGCACGAACTTCTCAACGACATCTCTGCTGTGTACATCAATGGTAATAATATTGATGACTTTCCATCTTTCTATGATATGGAGATCTCCTCTGACTTTTTTGATAAGATTCTCAAGTCTGGATTCAATTAACTTCTGACATTCCTTCATAGCAGTTTCGCTTCCTCC
>Ga0302271_10003898_pt1 | contig 12227 bp, 9 predicted proteins | sample III_Bog_N1_1_FD_198767 | JGI IMG/M metagenome (GOLD analysis project Ga0302271, IMG submission 198767) | Peat permafrost microbial communities from Stordalen Mire near Abisko, Sweden - III_Bog_N1_1 | ecosystem: Environmental > Terrestrial > Soil > Wetlands > Peat | place: Sweden: Abisko... | reverse complement strand
CCCCTATGAAGAAAAAACAGAAGTATGTTTGGTACTTCGGATGGAAATATCAAAGAATAAAACAAAAAAATCATTCTATCATCACCATTTTACGAAACAATATGAAGGATCTTGCACTATGTTCATTGCTAATTAAAGGTTTTTACTGATTTTTTTAATCGAACTCACGTTACAACGGATGTTTATTTCCCTGTTTTTGCAGGTGAGCCGAAATTGAAAGGATCACACAGAAGGGTTATTCATTCAGTCAGGAATACATAAAAATGGCTATTAAGCAGTGTGATACTGCTTAATAGCCATTCAAATTTTATTTTTATGCAAATAGATTAGTTACATCCGCAACCGCAAGCACCTACTTTTTCGGTTTTTTCACCGCATTCGCACCCTCCATCACTACAACCACCTTCACCGCAATTGCCATCACCACATCCTTTTTCGTCACAGCCGCAACCACAACCACCGCTAAGTGCTGCAATTTCTTTTTCAGTTGCTTCACGTACTTCCAGTACACTTCCCTTGAAGTGCAGGTTTTCGCCGGCTAACGGATGATTTAAATCAACTGTTACGTGTGTATCGGTAATGGTCACAACCTGAGCATTTACGCGGTTGCCTTCATTATCCATCAATGGAACAACATTTCCTTCGAAAATCATTTCTTCGTCAAGTTTACCATCAATTTCGAAAATAGCACGTTCAAGATCCAACACGCTATCGTCATCATATTGACCATAAGCTTCTTCATTACTTATAGTAAAGTCAAACGTATCGCCAACTTGAAGTCCGAATAAGTTTTCCTCAAATTTAGGGAGCATCATTCCGACTCCATAAATAAAATTCAGAGGTTCTTGCGCGGTAGCTTTTTCCATCAATTCTTGTTCTCCTTCTAATTCGCCATCCACGTATAATTCGTATTCGGCTGACACTGATTTGTTTGCTGTAATTTTCATTTTCTTTCTTATTTGTATTTGTAATTATATTAGTTCTTTTTAATCGTAAGCTACCTGCATTTCAACATTGAGCTATGTAAAGAGTCTTCACGTAATAACTCAATACCATACTATATTGTTCGTTGCGTAGCCGCTTTGTTTGTCATATTTTAAACTCTGAAGCATACTTGCATTGACCCCAAGGCGGAAAGTGTACGATTTAAATGGGCCGAAAGGAACCATGCTGGCCGTCATGGTCCAACAGTGTAAATTCCTGATTACATTCACGTTGGTGTAGGTAAACTGGCTTGCTTTAAAGTCGTAGGATGTGCTTGCACTTATTTTCCAGTTGGGGGTAAGTGAAATATTCCCTGAAAGACTTAAGTTATGTGTAAAAGCCATTTTAAATTCTTTTTTTACCGAGTCAATGGCCGATGTATTTGAATATTGAACGGAATAGTTTATGGAAAGACTCCAGGGGATAGTTACTTTTTGATACCCATCTTTATCAACATCCTTCTTGTCTTTATCGGCATCCTTAGCAGCACCTGACGACTTAGGGTCGTTGGGGTTAAGCGGAGGCTGCTGACCGCTATTTGCTGTCGTATTGTCCTTCTTTTCTTTTTTCTTTTTCTTAAAGGTATCGTTGTTAAACGTATAACTGTATGAAGTGCTGGTACCCAGGAATCTCGGGAACTGGCCATGTTCCCAACGGAGCTGGTTTACGCGCACAAATTGATTGGTGTTGGTAAAGGCATACATATATGGGTCGAACGATCCATTCAGGCTGAGTGTATAGCTTTTGCCAAGTTTTAACCGGAGACTGGCATTGAAGATCTGCCACTGCATAGTGTCCGCTGCTAAATTATACCCGCCATTTATGGTGAGAGCATCGATTAAGCTGATATTTTTGGTTGGAACATTTCCGGTTGTATCCTTGTCATTGCGTATTTTCATTTCAACATTATTGCCAACAGAAAAATTAACTACCCCCGACTTGCCTGCGCCCGGTACTCCATAGAGAAATCCATCATAATGCGAGTATTGGACAATCTGGTCATGACGGATCAACGGATTGGAAATGTCAGGCAATGATTTTGTATACGAACTATAATATCCCCACATTGGATCACCAAAATCAGGCCTGTAGTTGAAACTAATGGTTGGTGTTACCACGTGGCGGATTTGTATCACTTTATTTCCAAAAATTGAGGGAATTGGGGTATAGAAACCATACAACTTCGTAGACGCCGAAACCGATGTACTGAAGTCGAACACACGATGAAAGCCATCCAGTGTTTCGATTTTTTCAACCTGTTGGGTGTTATCCCATGACTTGTTAATGGATTGCAGGTACCAACGTTCCGTGTAGGTGAAATTTGGAGTTATGTTGATATATTTCAATAAATTAAAAGTAGCACTTACAGGAACATTGTGCTGCATGCCGTTTTTCCAGTCCCTGGTTAATGAGGATGAGAACAGCTTGTTTTCCTTGGTATCAATCTGATTTCGTATACTTCCGGAATATTGCAGGGAGATTTTTTCGTACCAACGTTCTTTACCAACAGCAATCTTCCGTTTTAACGGAAAAATACGGCTCATGGAGATACTCAGCTCAGGCAATGTCAAACTGATGGTTGAATCCTTTGTACGCTGGTTTAAACTCATGCCTCCTGTAATATTGAACTGACTATCAGGGGGACGGAGTGTAAACGATACGCTGGAACTTTTGGTGTTAGCCGAATTTAATGCCGCGTTGTAATAGCTGTTTATATTGCTTCTGTTATAGCCGCTGGTAGCAAAGTTTACACTGGACGAAAAGTTGAAAAACGGATTTGCTTTAGCATCCTGGGAATGTGTCCAGACAATGCTCATGTTTGTCAAACTGTTATAATCAGGCAATCCTTTTTCACTTATAACATCGTCGCGGTAACTGAAACTTAGGTTCCCATGATATTTGTAGCGTTTCACGTATTGGGATGATGCATTGAACGACCAGGTCCCCTTGGTATACATATCCCCTTTAAGTTCCAGGTCCATATAATCGTTGATTGCAAAATAATATCCACCATTGGTCAGTCCGAATCCCCTTGAAAAATCATCCTGAAAAGTAGGCATGACTATCCCTGAAGAGTATTTATCTGTAAATGGAAAGAATCCGAACGGGATGGCAATGGGCAAGGGTACATCCTCTATAACCAGGTAGGCAGGCCCGGTAACGATATATTTCCCGGGTTTTACTTTCCCACGGGTAAGGTCCAGGTAGAAATCGGGATGCTCATGATTATCGCAGGTGGTATATTTCCCATCGGTCATGCACAAGATATCCTCACTGGTTTTCTTTGTTTTGTCACTGATGACATATCCTTCCCCCTGTTTGGTTACAGCCTGTCGGATAAATCCTTTTTTTGTTTTAAGGTTATAGGTGAGTTCTTTCGATTCATACTCCGTTTTTCCTTCCGTAAATACCGGATCACCGATTCTCTTTCCAATGCTGTCCAGTTTTCCTTTTGCAAAAATCAGGCTACTGTCCATTTTTACACGGACAAATTCGGCTTTCAATTCAATGTTCTTATATTTAATGTCGCTTTTTCCGTGTAGAAAACCGGTACCATTTCCAAGGAAAACAATCGAATCCTGAGCACTATAGGCTATCTCAGCGTCAATTTGGTTGGACTTGGGTTTGGTGATGGTTTTTATCGAGGAAGAGTCTTTGGGAAGAGCTACGGTATCGGACACGGAAGGCTTGATTCCTTTGGGTGCAGATATAGCTTTCCCCTGGCTGAAACCCAATAAGTGTAGAGTTAACCATAAAAATAAAAGCAAGTACGGACGTGCTTTGCTGAAATATAAATGGTTACAGATTTGCATCCGGTAGGGGCATAGGTTTCTAAATTAAGGTGCAAATTTAGTGAAAAAATAGGAGTCTCTTTTACATATATCCTTTTTTTATGATTAATTTGAAAATTTACTCCTTCATATCGTATCATGAATAGGATAAATGCATTACTTTTGCACAAAAATATACAACTGATTCCTTTTTCATTAGCTGAAATTTCATGAAAATAATAAAAGACTATCTTTTGGTTTGTAAATATTATATACTAATATTGGGATTATTTGTTATTTTTCCTCTTCATGCTCAGGATGCACGCTTTACGGTAGTACTCGATGCCGGCCATGGTGGTCATGACCCGGGAGCTATGAGTGCAAATTCAAAGGAGAAAGATATTAACCTGGCTATTGTTCTTGATCTAGGTGCCATTATAGAACAAAAATTTAAAGATGTCAAAGTGGTATATACCCGCAAGACGGATAAATACCTCACCTTACAGGAACGGGCCGATGTAGTAAACGACCATCATGCTGATTTGTTTATCTGTATTCATACCAATGCTTCGCTAAGCCCTTCTGCGTATGGTGCCGAAACATTTACCCTTGGGTTGGCGAAATCAAAAGCAAACCTGGATGTCGCCATGCGTGAGAACTCTGTAATCCTTTTGGAAGAAGATTACAAGACCAAATACAAAGGCTTTGATCCCAAATCAGTCGACTCATATATTATGTTCGAATTTATGCAGGACAAATATATTGATAAGAGTGTTGAGTTTTCATCCATTATTCAAAAGCAATTTGTCAGCTATAGCCATCGGACTGATCGTGGGGTGAGGCAAGCCGGATTTTGGGTATTACACCGCTCAGCCTGTCCAAGTGTGTTAGTGGAGGTTGGTTTTATTTCAAATCCTCCTGAGGAACGATACTTAACTTCCGATCAGGGTCAGAAAGAAATGGCTACGGCTGTTTTCAATGCTTTTGTGGACTATAAGAGAATGCATGATAAAAAGTCAGGACGCCAGATGTCTTCCGTTGCAAAAATAGTACAACCTGCCAAAGAAGAGGAACATATTAGAAAACAGATATCCCTGCCTGTAGATACCCCAAAGCAAAAAGAAGTAGTAAAGCCGGTAGCTGCAGTTCAACAAAAACCGGATGTTGATACGGTTTTTAAAAAAGGCAAAACAGAAACACCTATAACAACTTCTAAAAACAACGCACAAACTCCTGTTTTTAAAGTTCAACTGTTTGTATCCTTAAAAAACATAAAGGCAAAATCATCTGACTTTAAAGGGGTGGCCAATACAGATTACTTTGTCGAAGATGGAATGAATAAATACACCGTGGGAAATGAAACGGAATATTCCAACATAGAGAAGATCAGAAAATCAGTTGTTGCTAAATTTCCCAAAGCATTTATCATCGCGTTTATCGGAGATAAAAAAATATCAGCACGAGAAGCTTTAAAATTAAAAAAATAATCAAATCGGTTATACCTTCTTGGATTGACTGTATTTATCAGAATAATTAAACTAAACCATATGAAGAAAAAATATTTTACACGTGAAGTAAAAGTTGGAATCATGGCAGTGATAGCCGTTTTTGTGTTGTATTTCGGACTGAATTATTTAAAAGGGATTGATATTTTTTCTCCGGTAAACAATTACTACGGACGATATGAAAATATCGGAGGTTTAGTGACTTCAACCCCTGTCTATGTCAAGGGATTTAAAGTAGGTCAGGTAGAACAAATCAAATACGATTTTTCCAAAAAAGAATCCTTTGTAATTAAGATATCGGTAGCAAAAGACATTAAATTGCCTAAGGATACGCGCATTGAATTGTATGATGAAGGCATAATGGGTGGAAAAGCAATTCGGTTGGTCTATGAGCCTATAAATCTGTCACAGGCGGTACATGAACCGGGTGATACCATCGAGACAAAGATGGGCATCGGATTAATGGCTCAGATATCGGGGGATTTGGTTCCTAAGATCGAAAGTATCTCTACCCAGGCTGATTCGTTAATACGCTCTGTGCGGGTACTGGTTGAAAATAAAAACCTGAATAAAAGCATGGCTTCTATCGAACGTACGACTGCTGACCTGGCCGTTAGTTCTTCCCAGCTGAAGAAGTTGATGAACAATGATGTTCCCCGTATTCTAAGCAATGTGGACGGGATGACTACGGACTTCAGACAAATCAGCGGGAACCTCAAGAAAATAGATTACCAGGCAACTTTTGCCAGCATCGATCATACCATTGCAAACCTGAACTTAATTTCAGAAAAAATGAATAGTTCGGAAGGTACCATCGGTATGCTTTTAAATAATAAAGATTTGTATATCAATCTTTCCAATACTGCTTCAAGTGCGGATAAATTATTGATAGACCTTCAGAAAAACCCCAAGCGGTATGTCCATTTTTCCCTTTTTGGAAGCAAGACAAAATAGCCTCGCTATTTACGTCAATTCTAAATAGTGAAACAGGTAAAAAAAAATCCGTTTAAGAATTTTCACAGCCGAAACCTTTTGTTAACAAGAGTTTCGGTTTTTTCTTCACCAAAATACTCCGATTTACTATCAATTTGTTAATGCCTTTACTGTCAGTTGTATTACAAAAATGTTACAAATAACTGCATGTAAATCAGGCAGGTTATATAAAGTTCTGATATTAAAAAAGATGAATGAATGGATAATGCACCAAAAAAAATATGATTTTTTTATGTCAAAAAAGTTTTAGAATTTTGTAGTGCTGAAAATAGCCCGTATTAAAACGCGTTTCAGCTCTCTGTTTCTTTTTGTTTGTATATAACTCGTTGATAAAAATATTTTGAACCAAAACAAAGATGTCTGACAATCACAATCAATTATGGAATCGCTGCTTAAGTGTTATCAAAGACAATATCAGCGAAGTTTCTTTTAAAACTTGGTTTTTACCACTTGTTGCCCTTAAGTACGAAAATAAAATATTTGTATTACAGGTACCGAGCCAGTTTTTTGTAGAATACATTGAGGAAAAATACATCGATTTGTTACGGATGACTTTGTATCGCGAGGTGGGAGTCGGAACACGGCTTGAATATCGTGTGATGATTGATAAATCGAGTGGTACAGGAACACAGATACCAAGTGCGAGCGAGCAACAAAAACCGAAACAGGTTGCCAATAATTCGGCATACCTGAACCCGTATCATAAACCTCAACTGCCTGAAATTGATCCGCAATTAAATTCTGCGTACAATTTCAATAACCTGATCGAAGGAAATAGCAATAAGTTAGCCCGGACAGCAGGGATTAGCATAGGGAATGAACCAGGTAAAAATATCTTTAACCCTCTTTTTATCTACGGTCAGTCGGGAGTAGGTAAAACCCACCTGGCAAATGCCATTGGAGTAATGACGAAACAATTACATCCGGATAAACGGGTGTTGTATGTTTCTGCCAATACATTCCAGATACAATATACCGATGCGGTACGTAGTAACACTGTGAATGATTTCTTGAATTTCTATCAGACCATTGAAGTGTTAATCGTTGATGACATTCAGGAATTTGCTGGAAAAACAGGTACTCAGAATACATTTTTCCATATCTTCAACCACCTGCACCAAATGGGAAAACAATTGGTGTTAACTTCCGACCGCTCACCCATTGTGATGGTAGGCCTGGAGCAACGTTTGCTAACACGTTTTAAATGGGGGTTGTCAGCTGAAATAGAAAAGCCTGATTTTGATTTGCGCAAATCAATCCTTCAGAGCAAGATATACAGGGATGGTCTTGAGATAGACGAAGAAGTAGTTGACTTTATTGCCGAACACGTGGTGGATAATGTACGCGACCTGGAAGGAGTATTGGTATCCCTTATGGCTCATTCTACCCTTGCCAATATTGCCATTGATGTCACGTTGGCCGAAAAGGTCATCAGCCGGATTGTAAATATCACCCGGAAGGTCAATACCGTTGAAAAAATACGGGATGTTGTTTGTGAGTACTTTTCGTTATCTATCGATGCTATATCCACCAAAAGCCGTAAGCGTGAGGTTGTTCAGGCACGTCAGATTGCCATGTATTTATCTAAACAACTGACCAAAAATTCGCTGGCTTCCATTGGTAATACCATTGGGCAACGTGACCATGCAACAGTATTGCATGCCTGCAAAATTGTCAATGATTTAATGGATTGTGATAAAAATTTCCGTTCAAGTGTCAGGGAAATAGAAGAAAAGCTTAAGAAGTAATCTGCTGAATAATAGCATTTTATTTTTGCATATAAAACTGATTTAAAAGGGGCTGCTACACTAAATAGCAGCTTTTTTTGCGAAATATCTTTTTCTGTTTTCTATGTAAATAGGAAATAAAGTAGTATTTTTACGGCCGAAATAAAAATAAACAGACATGGTATATAAATTCACAATACTATCCGATGAAGTAGATAATTTTGTTCGCGTAATCAATATTGATTCCGAGGCAAAATTCATAGATCTGCATAATGCTATTCTCGATTCGGTGGGTTACGAGAAAAATCTAATGACATCGTTCTTTATATGCTCCGATAACTGGGAGAAAGGACAAGAGGTGACACTAGTTGAAATGGAATCAAGTTCAGAATATGATAATTTAGTCATGGAAGATACAACCCTGGAAGAGTTGTTGGTCGATGAAAATCAAAAAATGCTTTATGTGTTCGACATGATGTCGGAGAGAGTGTTTTTTATGGAATTGACCGAAATTATCCCACGGAAAAATTTGGAAAAGCCTGAATGTGTTTCTTCAGAAGGAACAGCTCCTGTCCAGATTTTGGTTGAAGAAGGTGTAACCGCTATTCCAAAGGCAAACCTGGATGAAAACTTCTACGGGGATGAAGATTATGAATTGGACGAATTAGATGAAGAAGGATTTGGTGAAATGAATTTTGACGACAGCAGCTTGTTTACAGAAGATCCTAAATTCTGATTTCCACAATAATGAATTGATATAAGACAGAAAGTAAGCTTTATTTTCTGTCTTTTTCATTGTAAATGATAGTATTCCAACAAGAACCGCCAGATTATGAGAGAATCAGAGAGTCCACATACTACCGACTGTCAGTTGAAAAGACCGACATTGCTTGTGATCCTGGGGCCGACAGGGGTAGGTAAGACCAATGTCAGCCTTCAGTTGGCAGAGCATTTCGGTTGCCCTATTGTTTCGTCCGATTCAAGGCAGTTTTATTATGAATTGAAGATTGGTACCGCTGCACCCACTGAAGAGCAGCTAGCGCGAGTTAAACACTATTTTATAGGGTCTCATTCCATTCGTGATGAATACAATTCCGGGCAATATGAAAAAGATGCTATCCTGTTACTGGATGAATTGTTCAAAGACCACCAGGTCGTGATGCTGGTAGGTGGTTCCATGATGTACATTGATGCAGTGTGCAACGGTATGGATGACATCCCGAATATCGATGCAGAAACACGGGCATCGTGGCAAAAGAAGTATGCTGATTTTGGTCTTGAATATCTTCAGGATGAATTAAAACGGTTGGATCCGGTTCACTTTGAACAGGTGGACTTACAAAATCCGAAGCGTGTGATCCATGCGTTGGAAATCTGCAGCATGACCGGAAACCCGTATTCGGATTTACGAACAGGAGCACGTAAGCTACGAAATTTCAATATACTGAAAGTCGGATTAAACCGCCCACGACCTGAATTGTATGAACGGATCAATGCACGCGTGGATGCCATGATAGCCGAAGGGTTGCTGGAAGAAGCTGAGAAATATTATCCGTATAAACACCTGAATACCCTGAATACTGTGGGTTACAAAGAGCTTTACCAATACCTGGATGGTATCTGGACACTGGATTTTGCCGTGAATATGATTAAGCAGGATTCACGCAGGTATGCCAAACGGCAAATGACGTGGTTTAACCGTGATAAAGAGATCCTGTGGTTTCACCCGGAAGAACTTGAATCTAAACTGGAATTAGTCTTTCAAAATATAAACTAAATGAAAATTGAACAACATTGGTCCCTGTTGCCTTACAATACTTTTGGCATAGATGTCAAAGCCGATTTTTTTATTGAATATGATTCTGCTACCGACTTGCAGGATATTCTAAGGAGTGAAATAGTTAAGAATAAAAGGACTCTCCATATCGGTGGTGGCAGTAATTTGTTATTTATGCAGGATTTTAAAGGTGTTATCCTTCATTCGGCTATTCACTCTATTGAGAAAGTAAGGGAAGACGTGGATACTGTTACACTGGAAGTAGGGGCGAGTGTGAATTGGGATAACTTAGTTGGCTATTGTGTTGAAAACGGTTGGGGAGGTATAGAGAATCTTTCGCTTATTCCTGGTGAAGTAGGGGCTTCAGCTGTTCAAAACATAGGAGCTTATGGTGTAGAAGTAAAAGATGTCATTGAGGAAGTGAATGCCGTGGAAGTTGAAACGGCAATATTTAGAACGTTTTCGAAAGAAGCCTGCCGGTATGGTTACAGGGATAGTGTATTTAAAAATGAATATAAAGGCCGGTATATTATTACTTCAGTTTTATTCCGATTGAACAAACACCCCGAATTTAAACTGAATTACCAGCATTTGGAAGAAGAGGTAATGAAGACCGGAGAGCTGAATCTGGCGAATATCCGTAAAACGATTATTCATATTCGGGAAACTAAGTTGCCCGATCCAAAGATTACGGGCAATGCCGGAAGCTTCTTTATGAACCCGGTGATTCCAAGAGAACAATTTCTCGCCTTACAAGCGGTATATCCTCAGATTCCTCATTATTTTGACACGAATACCACTGAAAAGGTACCTGCTGCCTGGTTGATTGACCAGTGCGGTTGGAAGGGCAAGCATTTAGGGAATGCCGGGGTGCATGAGAAGCAGGCACTTGTATTAGTTAATCTTGGAGGGGCTACAGGTGCTGAGATCGTACACCTGGCCGAACAAATACAACAATCAGTCAGGGAGAAGTTCGGTATTGAATTAAAGCCGGAAGTAAACTTTATCTGAACCCTCACCAAAAAGGGAAATAAAAAAGATATGGATCAACCATCAGAAACGAAAAAGTCTTCCTGTTTATAACAAGAAGACTTTTCTATAAATGAATCTCAATATCCCTTTAAGGGTGAGGGGTTCTTTTTTTTATTTAAAGATCTGCCTTTTGTTGAGTTCTTTCCTGTATTTGTTTGCATTAACCTGATGCTCCGCCCAGGTAGCCGCAAATTTATGTTCTCCATTCAATGTCTCGGAGGCGCACATGTAGATATATTTGTGATGGGTGTAGTTTAGTACGGCGTCAATTCCTTCCGGTGTTGCAACGCGTATAGGTCCCGGAGGTAATCCCAGGTTTTTATAGGTGTTGTATGGTGAGACCGTCCTTAAATGGCCAAATAAGACACGTTTTATGGTGAAGTCACCCACTGCAAATTTAATAGTAGGGTCTGCCTGCAAGGGCATGCCTGCTTTCAGACGGTTTAAATAGAGCCCGGCAACCATTGGTCTGTCATGCTTATTGTTTGTTTCTTCTTCAACAATGGAAGCCATGGTGATCACCTGTGTCGGGGTAAGCGGTATGGCTGCTGCTTTTGCTTTCCTTTCTTCCGTCCAGAAGCTGGCGTATTCTTTATCCATGCGTTTAAAGAGCTCTTTGGCATTCAGGTTCCAGAAAACTTCGTATGTATTGGGGATGAAAAGTGATATGGATGTATAGGGATTTAGCTGGTACTTTGATAAGAATGCCGTATCGTTCAATAGCTTAAGGATGCTGGTAGAATCAGCCATAAGCTGGGTGCTTAGCCTGGAAGCCAACTGTTCCTTTGTGCGAATGTTGTTGAATGTCAGGCGAACCGGTGTTTGGCGGCCACTGCGTAACATACGGATCAATTGGAAGTTATTCATGCCCGATTTTAAGGCATATCTTCCTGATCGGATCTTAGACCCATAGTGGAGGAATCCGGCTACCTGTTTAAATGATGACATGTTCAGTACCTTTGCTTCTTTAGAGAGGAGCGTTGTTACATCATTAAAGCTGCTGCTGTCCGGTATGCAAAGAAATGCTTTTTCATCTGTCCGCGGAAAGATATTCGGGATAAAAAAGATTGCTGCAAAGTAAATGAAAATAGCTAATGCGATAAACCCAACCCATTTGATTGGTTTTTTTAGTCCTTTTGATTGTTTTGCTTTTGTTGCCATAAACGTAAGGTGAGGTTATTGATCTATTGTCCTGCAAAAATACGGATTTGTTTTGAAATATGTAAAAAGAAAACGGGTTGCAATTTATTTAATACATTTTTTTAAGCCTAATCATCGGAAAATCAATCAATAGTTAATTCTTAAAACTTAATTATCGGGTGTAAATGAAAGAAATGGTTTTGATAATCAAAAATTCCTTCTTATATTTGCACCCGCTAAAGCAAAGTCAGGAAGTTTGGGTGAGTGGCTGAAACCACCAGTTTGCTAAACTGACGTA
>Ga0302271_10003897_pt1 | contig 12228 bp, 13 predicted proteins | sample III_Bog_N1_1_FD_198767 | JGI IMG/M metagenome (GOLD analysis project Ga0302271, IMG submission 198767) | Peat permafrost microbial communities from Stordalen Mire near Abisko, Sweden - III_Bog_N1_1 | ecosystem: Environmental > Terrestrial > Soil > Wetlands > Peat | place: Sweden: Abisko... | reverse complement strand
GCTACTGCTGAACTGTTAATTTATTTCAGCCAGCATATGCACCAATATGTGTGTTTATGTGCATTATCTTAAATCATAATATTACGAATATTTATAAATTTCAAGGGTTGATTTTCATATAATTATTTCAATTTGAAGATATTGACTTTTTCAACAACAAAAACAAAAATCTTCTTTTATTCTAAAGAAATCAGATTACAAAGCATAAGAGTAACTACTGCTGCATGTGCCATGTAAAATTACATTTCTTCTTTAAAGAAAAAATAACTAACTTTTCTTTTGAAGGAGGGGAGGGGGAGATACAAAAAAAGGTTTTTTTTTGAAAGATTATAATTTGTTCCCGAGTTACTCCTAATTATTAGCTAGGGTTTAAAGGATGCAAATCATTTCTTAAAACATATTCAAAATATTCAGAATTTAAGCATAAGCTTATTTGGATCTCAATGTGCGTTCTCAAAATCAATAATGTTTAAATGTAAGGGGATTTTTTCATGATTTTACTCTATCATTTTCATTTGTTTTGGGAGTTTTTTAGAACTTACTTTAGAGAAAACGGTGTGATGATTTGATTAAAAACAGGAGTCTTTACCAAAAATTACTTGATTAAGCTTTAGTCACACATTATTTCGTGTATCTAATCCATAAATAAACCAAAACAATGAAAGGGGAAATAATTTGAATAGTACCTTCAATTTATTTTCTTTCTCCCAAATAATAATCTCTATTTTTCCTAACCTTTTTGTTAACAAAGATGTAATAGCCAAAAACATCTCATTTTAACTTAATTAGAAGTTCCTATCTACTTTACTCTAATTTAATCGATTGCTTATGTAGCAAAACTACAAGTTGCTTTCCTTTGATTATTAGAAGGTAAATATATAGATTCTTCGCAAGATAATTATTAAGGGAATGCTTATTAAATAAATACATGAAAGTCATGCATAAAGAAGAAAGAGATCAATAAAGTATTTATTATTTTGTTGATATTGGCAAGGAAAATAGGTTAATACAGTAAATAGCTGAAGAACTTAATAAAGCAAATAACGATTTTGATAATAATTTATTAAATAGTCCCCAAGGATACACAGATTAATCATAATAATACCTAATTTTCTGATAGCCTCTACAGTATGTCTTTTATTTGGTATGAAATTCACATAGAATTCTATAATTGAAAATACGAATATTTTCTTGTGGGTAGAGTAATTACAGTCATCGATTAAAACAGCAATAATAATTTTTGTTCGATAATCAGTAATCAATTCCGTGAGCTTTCTCCGAGCGGGGAGTAAATTATATTAAAAAATCTTACAGGCTTTGATCCTCAAGATAATATTCAAAATTATTCTTTTTTTCTTAGTTTATTTATTCCCAATAAGTTCTGCATTTTTTGCTAAGAATGAACAATTAGCATCCAGAGAGACTCAAAGTAAAATTCAGAATTAGTTAATTTATGTGACAATGAAAGACTGAAGAACCAACATAGGTCTTCCTGAATTATCGATTAGTTTTCAATCGTGTTGTTGATGAAAAACTACAATAAAATATGAAAAGAAATAAAGATCTTTCCTAAAGAATTAACAAATCCTCTTGATGTGTGCAAAAGCAGACTCCTATCATGGAAAAGAGAATCATTTTTAATCAATGACTACATTTTTAACTCTTTAAAGGTCAATTTAGGTTCCTTCAAATGTTTTCTTCTTTCACATTCATATTTAAATCATGCTTGTTGGTTTTCGATAAGCACTTTAAGAATTTATTTTTGCACAAGAGATTGTTCGATAGAATATTGAATTATGAGATTTAAAGTGGATTTGTAATACAACATGGACCTAAATTGATTTAAACCTTTTGATAGATACAATGGCTATGATAGAGATCAAATGAAATCTTATTATTATTATTATTATCTTAGGTTGTTTTCTAGCTGTAATATCAAAATAGCAAGCAAATACGTATTTTATTCTTCTTCCTCAATTTCATATTATGTTTCCGTTTCTTGTCAGTTATTTCCCTTATTTTTTACAATTCAGAAGGATAATTTAAATAATAACAAAATCTGGACCTTTATCTCTCTCTCTTTCTTTTTTTAATAGGAACTAATTAAATATTCAAAAATGATCAAGGAATTCATTTCATTCTATTTGAAAAATTAACAATTCAAAGTTTAAAAGAAGCAATCGAAGATACATATGTTAATCTTGGGGGGGGAGGGGGATATTTTCAGTTGAGAGAAAGATTGTGGTTTCATTTGAAATTTCTGAATCAAGGAATTGTAAAATAAAGAAGCAAACAAACCTTGAAGAGACCAGTCTACCTAACAAAACAAGAAAATCAAGTCAAATCGAAGATTAATATTGCATAACAGCAGAAAGAACTACTTAAATAGTACGATCTTAACCTCGCAAAGAACAAGAAAACAGCAACAAAAACATATTTTCAAGGTAGAAACGTAGCTAGTTTATTGGCTATTTAAACGGTGTAACTCATTGAATGGATCCTGTGCAAGTCAACGGGAACACAAGAATCGAAGAACTCACAGCTATCATGAGTAAGAAAATCAAGAAATTTCAAAAATTAAAACAGAATAAATGATTGTCTCAAAATATATTTTGAACCCACTGCAAATGATAGAATCATCAATTGATTGCAAGGTTACATTTTATACTGAGAAGAACATTTTAAGCAGCATAACTTACTAAGAAATTCACAATGCTTTCTCGCTTGATTCTTTATGATTTTAAACTTTTTTATTTATGCATTTTTTTGTACTAAAACCAACAGAAAAAGGGTATTCAAGTGGAACAGGCAGTTAGTGCTCCTCTGCATCACTAGCTGAACGCATTAGAAAGATGCACAGACAGACTACTAACACTACCTATGTCTCTCCAGGGGATCCTTCAAAAAATAACACCAACAACAATAACAGTCATCTCAAAGATCTTTTGGATAATTTCTACAATACAACAGCATCACGTTCTCCACAGAAACCATCCAAGAACCACTCTGCGACAGCGGATTACAATCAAGCAAGCAACCATCACAGCAATAGTAATAATGCCTAAGGACTTAAAGGGTATGTGGCAAATATGATTGTAAAAAAAATGAGCAAAGAAAAACTCAAGGAAAATCAAGAGAACATCTAGCTTTTTGCATAATAGCAGGTTGGTTCAAACAACAGCAGCAACAACAACAGCAATTTTCTGAAGAATAAGAAGAAATACGCTGGTGGGGAGAGTGATTCTTGCGGGTTTGGAAGCTCCTCCTAGATCAGTGGAGTTACCTCACCTTCTGGATAATAATATATGGTTTTTCCGTAATAGTTGTAGTATCGTGCAGAGCAACCTTCCATTCAGTCAAACCAAGAACAATCGTAAGATATTTTGAATAAGAATTGACTGTTTGTTTTCGATGATCAATTTGAATTTTATTGATTAATTTTCTGTTTCTTAGACGACAAGCTCTTTCGCATTCTCACTAGCGTCCGTCGCAGAAGTTTTCAGAATTAGACACAGCGACTGTGAATGGAAGTGGAGGTAATACAGTCAGCAGAACGAGTTCCTCATATTCGCCTTGCACAAGAGCTGCGTTGCAATATCAGCAGTAGTTAATTTTAGCCATGCCAGATAGGCAGTAGATCTAGCAGCAATAAAAACAACCTTTGTTACAACAACAGCAACAATAGCAAACTTTCATCTAATAACCTCGCTAGTATCCCACTAGCTACCAGCAAGAACAACTGAAGAATCCCTCAGCAGCTAAAACGCGTCCTAAAACCACTACTAGAAACGATAGCCCATACTGCAACGATAACACAGCTAGCAATCCTCTTAATGCTAGTCTCTTAAACCAACAAAACAACAGTTCAGCATACATCGGCTAGTTTCTCCATAAAAGCGGTTCTCGAGACAAGAAATCATATTACTCTGATGCAATTATTCCTAATACCTAGCAATAATAATAATCTTCAGCAAACAAGCAATAGTTGATGTAAGCAGAGTTATCGTCGTCATATCTCCAATAAGGAGCCATGCAAATATCCGATCTTCAGAATTCTTAGAATCCATCTGCCCTTGCTATGAAACCAAACATTGAATACTTAACAAACGCATCTAAAAACCCTTCCTCTCAGCCATTATGTTCCCCGAAATGGAAGGATATTGGATTCGCAAGTGGAACATGCTCCTCAGCAGTCAAAAAGAGCACAAACGTAAGTAGCCTCCCTCCAAGCATGCCGATGACCTGCGATAATAAACGGAAATAACATTTTTAATTTGATATTCCGTAGAGTCAGAGTAAGATTAATAATCAGAATGGAAATAAGAATAATAGTAGCTTTGGGGCAGTCCAATAGTAGTAGCAGTTGCAGTTGTAACAACAGCAGTAACAACAACAACAAGTTCAGAATGATATCAAGGACTTGAACAACAATAAGAGTGCTTGTTTCACTGGGAACTAGCATGCAACGCATAAAGGAGGATATTCTGCTGAAGCAGTAGCTTTTCCAACATCTCAAGCTAAACCAAGACTAAAGCTAACTATTTCCAATTAACCTACAAATCTGTCTGCAATTACTATGGTCAGAAATTGCTAGACAACTTAAAATAACATGAATCCTGGGAATAATAACATCGCAATGGCAGGCACAAACGCGGGCACACCTACAGCAACCTCCGCTACGTTAAGCTCTTTGAAGATCGGCAATATTCCTGCAACAAGTCAAAATATCTCAAATCCTAATGGTCACTTTTCATTCTTAAGTAGCAACAACACAACGAAGCATGTTTAAGCACCTACTTGCGCCTTATTGAGCTAATCAGCACTGAAGCAGACTCCCATTCAACAAGGCAGAAGTTAAAGCAACGGGAGGAAGGCAAGTTAAAATGAAATTGAAACGATTTTATAGGAGAATCTGCATAAAAATTAAGAATAGCAATCATAGTTGCAATAATAATAGAATCTAGCAGCATCATTGCTACAGCTACAACAGCAGGCAGCAACAGCTGCTAAGAACCTTGACAACATTGCGAATAATAATAGCAATGTTCTGCTGTAGAACACAGCAAGCAAAAATAATAGCAATAACAACGCTCCTCTCCTCAGCAGCAGCGGTAACAAAACACCAGGCAGTTCCAACGGTAATAAGACTAACAATCTTAAACCCTAATGGAACCCCTTCTCTAGCTCTAACCCGTTCAGAGATTTCTCTGAGAACATTCCATTCTTGCAAGCAGACCCTGCATTATCCGAACCTGATAAATTCTTGTCTGCAATCGATCAAGCAGAAGACATGTCCGCTAATCCCAAGAACAGCTCCAACAATGCAGATAACAACAACAGCAGCAATAACAATAGCAATGGCAATTCTAATACTTCCTCGTCTTCAACTTCCACCTGCAATAACAACAATAATAACTAATAATCAACTTCATAACCTGACAAAACAGCTAAATTCAAGGAGGAGTATCTCGTCGGTAAGTAAGTCGGCTAAGGTGCGTATGCGTGTGTCCGTGTCGCCCTCAACAAGACTCACAACAAAAAGGTTGCGATTAAGATCTACGAGAAAGAGAAAATCAGAGACATTCAAAGGAAGAAATCTGTCAAACGCGAGATCAAATTACTTTAAGTATTAAACCACCATAATGTCATCAAGATCTACGACACCATCGAGACTAACAATCACGTAAATATCATCACCGAATACATCCCTGGGTAGTCTCTCCATGGACATCTTAAAGCGTAATCGAAACGCAGACTCCCTGAGATCGAAGCAAAAAGAATTTTCTTCTAGATTGTATCGGCTATTCATTATTGCCACATGAAGTAAATCTGCCATCGAGACATAAAGCTAGAGAACATCCTCTTAGATGAAAGTGATTCCCCGAAACTCATCGACTTTGGGTTTTCTACTTGCATTCCGAACACAATGAAATACAAAATGTTCTGTGGGACTCCTTCCTATATGGCACCAGAGATCGTGAATAAACAAGAGTATCGTGGTCCACCAGCTGATATTTGGGCGTTGGGTGTGCTGCTGTATGCGCTGCTATGCGGGACATTCCCATTCAAAGGACAGACAGATAAGGAGTTGTATACGAAAATATCTTTAGGGTAATTTTATGAACCGGAATTTTTGAGTACTGAATCGAAGGAATTCATACATTATATTCTGAATGTGAACTGCTCAGAGCGACCAACTGCTAAGGATTTGTTGAACCATAGCTGGATGCCGCAGGAAGAGAAGGCGATGAGTGTTATGTAGTCGAATTCGTAATCAAGTGGGAAGAATGAAGAGAGCTAGCAGAGTAGGAGTTATAGTAACAGCAATATCAGCAATGGATAACAATCAGCAGGATCACCAGGTAATACTAAGAATAATAATGCTAACACAACAGCATCAGGTTCTTAGCAAACTGGAGCTACTATTGGAGGAGGGGGGAATAATAATAATAATCCTAATTCGCATAATCAAAATACGATCCTAGTGAATAATTACTTGTAGGTTAACAGTCCATTTCATCAGCATCAATAATAGTAATAACAGCAGTAGCAGTCGCAGCAGCAGCAGCGATAAGGTTTTAAATTCACCTAAAATACACCTCCAACATCTACAAAGCACGTCGATCACAACCAACAATAGTAACCCTCCGAATCGCCAGCTATTGCAGCTGTCGCATCTTAATAATCAAAGTAGCCATATAATTAGTTCAAAATCCAGCAAACCACCGCAACCAAACCACGATTAGAAATTGAAGACCCTCTGAATCAGCAACATGAATAACCTGCATAGTAGTAGCAATAGCAATAACAATAATCACAATAACCTGCATAGCTTATCTCTAACAGCAGCAATATGTTTTATTACCCTAACAGTCATACTCGAGGTGGATACACAACAACAAAAAATTAAGCATCATTTGTTCTCTAAAATCATCCTAGCAACAACAACAACAATGAAAGCAGTCCAAGCTGTCGACCACCTCTTCCTCTTACGACTAAGACCAACAGCTCAAGTAATTATCAGAATTACTTCATCAGCAGCAGTAACGTCGCAGCATAAAACAGACTGTAACAAAACCAGCAGCAACAACAGCAACAAACTAATCTAGACAAGAACAGCAAAGCTAACTCCCGCAATACTAACAATAACAACAGTTATTAGACGCCATCTAGCAACGTTAACAATCTAAGTTCTGGCACGACGAGCTTCTACCTGAGCAGCAAAGCCACTAACAATTAGTTCCATAATTCTAATCAGATCGGGAATTCTTCGTTCAGTTTTGTTCCTCATGCAGCTCCGCATAGAACACCTGGTGGATCGAGTAACACAAGCAGTTCTTGCATAGCGAATGGAGCTAACTGGAGGAAGAAACGCACTGATGGGATGATTCTAGCCGATGTCTCAGGGGAATATAATTATCAAAATGCATAGGATTGTACATATTTCTCTGAAAACCATCCACTCAGCAGCAATAACAACAACTATACTAACAATAACACAAATCTCTCAAATGGGTCTAATTTCAAATTCAATCATCTTTTAGACGATGAGCCAATCACATCTGTCCACTCAGAGATCCTAGAGGATATTGTAAGATTGTTTGAGAGTCTTTTGATTAAAAATATAATAATATATTTCTCTTATTTTGTTCTTTCTATCTTCTAGGTATGCTTAGGGTACAGCTCATATGACAAGGATGCATTGATCTGTGGGATTAAAGATCCAAACAACCCACTGTATTCATTGTACAAGAGAATCTACAATAAACGCGCATAATCGATCAGAACTATCTACCCTAGTGTGACGAATTAGAATAGCTCATTTGGTGGAGTATCATAGATGTCATAGCAATAGCAATAGAAATCAGTCAATAAGCATACATATCAACCGAGAAGTAAGTGGAATTGCAGATATTCTAAGACATGAATTGGGATTGTATTATATTCTTACTCTTTTTGTTATTTCTCATAAATAATCTATTAGGCGGTATCAAGAAGGGTCTTGCATTGTTAACTGGTTACAGTGGAGAGTCTCCAGTGCAAGCATAACAACAACAGTAGCAGCAGTTGTAGTAATCTTCATAACTAGGAAACTATCCATTTTCAGTGAAGAACGCGCATAGCAATGGAAACTATTCATTTGTTTAGCCTAATTCTACGACTGCCACAAACTCTAATAAATTGATACACAAGAATTTTGAACAATAGTAATAATGATGAGTGACAGTAACAATTAAGAACCAAAGGAAGAACAAAAAGAGAGAGAGGAATAAAGAGTGTCAGATTTAGAGATTTAAGAGAGAGAGAGATATTGGTGATATTAAATGACTTATTGTTAGAAAAATGAGTAAATTAATAAATAAACTCTTATTCTATGTATCTACAAAGATATTTCATTTTGTAAAGATATTTTTAAATAAAAATTTATGCATAAGCTATACTTCTGCTAACTTGATTGAGAATAATGAGTTAATTAAGCATACTACAAATGCTAAGAAGAAAGTAGCAATTATAATTAGAGAAGGGGAGGATATAAGGGAGAATAAAATTAACAAAGCACTAAACACATTCGCTATCTTGAAAAGTAAGAAGAGAAAAACAAATAGAAAATGTACAGATTCGGAAACAAACTCAGTCAGCAGTTCTCTGCTTTGAACAACCCCTACGCGAAGAATTACAAACAACTCAAGGTTGAAGGCAAAAACTATAATTACTATAGTCTCCCAGATCTTAACGATGCACGTCTTGGTAAGATACAAAAGGCTTCTTTCTTCAACATAGGATTATGTTAAAAACTTTTTTGTTCTTCCTTCAAGAGAAGCTTCCTTACTCCATCCGTGTGTTGTTGGAGTCTTCTGTGCGTAACTGCGATGAATTCAATGTCAAGAAGACCGACGTTGAGAAGATTCTTGCTTGGGAGTAAAACGCTACCTAATAAATCGAGATTCCCTTCAAGCCAGCTAGAGTCATTCTCTAAGATTTCACTGGTGTTCCCGCAGTCGTTGACTTTGCAGCTATGCGTGATGCCATGGTGAGACTAGGTGGTGATCCCAATAAGATCAATCCACTTTGCCCAGTTGATTTAGTCATCGATCATTCCGTCTAAGCTGATGTCTCCAAGGATATCAAGGCATATGAGAAGAACGAAGAAATCGAATTCGCAAGAAACTACGAGAGATTTGAGTTCCTCAAGTGGGGATAAAAAGCATTGAATAACTTCACCATTATACCTCCTGGATCAGGTAAAATTAATGGGATAAAGAGGGAATTGAATTGGCTTTGATGGCTTATTCTAACCATATTTGGCATGTTTTTTATAATAAATAGGTATCGTCCATTAGGTTAACTTGGAGTATCTTGCTAGAGTCGTCTTCAACAATGAAAAGAATGTCTTGTACCCTGACTCCGTTGTCGGTACTGATTCCCACACAACTATGATCAATGGTCTTGGTGTTACCGGTTGGGGTGTTGGTGGTATCGAAGCTGAGGCAGTCATGCTCGGACAATGCATTTCCATGGTTCTTCCTGAAGTTGTCGGTTTCAGATTCGTAGGCAAACTCAGAGAGACCATCACAGCAACTGACTTAGTGCTTACTTGCACATAAATGCTCAGAAAGCGTGGTGTCGTTGGAAAGTTCGTCGAATTCTTTGGACCTGGTTGTGAAAATTTGACTTTAGCTGATAGATCTACTATTGCAAATATGGCTCCAGAATACGGTGCTACTATGGGTTACTTCCCAATCGACAACTAGACATTAGATTACTTGAACTTAACTGGTAGAGACAGCCATAAGGTGAAGGTCATCGAGAATTATCTCAGAGAACAAGGATTATTCAGAACTAGTGCTTCTAAGGATCCTGTTTACACTGGGTAAATTCTAGAATTAGATCTCGGAACAGTCGTACCATCTGTGTCTGGTCCTAAAAGACCTCATGATAGAGTACCTCTCTCTGATATGAAGACTGAATGGAACTAGATTCTCACTGCTAAGACTGGTTTCAAAGGATTCGGATTGACAGCTGAACAAGCCAAGAAAACTCACAATTTCGAATACAAGGGTAAATAATACACTCTTTCCAATGGATCAGTCGTTGTTGCTGCTATTACATCATGCACAAATACCTCCAATCCTGATTCCATGATTGCTGCTGGTTTACTTGCTAAGAACGCTGTTGCTAAGGGATTGAAAGTCAAGCCTTACATTAAGACTACCCTCAGTCCTGGTTCTGGAGTTGTCACTAAGTACTTCCAAGAATCGGGTGTCCAATCATATCTCGAGTAACTCGGATTCAACACTACTGGTTATGGATGCATGATCTGCATTGGTAACACTGGAGAACTTGAGCCTGAAGTTGACTAAGCAATCCGTCAAAGTGATATTGTCGCTGCTGCAGTTCTCTCCGGTAACAGAAACTTCGAAGGACGTATCCATCCTCTCACTAGAGCTAACTACCTAGCTTCCCCTGCTTTAGTCGTCGCATATGCCTTAGTTGGAAATGTCAATATTGACTTCGAAACTGAACCCATTGGTGTCGGCAGTGATGGCAAAAATGTCTTCCTTAAGGATATCTGGCCTTCTAGAAAAGTCACTCAACAAACTGTCCATGCTTGCTTGAAGCCAGCTATGTTCACTGAAGTCTACGGACGTATTTCATAAGGCACACCCAGATGGAATGCATTGAAAGCTTCGGAGAACAAAGTCTATGACTGGAAGGAATCTTCTACTTACATCCACAACCCACCTTTCTTCTCTTCTACTTAGCTCGTTCCTAAGCCAGTTCAAGACATCAAGAAAGCTTATGTTTTACTTAACTTAGGTGATTCCATCACTACTGATCACATCTCCCCAGCTGGAACTATCTCCAAGAACTCCCCTGCTGCTAGATACCTCAACGAAAGAGGCATCCAACAAAAGGATTTCAATACATATGGTGCAAGAAGAGGAAACGATGAAGTCATGGCTAGAGGAACATTCGCTAATACTAGACTCATCAACAAGATGGTCGACAAGGTTGGCCCTGAGACTGTTCACATCCCAAGTGGCTAGAAACTTGCTGTCTTCGATGCTGCTGCCAAGTATCAAGCCGAAGGAAGCTAACTTATTGTCCTTGCTGGCAATGAATATGGATCAGGATCCTCCAGAGATTGGGCTGCTAAGTAAGAGAAATGAAAATTCTTTTCTAACATTTCCAATAAACTCTTTACGAAAATTCTAATGTTTTCCTTCTTTTTTCTCTTCTAGGGGTCCTTACCTTCAAGGAATCAAGGCAGTGATTGCTCAAAGCTACGAGAGAATCCACAGATCAAATCTCGTTGGTATGGGTATCCTCCCTACTGAATTCATCAACGGATAAAACGCTGATTCCCTTGGACTCAATGGGCATGAAACATTCGATATCAACCTCAACGGTGGCAACCTTAAGGTTAATTAGACTCTCACTGTGAAAACAAGCACTGGTAAATCCTTCCAAGTTAAGATCAGACTTGATACTGATGTCGAAGTTGCTTACTATCAAAACGGAGGTATCCTCTAGTACGTCCTCAGAAAGCTTGTCAAGGGAGAAGCTAACTGAGAGAGAGAGAGATTGCTTGAAGTACCTAGTTTTTGTTTTATGTATTTCAGAGTGTTTATCTGTCAGAATCATTCAATTTTTTTAAATGTCAAGTATTGAAAGTTCTTGGAGTTGTTCTATTTATTACCTCTTGCTCTTAATGCGGTGGCCTCTATCTAACAATCTAAAAGTTTCTTTAAAAAGCAAAAGAAGACCTGCCTCATAAAGAAATTTCATTTATTTAAATAGTTTATGACTAGTCTTTAATTGGTTTGATTCTCTTGACTTTTAAACGAATGAAAGAAAATTAACAAATGCGCTATGTTTTTTATTTGGGATATTTGCAGCCTACCTCTAACTGCTTATTTACACTCACAGTATTAGTATTTTAGTCTGTTCTATCTTTCCAAAGACATATCTTTTCTAAGCAAACAACTGACAAAAAATATAATACCACATACCCACAACTTGCCAACTCACTACACAACATCAGCAACAATAGATCTTCATACTTGGAAGATCTTGTGTTGCTAAGGATGTTGAGTTGGCTATTGCTGTGGGGAAATTGTAATATTTCTTTGCATTTGATTGCTGCATGCTTTTTTATATAATCATTGAAGGATTCCTTAAACAGAAATTGGTTGTCTGTTTAAAGATATTATTAGTGTTTTAATG
>Ga0302271_10003894_pt1 | contig 12230 bp, 8 predicted proteins | sample III_Bog_N1_1_FD_198767 | JGI IMG/M metagenome (GOLD analysis project Ga0302271, IMG submission 198767) | Peat permafrost microbial communities from Stordalen Mire near Abisko, Sweden - III_Bog_N1_1 | ecosystem: Environmental > Terrestrial > Soil > Wetlands > Peat | place: Sweden: Abisko... | reverse complement strand
AGAAAGATAATAAGGAGAAGTAGAAATAATAGTAGTAAGGGTATTCCTTGGAATAACCAGTAGCTGTTAACTAATCCCATGAAGAGCAGGGAGAATATCCAACTTAAAATAAATCTTTGAAAAGCAACTAATAAGATAATGATTCTGATAAGGAGCATGACATTAGTGGTACTGATAATAGACAAGCAGTGAACAGTAATGAAGCTGCTATGGAAAAGAATGTGGATTTGTTTAATTTTGATGGATTTGATACCGAAAAGGATGTGAAGAATGCTAAGGATTATGATGATAAGGAAGGATTTAATTTTGAGAATAAAGATAACAAAGGTAACAGGAATGATCAGGGGGATAATAACCATCTTGAAGATCACTAATCTGATTGGTTTAACAATGAATGGGTTAGTTCAGCGGAAGGGAAAGAGAATCAATTCGAAGAATGGAAGGGTTTTGAAGAAGCTAAAGATAATAGATAATAGTAATAAGAAGAAGAAGAAGAAGAAGAAGAAGAAGAAGAAGAAGAAGAAGAAGAAAATTAAGGGAAAGTTAAGAATGAAGAAGAACAAAGAGGTATTTAAAGGGAGTTATATTCATAATAACTTCAATTCGGAGAATTCTGGGAAGAAGAAGGAAGAGTTGAAGGGGGAACTATGGGAGTGTTTGAAGAATAGTAATAGAGTAAGGTATTCGATTAACAACAACAACTCGAAGAAGGGGATACAAAGCAATAGCAGTAAGAATAGCAGACAAAAGAAAAAGAAGAAGGAGAATTGCAGCTGGAATAATTGGAAGGCCAAGATAGGATCAAGGAGATACATGGAGATATATTAATTCAAGGAGGTTATTAACAAGAAATATCACCACTACCAGCAATACCAGCAGTAACAGTAGTAGTTGAATAAACTAGCAACACTAATAAGAAAGCTGATAGTTCATCATCTAGTGGGTATAATACATTCTTTCGTGATTAGCAGGAGCAATCATCGATTCATTAGAAAGTATAAAGCCATTCACATCGCTAAGAAGGAGAAGATGGAGAAGAGGAAGAATAATAAGAGATTGAGGAAGATGATTCAGTGACAAGAAGATTTGAAAGAGCATAATAGTAACAGCAGTTATATGGTAGAGGTGATAATAATACTAATGAGAATGAACGCTCTTTGGAAAATGTATCATCTGCCGAAGAAGAAACAGGTGGATAATAGTAATAAGAATAATGGTAAGGTGGTGATGATGAACAATGCTTTGATGTAGAGTAAGAGAGGTTTTCATAGATCACAGGGACATAATTGGATTCAGAGAAATAGACGGAAGGATAAGTTGATACCATTGATCTTGAAGGAGAGGAGGAAGAAGAAGAAGAAGGGAAATAAAGTAAGAATAATAGTGGAAATGCTGATGGAGTTATCAGTGAAGAAGTTATGGAGGAGGAGGATGATGATTAGAAGGAGGAGTATTAGATTAATGATGGCACACGAGAAAGATACAATAACCATCATCATCATAATAAGCAGTAAGGTTTCTTCTATGAAGACTCTAAGTTAGTGTTGAATCCAGAAGAGTTCTCGTAGTCTGTGATTCATCCAAACAGTGAAGAAAACAACAACAATACTAACAATAACAACAATCTCAACCATTAGTTTTCATTCTCGTAGACGCACATTCTGTTTGATTTATTTACCAGTTAGAGCTTAGATAAATAGTAGGCTTAGATGAGAACTAAAGAGGAAGTGAAGGAGTAACTGAAGATTGTTGATAATGAGTAGATCTAAGGTGTTAATTTGGGTGAGACTGATAAGTAGTTGTCATTGAACGATGAGGAGATGACACATAATCCATTTTAGTTTGATGGATTCGAATAGTAAGTGGAATAGTAATAGTAATCACTTGAAGTCACTGATTAGAATAGATCAGATTAGAAAGGAGAAGGAGATGTCTAATTTGTTGTCGAAAATGATTGGAATAATACATCAAATCAAAAGAAGAATATAAATAAAAGTATTGAGGTATTGAAGGAACCTGCAGTAGTGAATGCTGTTTCTCCTCCTGCTGGGGAGTTCAACTGGGATGACTTTGGGGAGCCTAATGGAGGTGGTAGTTCATCTGGGAATAGTAGCTCAGGGAAGAAAAGTGATTATTCTATGCATTTAGATTTGAACGAGATAAAGGGAGAAGAAGAACAACACAAAGAGGAAAGAAATGATGGTGAGAAGGTTGTAATCGTGACAACATCTGCTGGTGATCCTTTTGATTTCTTGAATGTGAACGATTCAGGGTAATAAGGTAAAAAGGATGATGATGATGCTTCCAAAGTGATTTCAGAGGAGGAGAATTCATAGGAAATAAAAATGGATTTATTTGGAGACACAAAACTAGAATTCTATTAAGAAGAAGAAAAGAGTGTTGAAATGAACAGATAATAAGAAAAAGAAAAAGGTAGCTTTATCGAAGAAGAGGAAGAGAAGGAGAATGCATAGGAGAGTTTCGATATGAATAAACCAACGAAGCTGTTGTTCAAGAAAGATGAAGACAGCTTCGATATGAATAAACCACAAAAAATGCATTAACAATAAGAAAAAAAGATGATTTCATTTGGAGGAAAGTAAGAAGAAGAACATTAAGATTGGAGTTTCGATATGAATAGACCCCAGAAGCTGCCTATTTCGTTAGAAGACACATCGAGTAAGATGGCAAGTAACAACTTAGATGGCTTGGATTTCTTATTAAACGGATTTGCTCCACCTCGATTGATGCTCGTCGATAAACGAAGCAAAGTACCTACTGGCAGCAGCAGTGAAGGGAATCTTCTCATGACACCTAATGAAGTCGTAGACATGGAAGCTAAAGCGATATTTAAAGGTAGTGGGCAAATGGTTGAATCGAAGGATCAATCCTAAACTTCAGAGTAGCATTCTGTGGGGTTAATGTCTATGCCGATGATACAGCGACCAGCTAGGAAAGTCTATGATACTGAGATCAAATAAGGTATATTGCTACCTTAGTTTGTTGTGCTACAAGGGTAGAATTCATAGATTGGGAATAATATGAGTTTAGATATGGGCATCGCGCTATCGGAGAAGATTGATAGCCCTACGTAGATTAAGTATTTGAATTAGGAAATCGATGGAAGAAACAGTTCGAATAGTGTTGGGATTAGTTTTGGAGATATCGAGGAGAAAGCGAAGAGAGATATTAATAGGAATTAGAATGGCAGTGGAAAGAAGGAGAAGTAGATTAAGAGAATTAAGAGTACCAATGATGTTAGAACACCTGGGAGACTAGGGATTAATAGTAGTAGTAGTAGCAATTAGAAAGGTGCTTAGAGTTTGTTCTTGAATCATTCAGTGTAAGATCTTAATGCAAATGGTGAGTTGTTGTTGTTAGATGGATCTAGTTAAGGGATCTAAGGGGATCATATTCCTTATGTTAATGAAAGCTATGCGAAAAAGAAATAATAGTTAGGAGGAGGAGGAGACTTGGAGATTGATGTCAACAGAAATAATAATACTAAATAGATTAAAGAACTGTTCTCGAAAGAAGAATTACCAAGTTCGAATGTGTTGATATCACCTGGGAAAGAAAATAATAACAATAATCTGAATAATATCTCCTGGGAATTAAAATAGAATCATAACAATAATAATAACTCCGAAGAGAATGCTAGTTCGTAAGAAAGTATCGAAGTAGAGAAGCTCAAACCGTCTGAGAGAAGTTTCTCGAATTAGACAACGCATTTGAATATTAGTAATTAAAATATATTAAAGATTGTTACAATAGATGAAGTGTCATAGAGTTAGAATGAGAGGAATCCTGAGAGAACGATAGATTAGGGGGATTAGTAATAGGGGATAAAGATGGATTAAGATATTGAAGATGTTGATGTCATGAGATAATAAAAGGTAGAAGGTGGAGATATTCATAAGGATAATTAAGCTAAGAGATAGGATACTAATGATGAGAATCATGGTAGTCGTAGTAGTAATTAAAGTGAAGGTGAATCATAGAATGAATGGAAACTAAATATGGGTGATATTAAGTTTGATAGGAATCCATTTGAATCCGATTTTGATGATGATTCTTCAAAAAGAATTAGTAGTACAAGTAGCTAAGGGGATAATGATCAAAAAGAGAAAAAAAGGAAAGAAGGCAAGAAATCAGATGAAAAGAATGTTCCTAAGGATGATAATAATACTCAAAGGATATTACAACAACCACAAGAGAACTAAGATATTGTGTACTCTTAGTAGTAATTGTAATAGTAGTTTTTAGTTGAAAGTGAGTTCACGATTAATTCAGATAAAACAGCTACGGAATAACGATTCAATTAATAACCTGAGTCACCAGTGTCATAATAGATAGAAGCTACGGAAATAGGTAGTCCAGCTGTTGGGAGGTAGTAAATTAAGAATTAGTAATAGTAGTAGTAATAGTAGAAGATAAGTCACTATGGATTGATGATGAATAATAACACTGGAGGGAATGGAGTTATACCTGCTAAGGATAGTCCGTCAGCGTCGATTGTTAAACATCTTGAAGGGAATTAAGATGAAAGTATTTATAAGTTCTAGGCTGGCGAACAACAGGTGTAGTAGAAACAGTTATTCAAGGAATCGAATAATACTAATAGCTTAGCTAACAGAAGCAAGGATGAGTTAGATGCTGCTGCTAGTAGCTAGAAGCATAGTGGTTAGGAGGTGCTATGGGATAATTTAAGAAATTAGAGCTCAGTATATGATGGGGATAGTTAGAGCAATAATAGCAACTCTGCTGGGTCTTAGATTTGGTCGAAGATCTTAGAGTAATAATAGTTACAAAATGGTGCTCAAGGTAATAATGTTGAGAGTTAGAATGCCAAGCGGAATTAAGAAGATGTAATCTAAGTAGTAATTCAACCTAAGAACAAGCAGGAGATTACTGATAAAGATGCTGCTGTTGATGATGTGATTGGATTCTGGAAGAAAAATCAAGTTTAGCTGGTGGATAAGCAAGGCTTGAAGCAGAATAACATCCCAGAGAGTCCATCCCCAAGATAATAGTAATCCTTTCCATAATAATAGTAATATCATCCATAACCTAAACCAGAGGAAGATATTCGGATTCCATAGAAAGAAGGCTAGAATTCAAATTTTGCTAAGGACATATCATCAGATTCAACTCAAAAACAAATAAATTCATAAATACCATCTGGAAACCAAGCACTTATGAATGCAATGTCTCCACCATCTAACCCATCTATTGTAACTGCTCCAGAACCACAGAATAATACCACACCTCCAACAACTTTCTAATCATCTCTGTCTAACTTGCTAACTACAGCTGCTCCTCAACAGTTAGGAATTAACTCAATATCCTCTGATAAAGCTGCTAGACTCTCGAACATTCCTACGACGAGAACAATTCAATAGGATTCAATACGAAACAATAACATTACTAACCACAGTAGCAGTGGATTGGATAAGAGTAGCACATTGAAATCAAGCAACTCAAAGGAATAGATGAATGCAAAGTAAGTTGAATCATTGTACACTCCATAACCGACTTCCTTTGCAGGCACAGAATCAGCTAATGATAACAATAACTACATTAGTATTTCCAGTGATATACAGAAAATACAGTAGAAACCATTCGAGATATAATTCTCACCTGGTCATCAAGTATTCGTGAGTTAGATGTAATATGACAGAAATACAAATACTAACACTAACATATAATCTGATTAACCATAGCATCCAGATAGCGTATTCATTCAATAACTGCATTAGTAACAGCAGCACAACAATGTATTTAAGTTAGCAACTAGTTATTTAAATTCATTTTCTCCCGCTGCTAGTCATGATAACAAATCGTATTAGTCATCTTTATTATAACCAACGATTCCATCATTGCAGACACTAGAGAATACTTCTTCAGATACTTCGAAGAAAATTAAAACAGATTCAGCGAATTCAAATGAATAATAGTAATAACAATAATAGTAAAAAGGTTTATTTTTATAGCCACCAGCACCGAAAGATCGAAGATTTAAGATAATTAAAGAAGTAGATGAATTATTAGAGAAATCACCTACTATTAGCATGCCTATACCAGTTTCAGATACTAAGAACGATGAGATTAAGAAATTATACAAAGAGAATAAAAAGAAACAATCAGAGTTAGTATAATAATAATAAGGTACAGATGGATTAGCTATGCAATTTGAGTAGATATTCAAAGAAATGCGAATGCTCTCGGAGATGTAGAAGAAAGAGATGGAGATCGATGAGGAGAATGAAAATAATAATGGAATAGATTAATAAGTGTTGAGTTTATAGATTGTTAATTTAAATGCGAAGTTGAATCTGTTAACGTAGAATCATCAGAGAATGGTTGAGAAATTAGAGCTGGAATAGAAGATAAAGAAGGAGAATGAGTTGATGGCTATTATGTAGAAGAAGAATTAGATAATGATAGAAGATGATGAAGGGAATTAAGCAAGGAGTAGAGAAACAACAAAAAGAGGGTAGAGTAAAGAAAAGGATAGAAGGAAATCAGAGAAGATTAGATTAGAGGATAGATTAATGAAAAAGCTATTTGAAGATGAAGATTATGATGAGAATGAGAATGAGGAGGATAGGAATGTTAAGGAGGTTTAGTAGAATAAAGCAAAGGGTAATAACACTCAAGAAAAGAATGGTAGAGGATAAGCTTAGTAATATCGAAAGCATACAATAGATAGAGATATAATTGGATCTAATAAGGATACTGATAAGGATGAGGAGAAGGATAGTGGTAATGTTAGTGGTGATAGTCTTGCTGCATCTGCTTCTCCTTCACCATTCAATGATCTTTTGAGCAAGATAAGCTAACAGAAGCAATAGATTAGTCAATTCCGTTCAGAAATATAGAATCCATCTCCTGTAGTTACAGCTACTGTTGTTGTGCCTGATTTTAGACGAAAATAGCCATAAGAAGGAGCTAGTAAGGTTATTTAAATTTCTCCTAGGATCTAGGAGGACTTTACACAGAAAGCACAGCAACAATAGCAAACTACTGAAGATTCACAATCAGAAAATAATAATCATAACATTAACACTCAATCTTAGCCATCATCATCCCTTTAGCGTCGAATGTAAGCGATCAGTGAATAAGTCTAAAGCAACAATCAAAAGCTGCATGAACTCAACAAGACCTACGTAGAAGTGAAGTAGTAAATTACATAGACTACTACTATTCCTTCGAGGTAGAACAGTCCAGTAGTGATCAAAGAAGCGATAAATATAAATGGAGATAGGTAATAATAGCTTAACAAGGTGATCACACCAAGAAGGAAGGATAGTAGTAATCAAATTGCTACAGGTATTGTAACTATCCCTACTAGCTAATCGAAGCGTATTCTAACGGAGAAACATAACAACAGCAATAATAGTAATTAACTCCCTTAAGTTGGGACATCACCAGCAGTGAATGCTACTTATTTATCACCTAAGAAATCGCATGAGGATTTCGAGAGCATCAACTAAAAGAAGCTGAAGTATCTTTAAGAATATCAGCATTACAATGAAATCAAGAATAACAATAGAATTAAGTTAGATTAAGCTGATAATAACCATCGCAAGCGTAGTATTGGGTCATCATCATCATCGTTTTCACCTACAAGATAACTAGAGGAAGCGAAGGAGTATTTGCATAGATCAGCTAAGATTATGACTTCCACCAAAGGGATAAATTTAAATGGTTTGGATGAAAGAAACTAGTAGATACCTATGAGTCCTGTAGCTTCATTCGGGTAGAGATCACCTAAGAATGGGTTTGAGAGTTAGAGATTATAACAGTAATAATAATAGCAGTCATTACCTTCATCATGTACCTCTTCTTCATCGCTATCTAAGAAACCACCTTTGTTTAGATCGACTTAGAAATAATCAGCATTCAAAGGAAGAGCAGGTGAAGAAGGAGAACCAGATGAAGAATAGTAATAGTAATAATAATAGTATTACACGAAATAGTTATTCTCCAATGGCAGTCCTGATAGCACATAACTTAATTCACCTGTCGAAAGGACATTCGGACTACCTATGGATTATTACCAACAGCAGCAATAACAGCAACTGCAGTAAGAGAACCATCGATTTGAGTAGTAGATTTACAATGAACCGAATACTCAACAGCCATTCGGAGCTACATACATTAATAGTGTGTCTAAGCAATAACAATATCAATAGCCTTCTCAGCATTAGATACCTTAATTTATGGATACCTTTGGATCTGATAAGAATCTAAGTAGCTTTAAATCTAATTAATTCAACTCATAATAACCATAACCCAATAGCTTATTCCCTGCTGCTGGACTGGGTAGATAACATTAATAGAAGGATTTATTAGTATTACCTGAACAGTAGTAGTAATTATTCACAAATGCGCCGTTATTGTTCCCAGCTGTGAGAACAGTTGGTTCAGGATATTAGCAATAGATGTAGTAGTAATAGACATAACCATAGCCATAACAGAAACTGTTTAATCCAGGAAATACGAGAATCAACACTAGTTTTAAAAGTGGATTTAGTCCTAGTGCTGGAGTTGCCAATAACAATAGCTAAGTTCCAAGGGAAAACAGAGTACCCAACAGTAACAACAGCAACAACAATGATCTCCCCTAGAAGTTATCATTCTCATCTAAAATCTTGAAATCAACGCAGCCTGTATGGGATCCTTTCCTTCTTCCAAACAAGCTCCCAACAGAGAAGTAAGACCTCAATAAGACAAGTTAGCATACATCATAGTCTTAATCACCTTAGCAACTACAACCACAACAACAACCATTACAACAACAACAAGGTTTTGGATAGTATCGGTAGTAGTAACCACAGCAACAAGAGTACCCAGCGATAGCAGCTATGATGGAATTCATCAACACTGGATAATAGCAGCAATAATTCTAGTAATAATTATAATATGCTATGTAGGACTAATAAGCCTAATAGTTCCCTTAAGAACCATATAATAAACCACAATAAACGCACTCCTCTTTTTAACCAGGTAAAACTCTCCCAACAAATGGTTCGTTCTCTGGAGCGAAACCACAAGAAAACATTCGATAGCTATTGATATCGAATACTAATGTGTACAAGCCAGCATAGGATTCATAAGTTCTGCTTAATAATCGAGCATATCGTGAATCCAACTTCAATTACTCAATTAATCAGTATAAGAAGAATTTCGTTTCTAAATACTATGGAAATGATTGAAGATTGAAGATAGCGAGAATTAAGGAATCAAATAAAGAAGGGTATTATTTCCTCTTGTTTTTTTTTCATTTTTTATATTTTTTTCATTAAAAATCCACAATTTACATGTCTTGTCATTGAAATTGTATTGTGTCTGTGTATGTGCGTGCTTATATCCAAAGGTAAATATTGAATATATCGATATTAATTTGTTCAATTTCTTTGAAAAAAGAAACCTTATGATACTACAAAAAAGCACATTTGATTTTCAGAATCAAAATCATTGTTTTTTAAAATCACAGAAAACAAACACAAACGAATATTAAAACATCAATAGATCTTTGAATCAGTCAAAATAAAGCTGATTTTTCTTAACTTCTTTCGATTCATTAGTTACTGATTAGCAACTTCTAAGAGACAAGCACAAGAAATAATAATAGCACAGCCCTTCTTGGAGCTGCTAATAAACTAAAACAAACTATAATTTGCAATAATACTCCTTTTTTTACTCTAATCGATTATCCAGATTCAACATTAGATTTTTCATTGATGAACGCTTTCAATTTCTAAGGATTTTCTGATCATACATTTAACCCTCTCAAAGCAGCTGTTGCTAGAAAAATAACTGATCAAGACATTAACCCTTCAAACCAACCCAGAGATAGATTCTTCTAGGAATTCTAACGCCCAGCTAGTGTGAAACTCAGTGGATATAATGCACTACCAAAGAAGATGACTACAATAACAGTTTCAGATTTAAATAATCTCAGAGCTCTGAGAAAGAATCAGCAAAGAGATTCATAAGGAATAGATGCGGGTTACAATCAACCAGGAATCAATAAGAATCCTATTGCTGTTGTCACTAATGCATTGCCTAGTTTAGGAAATGCTTAGAATTACAAGAAAATAAACATCCTAGAAATCAACAACAACCCTAGCACTCAAATAGACAACGCCATTAAGACTTCTAATTAATTCACGAAAAAGAACATGGCAGCGATGTAGATGCGTTAGAGGTTCTAAGGATTACTTGGGAAGCTTATCGAGTTAGAGACAAGGGAAATTGCAGTGAATTAACTAAAGGAGTTGATTTTGTAGTATCAAACTGAGGAACATTTGAGATTATGGATATCAGCACTCAGTGAATACCACGCTAGACATTAATTCTATGCGTCATGGGAATAGGAAGTGCTCCTCATAGGTACGCACACAAACAGACATGCAAATGAAATTATTATTACATATATTTATGTGATTCTCTTGATTGTTATTCTCTCAGGTTTCATCGCAAGTACATATAAGGAAAATCTTCTGGATCCAGCTGATAAGCCACCATCACTTATCAAGACTACTTTCAAACTCTGCGAGATGATCTAAAAGTATTTCTAATCTAAACAATGCGGTGAAGCAATATCCTAAGCGTGTGGGGAATCATGGGTGAGTATTTATGAGCACTGCTTGAAAAATCAATCTACAGCGAATAAATCCCTTGTGCTGTATACGACATTGAAGAACATACTCACAGGTGGAGGAGATCGATAAGCGCAGCTAACTGCGTTGACTGTGCTGGAAGCGCTGCTGGAGAAACTTAAAGAAGATGGAGATATTGAGTTTGTTTAAAATATTTCGAAGACGTTCTTCACGAATATCTACGTTGTAAGAAGAGGGAGAGAAAGAAAGAATAATAATTTTCAATTCTCTATGAATATTAATCAACTCCAAATCAGTTGTTTCATGCTTATTATTTGCTCATTGCTTAATAGCGAAACGGTATCGAGACGTTCTCAACATTTCGAGGTTGTTAAAACATTGTGTCGACTTTACATATTAAAAATCTAATTGCTTACACGTCACTGATCGTTGAGAAGGCCCTTGCAGTTCTGAATGATAGGAAATCTACTAATTATAAAGTAAATAGAAGATTGGAAAGGATAGGAGAATACCAAAAGAAATAATATTACATTTTAAACAGTTAAATACCATTGCTTGCCATTTGCAACTAGGTTAAAATAGGTGCTTGTGGGTTGTTGGAGACACTAGGAGTGTAGTTTCAAAGCATGACGGAGAATCTCGTGGGAAGCTATCATGTAAGTAATTCTACCCAGTAGTTGTTGAGTTAGGGTGTTGTCTTCACCCAGAGCTCATACTGCTCATGAAATATGATTTAAGATTTAACTTTAGTGTAATTTTCCTTTTCTTGCTTTCATTCTTATAGGAAGAAGTTCTTTCAACTCTTAGTGAGTGCTGTAGAGACCGAGTGCTCCTTGTTCAAGCTGCAGCTAAGCAAGCTCTTCTTTAGTGGACGAAGTTCTAAAAGCAATTTGAAGAACTGGAGTAATTCAAGCTGCACAAACAAAGGAAATCGAATCGTTTCGATGTCGATATTGATTCTCTGATATAAGAAAGAACATCTTAGAAATCTACTATTCAGGGCGAACAATTCTACAAACCAAAGGTACTAAAATGATTAGTTTTGTGCAACTTTAATAAATGTAGTTAAACGTTTGAAATTATCTATTTGCTTTCTCTCTTTTTTTGTACAGAACTCGAGAGGTTTTCTTAGTGCTGAAGAATATGAGGATAGTAGACTTCCAACTAAGAATTCCACATAAAATGTAATAATAAACAACTAAACTCATTTTGGTTATTTGTAATTCAAACTCTTTTGGATGTTGACCAAAAATACATGTATTTCTATCGTTTTCCTTAGTATCCTAAGGAATTCGTGAAGAAGAAATCAGGAACTGGTGGAGGAAGTGTTGCAGTGAATTCAGAGGATGTTTGTATCCGTCCAGCTTCTTAGTACCGAGAAATGAGTTAACTGAAGAATCATATCATGCGATTACGAGAGGAATAGCAGTAGTAGGGTTAAATGATGGATTCAAATAGCGAGATATTGAATAATACAGTGAAAATGGAAGATTCGTTAGAAGACGAAGAAAACAACGACAATAGCTATGATCCTAGCAGAGTTAGTGATGGATTAGAGGATACTATCAGAGTAAGAGGAGTGAGTTTTAACGATGAACC
>Ga0302271_10003890_pt1 | contig 12237 bp, 6 predicted proteins | sample III_Bog_N1_1_FD_198767 | JGI IMG/M metagenome (GOLD analysis project Ga0302271, IMG submission 198767) | Peat permafrost microbial communities from Stordalen Mire near Abisko, Sweden - III_Bog_N1_1 | ecosystem: Environmental > Terrestrial > Soil > Wetlands > Peat | place: Sweden: Abisko... | reverse complement strand
GCATGCAATTTCTCTACATATTGATCCTCCTTCTTGCCATCCTCTGGCTCAGATATCTGCACCTTTCCTTTTGTTGCAGTTAAAACAAACCAAAAACAATAAAAAAAACAACTAGTTTTCAAAAAAAGCCCAGCCCAGTTATGAAAACTCAATATCTCTCTCTACTTGACTAAGATATAGCTGACGAATTCCCTAGAGTTCTGCGTGCATTGTTTTGTGGGAAATCAGATGATTATTCCATTTTCTTGGAACTACTTAAGATGCTCTTCATGACTTTTTTTAGATTGGAATTTTTATCAAATAATAAGAATAAAAACAGGGTTATAAAGATAACTTTTTATCGAAAACAAGGGTCTTCGCTTTAGCTTTATAATTTGAATATTAAATATCACTCACAGCTTTTATCTTTCGATGCTTTGATATTTCCTTCCACTTCCCCTTGTCCAGTGCTCAATGATTTTTATTAATAAGTGCAAGCCTTTTCTTCAATATTTGTTTAAAACAGTTGAAATATTCCATCTCAGAAAGGAATAAAACATGTTGTAATTTGCAAAAAATTGATTCATTTTTTATTCCTAAAAGGATGTAAATCTAAGTATTTTTCCATCAATAATTTATTGCTGGATAGGTGAACTAAAATGAAAGAAAATTCTTCAAAAAACTAATAATATCTAGAATCTCTTTCAAGAAAATAATCAAAACTATTTTGTGTGACTATCACTTGAATCAGGTGAAGCAAAGAGAAAATAACAAATATAATTAAGAGAGATAAGAATATTGTTTATCATACAGTTAACTTAATTCGAGAGATACAGTATGTTTGTTACCGATTTTATCATGTTGAATGAGATTATTTTTGTATTTTCCCATTATTGTAACATATTTTTTTAGCACATGAAAAATAAAAGCGTAGACATTCAGCTTCAATCTGTAAAAATGATTGATTTAAGAAATATATCTTGATGGGGCAAGAGAAATGATTGATTGAAAAATCAAAGAATTTGTTAAAATGAATGAAAAATCTTCTCAATTTGTAATTAATTATTTAGTTAAAACATTCCTCTTTTCATTTTAAAAGAATCATTAGGCAAATGAGTAGAGAAAAGCCAACAAATAAGGTTATGGATGTCAAAGAAGATACCATTTCAATAGGCACTCTAGTGTCTCTGCTTTATTAGTCTGGAATTTGTAAGCCCAATACAATATTTAATAAAATAGCATCATATGATAGTTTGTCTTTAAGATTTATCCAAAGAAAGTCTCAAAACTAGAAAACTATTTACCTCTGAAAAAGGAATATGTTAGAGAACCTACTACTATGATAGAAGAAATCAAAAACTAAATAAGAGATATGCTAGATCTAGAGAATGCCTTTACAATTAGTGTAATTTAAATAGTAGGAGATTTTATGAAGCTACCTTTTATTGTCATAGAGGGTTCTTTTAAATGGGCTCATAAAGATGAATAGGAGAATATTTTCAACCTAAATATCCTCATAAAATACAGGATTAGAGAGGGATTTGCATTAATGGCAAAACCATATTGAAAATATTTGAAGGAAATGATGATTCTAAGTCTATCATAATATTTAAAAAAATGAATTACAAGATAGTGCTAAAAGATTATTTTCAAGAAAAATTAGATTTTAATAAAAGGTAATGATTATAAACTTCACAAGCCTTGTTGACTAGCTAAATGAGGTGAACTGAATTTCGAAAGGCTCAGCGAATACCATCATCCAGCCCAAATCTTGAATCCAGTAAAAATTATTTGGAGCTGGCTAGGCCATTACAGCTAAAAAGAAAGAGTTACAACAAAAAAGAGCAATTAGTGTTACAATCACTTTTTAAATAATTGGGAAAAAAATGGATCTGGATTTGATATCTCCATTTGTTGAAAGCTTCCAAAATGGATTGTAACTGGTAATTAATAAGCAATCGAAAGCATGATAATTATTGGTTTTTCATATTTTTAGTGGATATGATACAGTATTGCAAAAACTATCAAATGACAAAATTGGCAAAACGGACTGTAAATAGATTTTTATAGTAATAAAATGCGTAATTGTTTAGCATTTAGTAGTTCTTTGTTTACCAAACACATTCCTTTTATGAATGGGATCTTATAACGCAACTTAGAAATGTGTGTGCGTGTGTGTAAGAGAGAAAAATAGAGTAAGAAAGGAAAAGTAAAAATTTCAAATTGATTGTTGTAATCGCTGAGATTAGGCTATTTGGAGAGACAGTACCCACAGATTATACAATCATTATAAATAAATTAAGAAAAAAAAATCCCAAAGAGATGTCAACTAAATCGAAAGAGTTCGCAGAATTGCCTTTCACTAGACTCTCTTATGAAGTTGTTATCTTAAGCTTAGAACTATCTTCTGTACCCAAGGATTCACTGTTTTCACTCGAACTTTCAAAAGGTAAATTCGCCATTTCATAAATACAGTTCGACAGATAAATATTCCCTTTTTTTGAAAAATACTTTACTAAAAAAAGGTTCACTTAACATAGAGACCAATAGAAAATTTACGATTGATGAGTTAACTATTAATGAGAAATTTTCATTCTTCTAAGATCAAGGTGGAACCTTGGGTGCTCGAGGCAAGCTAGTACATGATTAAAAAAATCGTTGAAAGAACGAAAAGAGATCATTTTGATAGGAACAAATATTGATAATAAACTTTGTTTAAAAGGTGGAAGTAAGGCTACTGATGTGGAGAGGAGATAAATATGCGATTGTGGCTACATATAAGCTAGATCTGTAAGTTTGTACACGCAAATGTTCAATAGCACCTTTTTACTTCGATAATGGAGATTAAGTGGTTTCTAAGATGTTTTATTCAGTTAATTGTATGAAACATATTGTAAATATTGAAGAAGAATAACCTTTAGATACTCAAGCTCATGGAGTTATCGAATAAGCAAAATTAGAAGGAAAGGATAGGGATTCTAGAAAAATAGGAAAAAATGCTAAAATATAAGAAAATTAAAGATCAAAATCCACAGGGAGAACATCAGCGAATATGAGGAATTCATCTTAAGAACAAGATATAAAAGGCAAATAATAAGAATAATTGAAAGCAGTCACTAAAAAATAATTAGTAGATCATCGTAAATCTAATATATTTTTTCTCTAAATTCTTTGTTATTTTTAAGGAAAAGCTTGAAGACTTCTCTTATTATTGCTTATTTATTGAATAGATAAGCACACAAGCCCAGAAAAAGCAGCTGATAGCGTTTAACAGATCAAATAAGGGAAAAATCCAGTTAATTTTACTTCATTTTGGAGAATCAATATAGATCGTTCATAAACTCCAAGACCTTAAACAGAACGAAACCATGTATCTGATACTCATCAAAGCCATGAAACTGAGAAGGAAAGTGCTTAAACTTAACGGGAATACATATCAAGTTAAAAGAAATAAGACAGGCATTCTTTAACTCCATAACCTAAGCGTACAATATCAAATACCGCTAGTGTTTAGCAGCAGATTGAAAAGCCACTAAAATAGCTGCAGAAAGGTAATTAGCATCAAGAGAAATAGCAATCTTCTTAGAACCGAAAAGAATAGCCAAATTTAGGAAACCATAAAAGTACTCGTGTTTACTTTCAAGCTGAAGATCAAAGCAAGGAATAAAGATAAGCAGCTACTACTAAAATTGTGGAAACGAAACAAAAAGAAGGAGTTTTATCAGTTACCAAGAAGCAACTTCGGAAGGATGTTTCGAATATAACAAATAAGGATAATAATGAATTTTCAACTCAAAAAATGAAAACATAGAAGATAAAGGATTCAAATGAATCAAAGAAGAAGACAGCTGCAAATATCAACACAAATGTGTTCTTGACACCCAAGACTAAAATTACAACTCCAATGCAACTTCCTACATGTGGGAGTTCACAATATTCCAGTGACTCATCTGTGAAAAATTCATTTTTTTCAGATCAAAGTTCTTGTAAGAATGTTCCATCGAATTCAAAATAAGCGAAGAAAGATAGCAATAAGGATTAAAGTGCAAACAAGTAAGTTATTCAGAAGAAATAAAGAGAATAATAAACTAAGATGCACAAAGATATAATTTCACAATCGATTGGTGAAACACCTGAATCAAAGGGAGAAAAAAAATAGAAAAAAGGAGTGCTTGTTAGTGAAGAAATGAAAAGAAAAATAGAGTAACTATCTCAAAACGGTCATATTGTGATCAATGATGAGGAGAAAGAGGAATAGGCTGTTAAAGAAATTGGCAAAAGAGACTGTAAAAGTGAAATACATACTCATAAGGAATCAACTAATTAGACACAAGAAGAACCGTATTAAAGGCATTCTTTAACAAGGATGTCAGATTTCAAGAAGAAAAACTTCATCGAGATAGAGCAACTCTAAGCTATGATTTCCCAAATGAAATTAGAAGGTGAATAGATCTCAGAAGCTTAAAGACATAATGGTACTTTCGAGAATGTTCATTTTGAAGCGATTTAAGCACATCAAGAAAGAATATAATCTTTCATAAGGATTGTTTGTTTAAAAATTTATTGTTTATTTGCTTTTCGTTTGAAGGTCACATTGATAAGGAGGATGAAATGATTCCATTAGAAGGAGATAGTCCAGAGAAAAAGAAGGGAATATTAGATTTTAAAAGTCAACAAAATGAATTTTGTAATGGAGATAATAAGCAAAAACATTCAAAGAAAGAGGAAAATGACAATCATTAATACAATAAGCGAAAAGAGGAGAATACTACACGTCTTTCAGCAGAACTTACACTTGCTAAACATGCGTTATTGCTCTCTCACTAGGAAAAATAACTTGTAAAAGCAAAGACAAATATTCATTAAATAGAATTCATTCCCTCTATTTGAAATCAATCTTTTTGCATATTTTTTGTAACATTTTCTCACTGTTTTGTCTAATTCTTGTAGATGAGTCAGCAGATCGACATTCTGAGACAACAAAACACTGATCTCTAATCTCAAGTTCAATCAGCCGCTCATAACTACATTTACACTCTTGTAATATTAATAAAAATTACCTTTATACCTGTTCATTGCCCTTCCCGAAAGAAAATATTTTAAAAGTTTGTAAAATTCATCTTAAATTTTCTGATTATTAACAAAAAGAATAAAATATTAGGGATAGCTGCAATCCGAAAATGCTGCTTTGGCACTTCGTGTTCAGTCATCGATGAGGTCATTCATAAGTTAGCCTGCTGCAGATACGGAGAGTGCGTTGAAAATGCTGACAGAATAAAATAATCAGTTGAGAAAAGAATAAATTGAAAATTTAGAGACAATCAGACAACAGAATGATGAAATTGAAAGATTATCCAGGGAAATATTAGATAAGAAGATGGAAGCATCAACCAAGTTGACTGAAAACTAAGAGATACAATAATCAGCTTCTTCAAGGCAATCAGCTTAGATTGAAGGGTAGCAATAATTCGAAGAGATCAAAGATTTAAAAGATCAACTCGAACTCCTAAATTAAAGATTAGCTAATGTAACATAAAAATTTCATTTATTTATCACTATTTCTTCTGTAATATTGATTAGGAAATGACACAAAACTAGAACAATCAAACAAAAGGGGGTTTAAGTCAATAAAAACAATAGAATCCTGATCTACAAGGAAATCTAATAATTGATGAGTTACAGAGTAAAATAACGAAATTGAATCTCTAATTAGAGTTTGCAACTGCTAAAATAACTGATTTACAAGAGCATTTATCGTTATGTTCAATCGAGAACCAAAAATTGCATTCAGAAATAACTATTCTCAAAAATTAACCATGCACATTTGGGAACAATACTTTTTCATTTGAAGCTCTAGCCGATCAGTAACAGCAGTAACTCATCTAAGCACAACTACAATAGTCAAGTTAGTGTTAATAGTAAAAACAATAATAGATTCAACATTCCACTAACATTTTAGAATCTTAAATTTAACCATAGATTTAAGATTAAAAGCAATTACAAGAACATCCTTAAAATTTACCTTAGAATAATACAAATAACGATACCAATATTCATAACAACTCTAATAATTCTTCAGAGCTTCGAACTCTGCAAGAACAATCTAAAAAATCAGAGCTCAACTTGAAACTCAATAAAGAACTGATGGTTTAAAAGCAGCAAGAACTAGACAAGCTACAGAACCTTTATAGCTTGTACTACTAGAAAGCACAGAGTCTAGAGTAAAAAAACTAGAATTTAGAGTTTGAATTGCTACAAACAAAATAAGATTTCTGTGAAGCACTGAATGTGACTTTTGAGAAAGGTGGAAATGATCTTTTAGATATCATCGAAAGGAATGTATCGTTTAGAGAATATAAACCTAAAGTATCAGAATTTAGATGAAATATAATTTGATCAAAGCAAATCATAAATATATTTAAGATATTTGAATTTTCCAAAATGCATAGCAACTAAAAACAGCAAAATTACTCCCTTTTTTTTGTAGCCCTTTTCTTCTTGCTCCAACAAAAAAGAGTATTGAAGTAGTCAATTTTCTAAAATGAATTAATTTGTAAAAAATTCCAAGTTTTTCTTCCAAGACTTTTCATTTTAAGTGGATTAATTTATTTTAATTATTAATCAATTTTTAGTAAAGAACAATAACAATAACTCCAAAATATTGCGGTCATTATTTATCTGCCCTTTTGAATTTCCTCTTGAATATTATTATTTTGTAGATACAACATTTGCTTAGTCAGAAACAAATTATTAAACAAACTAGATTTACAACACAACATGCAGTAGCAGAAGCTCAATGTAGTGAACACGATCTAATTGACAGGAGTGTCAAGTAGATATATGACATCTAGGATTTATCATCCAGAATAGAAGAAGTGCTATATCGTAATAGGAACGAGCTAAATGATCTACTTCATGCCAGTGAAAGTATCAAGAATGATTTTGTTGATGAGCTACCTTTTCCTAAGCTATTTTGTTTTTATTTCTTAGAAAGACTGCGCTGAGGAACCTAGAGAACAAGACCAGCAATAGTACAAGCTCTAAGAATTCAAGAAAATCGAATAAACTGAATCAGTGTTCACTTGTTTGTCAACTATGATTTACTTCAATGATGTGCTTGTGCTGCTAGGATTTGTCTAAAAACAAACACTTTTCTCACAATTACATGTGTATTCTTCGAATGCAAACTAAATATACTTCAATCCGAATCTATTCAATGAACCTAAGATCAATCTACTAAACATGAAGCATAAATCGTATGGTAAAGTCTAGTTGTTGTTTACGTCTTCATCGGATTATGCAGTGCGAGTAAAATAACAATAACAAAAATGTATTTTTTTGTATGAAAAATAAATTGAAAAATAGCATGAGTTTTTAGTAAATTCCTCCAAAAGAATAACTAAAACATAAATATCATCCAAAAGCACACAATATTTCCATAAACATGCCTAATGCTTTTCATTTTAGGTGTTTAGATTTGTGGACACTCGAGCGAAGAAATACTTATTTGAGTTGCAGTTATTGCATGTATTTCGTTTCGAAGAGCTTATCATTGATTTTGACATGAAATGCATTCTCAGAGGAGAGAGATGTGTTTTATCAAGTGAATTAAGTAATAATAGAGTATCCGTAGGTAATTTCGATGAAGGGTTATATGATCATGAGTTCAAGAGATACTCGTAGAATAAAAATGGAGATTCCATTGGAAATATTCGAAATCATTCTCATTCTCTTGAGAAAAAACCTTCTGAGATGAATTTATAACAAGAATAACCTGAATCTCCTCTGAATTTGAAGTAAAGGCAAGTGTCAATAGTGGCAGATGCGATTGAACTGAATGCAAATCAACTTTAATAATAATAATTGCAAGAATAACAAGTCTCTCCACGGTTTTTAAAAGCGAAAAGTAGTCTCCAACATTCTGCTCATAATCTAGAAGGATTAGCTGAGAATAATGAAGAAGATGTTGTACATTTACCTGATCTTTAGAGTATGAGTATGAAAAGAACGCATACGTCCGATGGTCACAATAAATATTCTTAGCCAAGAGGTTTATCTCCTCGAAGGTTTGCATTGCGAAGTATGACAATACACTATGATGAAGAAATGTAAGAATCTGATGAGAAAGTGATTGGATTAGAGAAAATCTCATCAAAACTTGAAGAAAACAATGCATAAAAATCGTTTGTAAGGAATGTGAAGGTAATCTAAGATATTTTACATAATTGTATTTGATTAGCTACCAGGAGCGATGGCTCGAAAGACGTTTGGACTTGAAGAAGGAACATCAATTAAATCATAATTACCAGGAGTTCTATCTTAGTCTCGAGCTTTGAGAAAGGATTCGATGAAAAGCAACAGGGGTATTTACCAGAAATTGTTAAGATATTTATAATATTTGACCCCTATTTTGTTTTGTTTCAGGTGAGAGAAAAGACAGTGGATATGGTCCAGTCTCCAAGCCAGATGAGATGTACATAAGTTTCGCTGATCTCGAAGGGATGGTGATTGTAAAGAAATTCAAAGTAAATCCCGAAGGTTTAGATTTATCAGGTAGTTTTGCTGAATGTGTGACTTCATATTAAGTTGATCTTGGAATATCCGCGAGTTATTGTAAATTTATCAAATGCACTGAGAACTCTTAGCAATCACTAGATTCAAAGCAATCTGTGCTTTCCAAGAAGCAATAACGGAAGTAAGTGAAGTTCTAGTAAGTTTAAAAATAAAAGCAATAAATCTAGGAAGAGGAAGGAGAAATCAAAGGCTAGAATAATATTAACACTTCACCTGAATTAATTGGTTCTCCATCCAAGGAATTGTCTTAACGAGAATCTAAAGGGCAGTCACAGTAGTCATAATAGTAAAATACGTTAAGAGAAGTGAATTTGAATTTGATTGTTTCAAGTTTGATGGGAGAAGTAATAGAATTTAAGAATGTTCCATAGAAGGGTTTGGAGAATCCAGTGGCATTTCCAACAGTGGATAACTATAACTCAGGTGTAACTGGGTTGTGTGTGAAATCTTAAGATTCTCTGGAGATTCTGGTTAGTTATTTCGATGGATCGGTGATATTTTTTGATTTAAACGATGAAGATAGTTGGAATCTCAAGCTATCTTAGCCATTGAACTCGAACCATTTTGGGGTTTATTATGAAAATACCTTCGATAGTGATGTAGTGTTTCTTATTTCTGATGATACTCTGTAGATTTACGAGCTCAATAACTACCATATTAACTGAGAAAATAAGAAAGATTTATTGTTTAACTAGAAAGATTCCCAAAATATAATATTATTGGCAAAGGAGTTGTTTAATAAATCATGAAAATAACTTCTCTCTCTCGATCTAGTATCAGAAAACAAGAAATTGATTCTAAGACGCAGAAGAATTCAATTACTTCTCTATTTAAATCTCAAATGAAGATTAAAAAAATAGTTATCGATTTATGTATTTGTGTTCGAGTAAGAAATATTTCACAAATAAGTTCTTTTAACTTTTTCAATTTAAGATATCTCTCTAGAATTATATAATTTTTAAACTTTTATCATATTATTTTTTCTCCCTAAACCCCATTAATAGTTGCTTTCATGATGAGTTTACTAATCTTATGAAGCTTCAAGATGCACTTGAATTTGGGTAAAACCAACAATGTTATAGTTGCTAATTAATATCAATTTGAGAAATAATAATCAAAAGTACTCGGATAAAACTCTGTGTTTGCTTTCTCCCATTTTGATTTCAAATAGCTGTACTCACTGGTTACAATTATTTGCCCTTTATGTTTGAAGAATTTATAGATAATAACCTGATTCAATTTAAATAAAAATGCTAGTCTCAAATGAACTTATTATTCTTTTATTTATGAAGAAATTGCTTCTATTTCTCGGCAGCCATTTTCATAACCTTTTCGTTTGAAAAATCTAAGAAACTTTAGAAGTTAATTGAATCATAGAACTCTTTTAATACACTCTCTGAATTTATTAAGTAATAATAATCTATTTTTGTCGTCACTCTTTTCATAATGCATAACTGTACTACGAAGGGGGGATAAATAGAAAAGTTGTTAACATGAATTGTTAAAATATGCTAGGAAATTGGATATTTATCTGACCCTACTTTTTGAAGAGTCTTTATTGCTGATTGAATTCAAAGGAATAATGCTCAATTAAAAATTTATTCAGGGGCAGTGAAGAATTAAGTTAATAAAGAGAAAGGAGAGAGAGAGAGAGAAAACAATAATTAGAGCTTTACAAAATCAAAGAAAATAAGGAAAGAAAGAAACATGTCAGGAAAAGTTATTGAAGATTACACCCTACAAGAAGCATTAGGCTCAGGGCAATACGGAAAGGTTTACAGAGCGTTAAATGTTCGGACAAACAACTTGGTTGCTATTAAGGCAGTGAAAGTGGAGAAATTCAAGGAAGTTCCCAAACTCGAGGAGTTCACCATGAATGAGATCTAAACTCTTGCGAGAATCAACAACCCTTACATCGTTAAGTTCATTGAGATGCTTAAAACGAAAAATAACTACTATTTTGTCTATGAATACTGCAATGGAGGCACTCTAGAAGATATAATCGCCAACTAACGCATTTTACCTGAACACGAGGCACTCAAGATCTTCAAGTAATTAGTTGCTGCTTTTTCTTCGATTGTGAAGAACAACATCATGCATAGAGATCTCAAGCCAGCAAATATCCTTCTTCACAATGGATAGGTTAAACTAGCTGATTTTGGGTTCTGTAAAGCACTAGCGAATCCTGCTGATATGTCTCGCACAATGGTGGGTTCTCCAATTTATATGGCACCTGAAATCCTTATTGGGAATGAATACAACATAAAAGCAGATATTTGGTCACTTGGTTGTGTGCTCTATGAGATGCTCTATGGTGAATGTCCATATGAAGAGGTAAATTAACATTAATTAACAATAAGATTAAGTTTCTTAACAGAATTGACTCATTTTTGAACGTTATTCTTTTTAAGAAAACTATTAAAATGAATTTTAAATTACACAAAACAAGCCAATTTATTATTCTCTTTCAAAATTGAACTCTTTGTTGAATATGAATTTATTATTCTTCTTTTTGTTTAGTCTACAATAGCAAATCTGATCACTGCTGTGGAAGGCCGTGATATTAAATACTATCCGAAGTTCAAAATCAGCTAGAAAACTGTTTAGCTTATGCAAGATATTCTCATTAAAGATCCTGTGAAGCGCATTGAGTGGGCTGATTTATTCAAAAGGGAATTAACTACAACAGACATAGAAGATATCAAAGTGTATTCTCTAGAACAGCAAGAAACAACTAAGCAAATAGGCTCAGCTGAACAAGAAAAGCAAAAAGCATCGAAATCGTTTAAATACATTCTCAATGAAAGGAACAAAATCTACTTCTTGTACAAGGTCTTGGAAGAAATGATTGAACTCAATTTTGACACAGAAATGCCCATTTATTCGTATCTCATGGCAAAGAAGTTGTACACTCAAGCTATGTTCATCAAAATAAACTTAGTAAGAATTAATAAATGACCATTTAATTCTTGATTAATTAAAATATTGATATTTTGACTTTTGTTTCACCAAGGTGGACACATTTAACATCCCAGCATTTAAGCATCTCTAAGACAAATTCGAATACTGGAGCAGCATCCCATCGACATTTTAGTTCAAGAGTTTCTGTAAACTCATCGATAAGGAAGTTGAAAACCTTAAGAAAACCTTGCAAGTATTTAAGGATGAGGTAATAGAAATCTGACTTATTGTTCATGGTTCTTTTGTTTGGGAGTTTTAAATTTTTTTTTACAAAATTGTATTTCATCATAATAATATCTTAAAATCTTTGATTTTTTTATAATTAGGCTGTTGAATACATAAAGAGTTCAATATTCTCTTTGGACGATTTAGTTGGGAGAGAGCTCGACAATTTATACGAAGCAGACAATCACACTTTCAATAGGCTCATGCTGCGTTATATCGAGGATATCAAGAACAAAAATTTCAATAAATTTTTAGATCCTTCCTCTGAAGATTCCACCAAATGGCTGATTCACATCCACAAGACTCTTGACGCTCTACTTCTCGATGAATTCTTCGAGAATTTCATCTAAGTTGATGTCACTGATTTCGAGTAGCAAAACTATTTCAAGACATTCAATAACTACCAGAAAAACGATCTCCTCACAGTTGTCTCGAATAAAATCAATTACACTAGAAATAAACTTGGATTCTGATTATTTATTTTTCACTTGCATTTTA
>Ga0302271_10003888_pt1 | contig 12239 bp, 4 predicted proteins | sample III_Bog_N1_1_FD_198767 | JGI IMG/M metagenome (GOLD analysis project Ga0302271, IMG submission 198767) | Peat permafrost microbial communities from Stordalen Mire near Abisko, Sweden - III_Bog_N1_1 | ecosystem: Environmental > Terrestrial > Soil > Wetlands > Peat | place: Sweden: Abisko... | reverse complement strand
AAATCAACAATTGGCTTTAACTCTCCCTTTCCAATATCCTCTTGATTTTTCCTAATTGCACATCGAATTCCATTTCCTTTTCGAATATCAATTAAGTTTCCCTTCAAGACATGCAGATATCTTTGAGATCCTCTGATCCTCACACAGCAAACACCCCACCGATAGTCGTGACTGCAACAAATATCAATACCTTGACCATTGCAGATTAGTCTTTCACTAACATTTAAAATCCCTCGTTCAACACAATCCCATTTTTCACCTTTGATTCTTGTGGATTAGTTCTCCTAAAAAACATCAATTTCGCTAGTATTTCTAATTAAGGAAGCATAATTTCATCTAAATAAACCAAACTCACCTTAGAAGCTGTCACTTTCACCTCCATCAACACCTGCAATTCAACCCAAACGGGTACCATCAAGACTTTCCCTCTGCTGACATTTTCTAGCATCTCAGCTACGAGAGTATCCTTCACAAACAATATATTCTGCAAATCAACTATTCTCTCATGCTAAGACACACCATTAGCCTATGCTTCCGCAGCTTCTCTCTCAAACATAACCATATCATCTAATTCATTTTCTTCCTACCCATATTCTGAAACTGTATTTTTTGAAATTCCTTATACTCTAAATCTTGCTTTTTCAACTCCCATAACCCTCTCAGATATTCATATTTCAGGTAATACAGGCACACTGAACTCTGCTCATAACTAATATTTCAAACTAACCGATCTAACAACTTCAATATCCATCTCAAATGCTCATCTGAAAGACGAAGCCCTCTTTGGATTGTTCTATCTTGACAACATAGAAAACAAGATTTCATTCTTTAACATCTCCTACTCCAACAGCCGATATCAGCTACCCACTTATGTTGCTCCACCCACGCAGCGGATTTTGCAGACAACTACTAATTAACTTTTAGAATTTAAATAAGAATCAATCTCCATCTTTAACTCTGGAAGTGTTACATTTTAAGAAATGAAAATCTTCGGGATACAGCAAGACGATTATGCGTTTATTCAGCTAGAAGACTGCAGCGAATTCCATTTAACAAAGGTAAAAGTCTTCGCTAGTAACTTCCTGAATTCATAATTCGCAAATTTAGCAAACAGCAAAAAAGATTTGAACAGTTTCACGCTTTCCTATTCGAGTTTCTAATATTTAAACTTCACTACAAGCTTGTCAATGAAATAAGTAGGGCTTATGTTTATCCAATCGGACACAGGAGCAACAGCTATTTCGCTAGAATCAGTGTAATATTATTAGAATCTCTTGACTTTAAGCTATATCAGTGCTAAGGAATCAGCAACATCTCTGTGGGTGTAGAATTCGTATGCTTCGATGACTATCAATAACTGTTCCTTTAAAAACAACTAATCCCAATCGAGAAACGGTGATTTATATCTCAATGTTCAAACTCTTAACATATCAAACTCCTCCTTTGCAACGCTACAAAGTCAAAAAGTCTAAAAAACAATGTTATTCAATGTGAAACTTAAAGGCAGCTTTCTCACAGCGTACACACAATCTTTGATCATCAATAATTGCACTTTCTTAGATTCTTTAGCATACGAGGGTGCTCTTCGTGTTTCCCCCCTTTCTTTGGCTCTGTCGATTACCATATCTAATTCATATTTTGCTAATTTCTACAGCTATTCTTCTGCATCCATACTCTACATAGCATCTGATTTCACATAAGTTTATTTTACTCTTCATGATTCTTTCTTCTCAAACATGTACATAGGGCCTTCTCCGAATATGATTTCTAAAGCCCACATACTTTTTACCTCGATTAGCTCCCTGCCTGCGATTATTGATATGAGAAACGTCAGCATAAGTAATATTGGATTTTATTATGCTGATGTTGTTTACACAACAGCCTTCGTATATGTTATTAACTCCAGTTCCTTTGCCTTCTATGATTCAATCATCAAAGTTCCAGAGTAACACCAAGACAATAATCTAACATAAAACCGAAAAATTACCAAAAAATACCGTTATTTTTTTTAACGATTTATTATTATTTCTCCCTCAAAAAACCTTCCTTTTTCCTTCCAAACATCTCCGTTTTTCTCTCATTATTGTGTTGTTATTTTTTTCTTCTCAGCACACCCGTTGCTATCACATCTGGCTCAGCAATAAGTTTGATAAAAACCTTTCAATCCTATTCTTCGACATTAGTCAACGTAAAATCTTGTGCAAATCTAACACTGTCAAATCTTGTCATCAATGGAAACGCTTTGATCCAAGCAATTTACCTCCTCAACTCTTCAGAAGATCTAATTCAACCAAATATCTTGAATGCCATATCCCTGAGCACAATCTATGTGACTAATGTCGTAATTCAATCGTTTTAGGCTAACCACAATGGAGGATTATTTCTTATTTCTTCTTCTAGTACGGGAACATTTACAAATGTTACATTGAGTCAAGTCAAGACATTTTAATCCTATTTTGTTAAGCTTGTTGACATAGCCGATGAATAGACTAGATAAATAGGATTAATAAACTGCTTTGGCAGCGATTGTGTGATTAAAAACTTAAACGTATCATGTCTCAGCGGGTCAATGAAGAAATGCTCAGCAAGAATCCTGAATATCTAATCAAGTTCAATTACTCTCACTAATTCCATTATCTCAAATTACCAAGGGGTTTACAAAACAAACAATGGAACTGCTATGCTTTTAGTCACTCCTAAAAACCCCATTTTAATTCAAAATAACACATTTTCTTTGCTCCAGTCACTAAACAATGCAGGCGCAATTTATTTTTATTTGAGCTCTTCTTTCTCTGGGACAATCCAAATTCTTGGAAATAATCTAATTCAAAACGTGGCAACCAATAAAGGAGGTGCATTTGTCATCGAATCATAAATAGAATTGCTCTCGAATATCTTGGTGTTGTAGAATAATAATTTTTATGGGAATTCTGCAGCTGCTGGTGGAGCAGTTTATTTCAATGATATGTTCTCAGTAGGTGATATATTTGGCACAAATAACTTTTCATCGAATGCAGCATCTATGGGACCGATTCTGTTCTAACCTCCTTAAGCGATCAAACTGATGTCTTCCTCGATCTCTCCAGCGCTGATTAGTTAAAAAGAAGTCAATAATAAGTTCTCACTTTATCACAGATCAGGTTTGTAATTGCCCAATTTATCGTTTCATGTACTTTTTGCTGATGAAAATGGAGTACTCTAAGTAGCCGATCTATCTATGATTAAATTCGCTTCATCATATCTAAAAGTAGCTTAAGTAGATGAAAATGGAAAGGCTCTACCAGCTAGCTCGTTTGCTGCAATAGGCTCACTTAATTCCGAGTACAATTCCACAACAAATTCGATTTAGCTCTCGGAAATAATTCTCTACGGAAAAGTTGGCTCTTCTTTGTATTTCAATTTTACGTCTCTTTATATGAAAGAATCCACCATTCCGAATGACGGATCGGATGGGAAAGGAAACAAATACTACTTTAATTACATAGATTATTCATATTTAATCAAAATCACTTTCATAGAATGCACCAAATATGAAATGATCACTGATCATTCCATCGAAACATTATCAAGTGAAGTTAAAAAATGCACCCCTTGTCCGGATTTATCGTACTCGAAGAACCAGTAAGTCTGTGAGAAATGTCCAGTTGGAGCCAGCTGCTATGAAGAATAAGAAATGATCGTATCACCTGGGTATTGGCGGTCATCATTATTATCAAATACTATCCTTCCCTGTAAAGAAGGCTCAACTGGATGTATCGGTGGAAAAACAGTCAACAATGATCTTTGCGAGATAGGCTATATTGGTCCCCTTTGTTAGGAATGCGATTTATTTGATTTCAGAGGGAGAGGAAAGTTCACTAAAGAAGGTAGATAAACTTGTAAACTATGCGCATTTACCTTCGTGAATGTCTCGGTAGTTCTCGGTACAATTATCATGTCTCTTTTCCTGACTATGAGGACCATCTCATCGAATTCTACTTTCATCAAAGCTAAGGTAAAGATAACTTTATTAGAATTTTATTTTTGTTGTTTTTGCTTTTCTTTTTCTCATTTTTATCCTGTTTCCTTAGATCTTAGTCAGGTTCTTGAAATCAATTAAATTCAGGAATATTCAACCAATTGAATAATTGTGCCACCAAGGTATCCTAATCAAGATTTTGATGACATATTTTTAGTTGATATCAGTGATCAGAACTATTGACATAAAAGTCCCAGATTTTCTACCTGAAATGTCATTTTATCTTGGTAATCCTGCCACAAGCACCACACTCAACACAAATTGCTTTATGCAATAGTTTCTTCTGGGGATGCAGTTCATCTATTACAATTATTTCTTGAGTCTCTTGGTTCCTTTCTTTCATTTTCTCTTGTTGATCTTGATTCTCAAATTGATTTCTATTCTACAAAAAGAGGTCCTTTCTTCTGCTGACTTGAAATCAGCAATTCTCTTCCTCTTCACTTATTTTTAGCCAGAATTCGTGTATCAAGCAATCTAAATCATAACTTGCAAGGATTTGGATGGAATTTCATATAATCAAGCTAACTTAAGTCTCATTTGCTCTAGAAGCATTTCCTATACGTTTATCCTTAGTAGTGTTATCGTAATATTAGTCCTTATCGTCCCTTCAGTGCTCTTCTGGAGATTGCATAGTATGCATGCACTAATTGTCGCTTAAAAACTAAAATATAGACAACAAAAATAAGAATTATTAGAACAAAAATATCAATAAAGCGAAAATAATAATGACAATGCAAATCTAATCCAAATCACCCCGAACTTGCCAAATGAAATAACTCCCAATCTTCAGAAATAATAGCCAATAGGTGTCGTAGAACCTGTGAAAAACGAAAAAATCTCAAACAATGAAAATAAAATAGCAAATATAATAAAGCGCCCATCTTTCAGATTGTCGTCCTTAACGAAAAAAGAGTTCTCCTTCACCCTTGATCAACGCCATCTTGCTTTCTTATCGATTCACTACAAAAGTAAAAACTATTACTGGGAGCTGATCCGCATGGGAGAGCGATTACTCTTTTTGATTATCGCATCTACACTCACATCCTATCAAATCCTCAAAATGGTTGTCCTCATTATGATCCTCCTGATCTACATTTTCCTATTTAAGAGGCATCTCCCCTTCAAAAATGACCTATTTAATTCACTGGAGATTTTCTCAAATTAAATCATTTTAATCAGCTTTCTTTTGGCGATTATTTCCTATTCTTAGGAGCTAAGTGAATCCATGAATACACTCCTTTATGTAAATTTCCTTGTCATCAATTGGATTTTCATCTCTTTAGTTGTGTATTCTATGCTGAAATTGATTACATCGAAGATACTCAGCACACGAAATACGTTCATCAAAATCGATATTGTTATCTCCAAGATACTCGCTTGCATGCCTTTTTTGAAGAAATTCAGCAATCTAAACTAAGCTGAGACTGTTAAAGCGAGAAAAAACGAACTCCATAGGAAAATTAAGGAAAAATTGTTCGTTTTGTTGTCCATGAAAGAAGAAGAGAAGATTATTTTCTGCTTAGCTGCCAAGCATCGGAAGAGTCCAAGTAAGTATGTGTCCAACGTGATTTAAGGAATCCAGGAATACTCTAAAATGTCGTAGAGTGATAATAACGAATCATAAAAGAAAAATGGGCAGAGTTTTGAGAAGAATTTAAAAGCGAGCATGCAGTTGCAGATGGTAAAAGGAGAGAATATTTTCGGGTTTACAAAGGAAATTAATAATATCTAATTAAGGACTGTACATAGTTTGAATAATAGCAATGGTAATCTGATTTCTCAAAAGAGAGAGAGCTAGCAATCATAGTATTAATTTTCTGCCTATAGAAGTTTAAATTAAGAGTTGGCTTATCCTGATTCAGAACAATTATCCGCTGGTAGCAATACTGCAGACAGATTCATATCTCCTGACAGCATCTATCAGAAATACGATGCTGATGAGCTTGAGTAATCTATTGATTAATAGAAGGCTAGAATAGAAAAAGTCCCTAGTTTATATAGCGCTAATGGAAAAGAACTCATTAAGGAAGATATTAAAATGAAAAATAAAACTAGCTCAGATTAGGATAAATTGTCGAAGGACTAGGCTACGAAAAGTAACAGCATGAAAGAATAAGCTGATGACGACGATGGTGATATTGAAAATCGAAATGATAGCTCCAATGGCGAAGTGTAGAGGTCTAGGGACGACATAGTAAATGATACCCATCTTGAGAATATTTTTGAGACCACAGACAAAAATAAAACTACAGAGAATCTAGATCAAACTGATTATACTCTAAAGAGAATGAATAACTAAAATAACAGAGAAAGCGATACAAATTTGGAGATTAGTTCAAATTTAGATTACGAAGAACAACGAAAATCCGATAATCATTTATATGAATTCCCAATAGATAAGCTGAAATCAAATCTTAGGAATGATTAAAATAGTAAGAAATATCACAAACCAGTTAGTACTAGGTAGAATCCTGATTTAGAGTCTCAAGATCCAATTGATAATAATTATTCATTTAAGAAAGAATACAACAGATATTTATGATGAGGAAAGAAATTTCTCATGAAAAGTGTTTCCTATTGACCTGACGCTTGTTGTTATTGCCTTTATTTTTGATTGATGAGGATAAAATAGTTTTTTTCAAATATTGCGTCTAAAAATACAAACACAAATAAGGATGTTTAATGAATTGTACTGAGTTTGCTGATAATATTGATACATTCATTTGAAGAGATTATTCTGATGAGAGGAGATAATTGTTATTTTTTAAATCAGTAACCAAAAAAGAATGAAGACATTACAAGAAGAAAGACTTTCTTCTGTTATTTTTTTCCCTAAAATTTTCTTCTCCAGGTCTTTAATCTTTCTTGCACTTTTTTATTGAATCATTATCTAAAATATGAATCTTAATGAATTCTTCGGCCTGGTTCAATTGAAGAAGAATAATACAAGGATTATTGTTTGCTAATAAATATTATTTTTTAAATTAACAATTTTTACTATTTCATTTAATTAGGGCAGAGTGACATTTTCTTAATAAAGTGAAGAAAATCCAAAAAAAAAAATGAATCAAAGATAAGAAATCATTCTGAAAAGTAAGCAAGAAATGTAAAATAATAAAAAAAAAAGCATGAAATTGTGTCGTAGAAAATAATAAAATGAAGAAAAATTTTTTTTTGTTGAAGAAAGTTACCCATTGGGTGAAAAGAGAGAGAGAACTCAAAAAATAATAATTTTTCCTTTCATTTTCCTGCAGAAATTATTTGAAATACAGAACAAGGATGATTATTGTTAAATGTGGTATTCGTATGTGCACAGCAAGCATTTCAGGCATTCACTACGATTGTTGAAGTGAAATTATTTTTTTGAAATCACAAAAAATGAAATTTAGTTGAATGATTATTCTTTTGACTGATATACAATTTTCAGAAGGGTCTTTTATTTCAATAAGAGCATGAGTTGATTGATTATTATTTTCTGCTTAAAAAGTTCTAGGTGTTATTTTTTTAGATTAAAAAGTCAGAAACTGTCTCAAGCAACTTATTAATAAATCTTGCATACTAAGTGAAAAAATATTTAACACACAAAGAAACATCGAACTGCAAAAACCACCCCATCTTTTTTTGTATTCGGAAAAAACCGCTGAGATTTACATTATCGGTACAACTATTAAAAGGATGCAAGAATAAATCACAATTAGAAGTTATTATCTTTTTATCTTTTATTTTTGATTTAAGTAATCAATCTAAAATCTGGTTTGTTTTAATCTCTCTTTTATTTTTTTATATTAGAAAGATTGATTATTTCATCGAAACCTTGCATAAGGCAAAAGGAGTTTTTATTAGATTAATAACTCATATTTATTAAATATTCTTAAAAAAAATAAAGAAAAACTGTATATTAGAGAAGAAAGAACTAGGCAGTTTGATGTTAGCCTTGTATTCTTTGAGATAAATTATCCAGTAAATCTTAGCTTACAGTGAAATTCTAATAAATTAACAATCTCGCAAGTTTAAAAGTACTGGCTTAAGAGTTTGTTTAATAACTGAAATCTGCTGAATTAGAAAATGCTCCTAAACATCAAGGGTTTATTTGAATTTTTTGAACTATGAAGAAAAATTATGATATTATTTAGAAATGAGATTCTAGACAGAGAAATCAAAAGGAATTAACTTCTACTAATTAAAAAAGGAAAACTAATTAATTATTACCCAATGTATTCACACAATTTGTAATTAATTGTTAGAGACAGATTTATCTTTTCCCTTTGTTCTATTAGAAAAACACTTGATAACTTGTAACCTGACTTCTACTATTATTAATAGTAACCTCAAACAATTAAATAACATTGAAAAAAATGCCAAAATTACAGGCAAATAACATGTACAAAACAGCGGATTCTCCAATATTATGAAGGAAGGGGTTTGGAGGGATATTATAGTCAAAGTAGGGGGAGATTTAAATAAATAAAGAGATGTTAACTTTATTGTAACTAAAGCCCATCTTTTAAAATAATGCAATTAAATACGCAATCTGCAATGCTTTACATGAAATTAATTAGATGATCCAATGTTTTTCTCCCTGAAAATAGAACAAATCTCCTCAATTACAGTAGCTAAACCCTGATCTCAAAAGATGGATTCTTCTTCTATCCTCTACAGAACTGATGTGTTACTCTTCTCAGAACTAGTCAGCTTAACAATAACCCAAAAATATCACTTTCTTCTTTCGCTTTCTTTTAATAAATTAAAATTACACTTTCTTCCCATGAAAACTGTCCTCGAATTTCTAATAATCCCAAGAATCGCTTTTTGGATGTTTCAACCCTTCAATGAGGGGTCACATGAATCAACACAAATTTTATTTATTTTCAGAATTCAGTGATGAATAATTAACCAATGAGAAGACATTTCAATCCCCAAAAATACAAATTAGAAAAATAATCTTCAAAAAATCTCTCCCCAGATCCTTTTACTATCTGGCATTTCAGTTCTTTCAATTAACTTAATCGATGGTTTTATGTTTAATGTCTTGGCTATTTTGAATGAATGAACTAGGATTTATCCTGGCAACTGACAAAAAGATTAAATTATAATTGATTGCAGTAAGCAAAAAATTTCTTGAATGTGTCATAAAATCTCTGTAAACAATGTTTCTTTGAAATGCAGGAAACAACTACAAAATCTCAATAAAGATGATGAACACCAAATAAATAGAAACATAAAATATTTATGTTTGAAAACAAAACAACAATGATTAGATAATATTTTGTTTTCTAAAATCTCATAGATTGAAAACGTTTACCTACTTTTTTATCTAGGTTACAAATTATGCTTTTCTATTTGACAGGCTTATTAAAAGAATTTGAGATAAGAAATCAAACATATGGGTTTCATGAGTTTTCAGCTAGTAATGATTAAAGAAAAAGAAGGAAAGGCTGAAAGTTAATAGAAGTAAATTTGTTTTAAAACTCAATAACAGCAAATAAAATAGGCATTTAAAATTAGAGAAAATGAAGAGAAGAGTATTTTCATTGCATAGCAGGCCTATTACAGCACTCTTCTAATTGGTATTGGTGTTCCTACTATGCACTAAAGGAGAAGAAAATAGCATTTAATGTCCAGAAATAACAATACTAAATACTTCAAAATCGCAGTTGAGTTATGTAGAAGGGGTCTAAATCCCTGGATCTACCATTCAGTTATTGCGAGGAAGTCCTAAGCCAGGGCCAGTAGCAGATAAGTATCTAGACAGTATTTTCGTTTGGGATAGCTCATCTCAACAAATACTCAACACGTTCGACTTGAATCTTTCGATTTACAAGATGATGTATTGCACGTTCAAGAGAAAAATCCTAGTCATGGTGGCAAATAAAATCCTCGAGGTTCATCCTCTTACATTTGATATTCTGGTCGAGCACTAAATCGTAGCAGATAACATTTTTGACATTGAAGATAGCCCTACGAAAATACTGATTTCAAAGGATTCAGAGGATTCGTATGTTTATGACTTAGAACTCAAGTAAAAGATTGAATCCTTTCCAAATGAAGAGAAAGCAAACACTAGCTTATCAATGGCAGTGTTTATTGGTTTGAAGGATTTTTAGCTGTTTGTAGGAATGAATTTAAGCGTGTATGATAGAAAAAACGGGAATAAATTGATAATTAAGTTAGGAGTAAGTACACAGAATGTAAATCCACTAATAGGAAGTGCAGTTGGAATTGCGGGAACAAATTTAATTGCGACCAGTAATTAAGATAATATATTGATGTTAGGAGAGATTTACGTTGATTAGGGGACTTAAGAAGTGTAATATAGGCAAGTTGCGACATTTACGGAAGATTCGGGATTAAGATTTACAGAGTTGCATGTGATGAAGAAAGGAGATGACTAGTTTGTTATGGGACTTCTTGGGTCATCAAATGAAGATAATGCCTATTATGGAGCTACGGTTGTATAAATCGTCATAAATGCAGCTTTAAGTACTTATGCGTTGGTTGTGAAAGAAAAATGGATGTACTCGAATTAGAGGAAAGATTTACAATTTTTCCTTTATGATGAGTCGACTTATAGAGGTTATTCAGCTTGTGAATATGAGCACTATTAATTTGAGTTTCTGGAGAGTGATGAGGCTTAGTGTGATTATGATGGGGACGGAGTATTAGATGAGTATTGCAGGTAAGCAAAATCTATTTCGTACTGGAATAATAATCTTGAAAATGGAGTGTTTTTAATTGGAAATGAAGGAGGAAATCTTTTAATAGCTAATGATAATGCAAAAGGATATTAAATTAAAGATTTTAATTCTACTGAATATCTGCGCTTTAGTTATGCTAGATTCATAGATAAAACCTCAAAGGCTTCAATGAGAGTGGTCTAGCAGGATATTTCTACAAGCAATTTGCCTTATGATACATTCATTTTCAAAATGAATTGGAGGTACAAGGATTTTCCTGTGCTTGCAGCTGACTGGAGCTCAAATGCAGGGTTCTATTTGTACTCGATTAAGGAGGATTCCGTCACTCATCTGCCTGATCCTTCAAGCTAAATTTCAAACACTTTCAATCTAATTAGCTACTTGAATCCATCTGGCTTTCCTTCAAAATATATGAACGAGTTCTAAATCGTTGCTTCCTTCACATACAATTCGTTCTTGTATGTGTGTCTAGCCTACAGCGTAGACACTGCAACTGTGAATTACAACGGAGATTCTGTAGACACAAATGAATCAAGAACATATTTCAGCCACCACCAAAAAGAGTGCTACAAGCTCTAGTATTCTTCTGTGGACATGCAAAGTGGGACTGCTGTGGAGTATTACCAGTTAAAGCAGGCAACAGCGATAGACTATTCAAGTTCTACTGGCACTTATTCCTCCTTTAACTGTTTCCCTCATTTCGCTTCTAAATCTCTAATCTGCAAGAACTCTCTTGGACAACTCGAGTTCTGGTCTCTTGATGATTTCTCCCTCACCAAGACTTCCGATCCCTTAGTAGATTGCTTAGGAGACTCTAGCATTCAAGTTCATGGGACAAATCGTATTTTCGGCGCATGTTCAAGCTCAGTCTAAGTTCTCTCAATGGACACTCTGATCTCTCATACATTCCTTGACACTTCTCCAGCCACCCCCTCAGCTCTGATCATCGAAGGAGATATCTTCATCTTTGCACTCTCCACTCTTCGAATCTTTGCTTATGATTTCAGTTCTCTTCCATTAACAAGTAAATATTAACCTTTCCCTCATTTTTTTCATTTTAAAACCCACACATTATTATTTTCCCTTCTCAGCTACAGGCGATTCTAACCTACTATCCTCCTCTAAATTAATCATCAACTACATGAACAGCCAAGATTGCTGCTCCATTTCTTCAATTGAGTTTCACCCTTAAAGCGGAAAACTAATTTATTCTTCTACTCTCTCAATAACAACCATAGATCTAACTTCTTGTATTGCTGACCCAATCAACTGTCAAACATGTTAACTCAATGGATATTTCTCCTATGATAGCTCTTTTTCCCTGTTATCTCAAAAATGGAAAAGATCTTCCTGGTAAACTATCAATAATCTCTCTTTCTTCTCAAACCCTAAATTCCTAGACACAGGCAATGGAACATCCACCGATCCTTACCGTTCAGAGATGAGCGTAATATAATTCTATTTCCAAACAAACAATCTCCTTAAAAACATAATCAGTCTCTCTAACATCACCCTGAACCTTTACT
>Ga0302271_10003887_pt1 | contig 12241 bp, 7 predicted proteins | sample III_Bog_N1_1_FD_198767 | JGI IMG/M metagenome (GOLD analysis project Ga0302271, IMG submission 198767) | Peat permafrost microbial communities from Stordalen Mire near Abisko, Sweden - III_Bog_N1_1 | ecosystem: Environmental > Terrestrial > Soil > Wetlands > Peat | place: Sweden: Abisko... | reverse complement strand
ACCCCCCCCAACCCCCCACCCCCCCCCCCCCCCCCCCCCCCCCCCCCCCCCCCCCCCCCCCCCCCCCCCCCCCCCCCCCCCCCCCCCACAAATGAATGTAACAATCTTACAGAAGGTCAACGAGGCTAACTGATTCTTTTTTGTCCCTAGAAATAATGAAGGACGATAGGTTGCTAATTCGAGCTTGGTTGAAGGACAGCAAGAATACCAACGACGAGAACATCAATGAAGCTGAGTAGATTCTATCTAAGCATAAGAAAACCAAAAGTAAACTAACATTCCCTTGATTTTTTTTGAATGAATGCTCTTACAATATTTATGTAGATTTGCCTTAATTGACACTGGAGCTGAGAAGGTTCGTAGTGAGGATCAAGTAGCAGCAAAGACAAACCAACAACAACAATGATTAGTCTTGCAGTTCATTATTCAGTTAGGCTCAATCTCGTGGTTGTTCAAGCACGCGGTATCTCTCAGATAATAAACTGCCAGGGAAGAAGGAGCAGACTGGGTAGAAAAATCACCAACAGCAGCAGCAATAGCAGGAATGCTAAGAAGGATAAGAGTTTCTCAGGCTGAATGAAGAAAATAATGTAAGTTTTAGAAAGAGGAATCAATTGAATTTTTTCAAAAACAAATGGACTCAACGGCAATGTGATAGTATTTGTTTGCTTTTTCTTTGATTAGAATCAGTCAAGGTTCCCTCTGAAGTAGCTTGAGAGTAATGTTAGCAGTAATAATTGTTCTTGGTAGCAGTAATAGCAGTAGTAATAACAGCAGCAGCTGTCTTCACACTAGCAATAGCTCTTTCTGTATTAATAGTAGCTGTTGAAAAACTAGATTCCTGCACATTTCACGTAGCAGCAAGTGCAACAACTACTCAAAGCGAGGTATGAATAGCAAGCAAACTAAAATAACGCTGATTCATCAGAAAAGAAAAGAGAGTAAAGAATTCTAGAGGATAATTAACAAGAACTAGAAAGAGAGATGCTATAGTAATGTGTAGCTTAGAACAGCTAATTCGTAGGATAATAGTAATAATAAACTTCAGGAGAGTAATAGTCATAATAATAATATTAGAGAGAGTAGCTATCTGAGCGCATCCAAGAGCGTGGTGATCGTGATGATGAACTTAGCAATGATAATTAAGAATTAGAATGTAGAGAGGAATAATAATAATAAGAAGGTTATTACAGATAAAGAGCTGAATATTAATAGCAGTAATCATAACGGAAAGAATATCAAGATAATGACGAAATATTAGCTGGAAGAAATAACCAAGAAGAAGGAGATATAAATCAAGTTGTTATCATTCGAACAGATGCAAATCAGCAAGGCTAGTAGTCGATGAATGTCAATCGGAATGGATAAGACTAAGACTAAGAAGAATCAATGAGAAATATGTATCACAATATTAACAACGATAATGGATATTATCATTAGTAGCAGTTGGAAGAAGAACAAGAGGAGAGAGACTAAGGATAAGTAGAAATGCAAGTATTAGGTGAGTAGTAAAGGCAGTGTTAGCAATACCAGTATAACGATGAAGGCTAAGAAGAATAATAATAATAAAACAATCAAGACATTGAATAAGATGGTACTGCATCATTGTAATAATGTGAGAGCGATAGGGAGGATCAGATGAATATTGATACCTAACGATTGAGAGAGCAGCAAGCATTGAGGGGAGATCAATCATAATAGTTCTAATAATAGCATTAACTGTATGACTAATCATAATGGCAAACGTTCTAATAGAAGGAACAATAATAGTTAATCCTTCCAGTGTTAGTTGAATAAGGTGCTGCTGCTACTGCATGTGAAGGCAATTCAACAACAACAGGAGGAACGGGAACAACACTCAAGATCAGCAGTAAAGCAATCAGCGAGATAACCAACAATAACAATAATAATCAAGAATCAGATGATAACTATTGTTCGATTGGTGCTGATTCTGAGAGGGAGCATCAAGATGTGTCACCTATTCATCATCAACAATATCAATAGCAACTAATCAATCAAGGATGTAATAATATCAACAATATCAGCAATTCTAGCATAAAACTAATCTAAACTCTCTCTCGATCAAGCAGCAGTCTATCTTGCTTCGATAATAATATTAATCACATCAACTCTAACATCAACCCCAACACCAAATCTATCCCTAATCACTTTATTGCGAATGGAGTATCGTCTAATCTGTCAAATCGCTTCCTAGCTAATGGCATTCAATGCAAGTTTACTAAAAGCATCTCCAGTCATCAGCATTAGAGCTAAATACCTTGCACTGAATTACTCACTAATGCATTCAATATCCCAGAAGGGATATCCAAGGCAAGCAATGAAAACAACAACAATAACAATAGCACTGCTTCTTCTGGATCTTACAATGAATATCAGCTGAATGAGTAATAATCTAAGAAGAATCAACCTATTGAGAATCACAGCAACGATTGTGCTTCCTCGTAGATTTCTCTATTACAACGAAAGACTGTACCTTCTTTGGTTACTAACATGTTCATTTCACCTGCTCCTTAAAGGTAATTCGTTGTTGGCGATGCTAAGTACTCTAATATATCAAGCAACACACAAAGCTAGTAGAACATCAGCAGCAACAACTCGATCTATTGCAATACTAGAATGCCTGCAGAAATCGCTAGCTAATTTGTGGTAAACGATATTGTTTAACATTTCTCTTTCAAACACTTTTTCTAAAATTGAGTTTGTTCCTTTTAGAATCGTATGGCCAACTCCAGCACTGATTTGAAGCTCAGATACAAGGATCTATTCACTTCGCCTGAACTGATGCGTCAATGCTAAGTCAACCCTGTAGAGAGTATCTAATAATCAATATATTTCGAAAGACCTAGGACACTCTCTGGATCTTCAGTGTTCTTCTAAGATTCTTCCAGGCAATTCAAATCTACTCTTAGAAAACCATTCTAACAAGACAATTCAGTGAATTAATCTTCAGCTTCGATTTCTTCTTTGATGAGCTAGAGTCTTAGATAGCCCCAGTTTATGATATCCGCGAAGCTCGCTGTGACTGTGCTCGAATCAGGCGTACAGCTTGTAGAGCGGTTTAGCTTGTTTAACATGACAGCTCAAGAATGCTTTGAGAATATATTCAGAACTGACATCCATGTAGATAGAGTCAAGTTCCATGATCGCATTTTTTTCCTCTATCCCGAACTAAACTCATCCGACTTTGATGCATTCTTCGATTATCTTGATGTCGTAAGGATATTATTAAGAAACCAAAAAGAGTATTGTTGAACAATTTTGCTCATTTTGATTTATTCTTTTAATTAGAGCGAGGAGAACCTTTTGAGTGTGAATTCGACTGGTGCGGCACTGATGCAGATATGCAATTATAAATCCCCCGAAAGTGGAAGACTGATAAAGGCATTCAACTTTTTAGACACGGAGAAGAAAGGATTTGTGACTAAACTAGAAGTTGAGACACTCTTGCATCCCAGGATAGTCTTCAAGAATTATCATAACTCAGCAGTTAATCTTGCAGCTTAGTAAAAGCATATCAGTTCTTTTGGGGAGATTGTTAGATTGTTTGAATGTGATGAGCTGTTGGTATATAAATATTATTGATTTAAAATTGATTCGTTTAGGGTGTTTACTGAAGCTGACTGGGAGCAAAAGGGATTCTTCACCTATTGGGAAATATTCTCAAGGTAACGAAAAAATAGATTTTTTATGTTAACTAAAGATAATAGAGATATCCTAGAAGAATTGGCTTAATTTTATTTTTGTTTGATAAATACCCATCTCCCTCACAAATACAGAAAGCACTCTGAGCCAGTCAAGCAACTCGTGGAGATAATCACTGTTTGAGAGATTACAACAAAACAAGATCATCATCATCATCATCATCATCATCAGAAGTGAGAAGAAGAATCATATCAGCACAAAATCAGAATTAACAATAATACATTATAAAACTGAGAAAACTCTTTTACCTACATGGCAATTCAACAAGAGAATTATAAAAACTCTCTATTTATCTCTCTAATTAAGGATTAATTTTCATCTTAGTTCAATCTATATAATTACATACCAATTTTTGTACCTCTATGAATACAAATAGCCATTTTATTTACTAATTATCTCTCTCACTTTTTAACAAGATTTAAAAATCTTTTTTTACTATTAATTCTTGCAAAAATATAAACAAGCTTTGAGAGCTCTAGAGAATACCATTAATTACAATAATAATTATATTTTAGATCCTTTCTCACATTTTCTTCTTCTTGTTGTTTGTTTATTCCCCGGGCTATTTATTAGTCTTATTCGTAGTAGAATCAGGGCTTATACAAGAATGTTGTGCGTTCTTCTCCGTCTCTGGAAATGTAGTCTCGTTCGATGAGAGACTCAAGGCGAGCTTTTATTTATGCTGGCTGAGGCTTAAAAATATGTGCCATTATCTTCAGAATTTCTTGATTCAGCTCATTGAGCGGCAATCTTTTTCTTGTTTTCATAACCCGCACGATACAAGCATCTAGCTAAAATTCTCTGAGTTTCTTGAGCTCTCCTTCAAGTTCCTTGTCGACAGGTTCCACGCCCTTTTCTTGGTTCTTGATTTACTGAAAGCAGAAGAATAGCATATTTAGTTCTGTTAAAAACATAACATAACATAATTGAAAAAATGATTACTTTCCGTAATTCAGGCGTTGGCTGAAGTTTGATCTTCACCATCTTTGATGTGAACTTAAGGTTTAATGAGATCACCTCATGGTCAGTGAATTCATTTACGTCCTATTGGAATAGAGATCAACCAAAGCATGAGAATATCATATTAAAAAAATGTTCATAACAAGCTAATAAACCTCCCAGAAATAACAATTACAGGGTTGATATTTCTGAGAAAAAGTTTCGATCTACACAGTGCAGATAACTGTACGTGTAATTCTCCAATCGGAATTCTCAATTACTCCGAAAGAGCCTTGAATGTATAAGCTTCCTCCTTATTGAAGAGCAGCACAATCAAAAGCTGATAATTGCTCATGTCGAGATTGTACTTCTTGTCCAATCTTGTTTAGACTTCCGCATTGCCTTGAGAGAACGCCCAATTGATTTTTCTACCTTTGTTTTTTTCCTTGTAGAGTCTCACATAGTTATCGCTGATCCAAGCCAATTCCGTAGGAATGTCGATCTAGTCATGCTCGATCTACCAATGACCACTTGTGAGAATGGTTATTTTCCACTCAATAAAATCACATTTAGCTGCATCAATATCACGCATCTTACGCTTCAAATCCAACATTGTCTCCTAGTTTACACTCAAATCGGAACACATCTCAGTGAGCTTATTTGTCATGGATTTGCCCATTTCATGCTGAGAAAAAGAAAAAGACAATTAATATAAACAAGAGAACTATAAAGAGTAACTCATGAACATTACTTTGATGAGCGTGATGAGTCGCTTTTCAGTTTCATCTGATAGCGATTACCCAGTGAGCAACCGAACAGCTAAGAGTTTCTAATGTTGTAGGATGAAGCTGTCTCTGTTGTGGAAACATAAAAATATATCTATCACACTCTGCAGCTTCTCTTCAATCTCCTCTTCACTGTTCCCCTTCATACCTTACGAAACAGAAGGTTCAAATTCTCTAAAAAAACATCAAATCATCTATTTTTCTTACCTAACCTCATTTCGTAATCGCAATTTCTCGCAAGATACGCAATTGATTTCTCAAATTTATTCAAGAAATGCTAAAACCCTTTATCCCTAGCTTCTTGAATATCTTGCTCCTTGCCCAGGTAGTTTTAAATGATGCCATTCACCTTCTTGTAGAATCCTATGACTTCACGCATGTATTCTAACAGATTTTCAAGCAAAAGATGTTAAATAATGTTCTTAAAATCAAGTTTATTTTTATTGCTCTTCTACATAATATATCCCCCCTATTATTGTTACATACCTCTTGGATCTTTATTAAACGTCTCGCTCTCGTTGATCTCCATTCCAACTTTCTTAATAAATGCATTCAACTCTGCTGCGATTATTGGAATCGTTACAGTCCTCCGCTTGTTCATGAGTTTAAACAATTCATCGATGTCTTTAAACTAATCTTGCATGATCAAGTGTGCTAGCCCACTTTGCTTATTCTGCAGCAGTTCCTGCGCATTCTACGCTATGATTTCTCGCTCACACGTGTCCATGTATTCCTATGAATTCCAAGGAAAACACATGTTCGCTCTTTCATGTTCTTTCTCCAGGGCTAGTTTAGCATTTTTGACAAACTCCGGCACTGAAAATATTTTTAACCACATTGAAGTCTTAGCGATCCAATATTTGCGCGTGTTAGCAATCAAATAGCTCTTGAAGTGATCGTCGTAGAATGAAAGATCTTGCTTCTTCTTCGCGTGAACATATAAAATAGTGCTAAAACCTGTTGTTTCTATCTTCTTTTCAAGCTTCACCTCTGATCCAAAGCCGAGATCGACAAAGTACTAAACGCAATGCAAAAAATAACAAAAGATTAGCTTATTTAACCTCTCTCTAGATTCTATTCTATTATCACTCCCTTTGTCCTATTCTCTAAAATATATTCTTTACTTGTATGATTTTGATAACCAACTAAATCGGCACTTATTCATCGTTTCGATGCATGTTGAGGAAGTTAAATATGATTTCTTGAATCCTTTCTTGATTTCTCACAAATACGATCTCTTAAAGAAGAACGAATGCCTTCCCCGTGAGCGATTGCTTAGGATGGATGGACTGATAAGACTAATCAAATTTGGAGAATATAAATCGCAGCCAGAAGAGATACATCAAAAGATTATTCCACTGTTTTCGCATCATTTGAAGAAACTACTCACCAGTTTAATCCTGCAACTTCGAATGGAAATAGTATCTGTGTGCGAAGGAAATAGACAAATAAACAACCAAAATCAGAAAAGTTAGAATGTGAATCAAGTTTAAGTTGCTTGCTCAAAATTTCTAATGGCTTCTAATAAATTATCCCTCTTATCTTCTGCTTTATTTATCTGATAATTGTATTTTTATTTTTGCAATTGCTTCGCTTTCTCTTTCCCTGATTTGGTCACTTTTGTCTCCTTTAAACATTGCTCTTTCTCATCAAATAATCACTGCTTACTCAAGATAACCCTGCATTTTACTTGAAAACCAGTTGAAAAGCTGCTCATCATCCTTGTTTCCACGACTGTTTGATACCTTGCAAAGAAGACTAAGCAGCGAAAGAAACAATCATGACAAAATAAAGCGATATCGTAGTCTATTCAAGTTGATTTGATTGTTTTACTCGTAGCAATTCATGTACTCCCCATTGGTGATAGAAATAGGCGTTTCAAGGACTAAATAGTTGATGAGTTTCTGTTGTGTCTCATCAATCTATGCTATTGCTCGTTCTAAATCACTTTCCATTTATAGCAGACAAAATGAGTCACTTTCACTTGTGTGTTGCTATCTTTGTTGTTGTTGTTTCCCTTTTTTTTAAATTAAAAACAATTTCACTCAAATTATTTGCTTTTCTTAGACGTTGCTGAGAATCAAAGCAGAACAAAAGGAAAAAAATGCGCATTCTAGATAACTTAAGGGGATATTAATTGATTGCTTAGAAGGCAATGCTGGTGTAGTTTTCAGGATAAATGGAGCGTTTTTATATGGGGAGAGATATTAAATAGCAGAAATATAGTTTTGAAAGGGAAGGAATAATTAATTAATCATGTAAGTGATTGCAATAAGCATCATCAAATTCGTAATAGCAGAAAGAGAAATCTTTCGATTTGACAAAGCGAAACAAGAATGGCAATATTATTGGAGATTCATGAGAGCTTTGCTCCCTCAATTTAATTCAAAAATTATGATAAATCTTAATATTTAATCACACTATTTTTTAAAAAAAAATGAAAGAAATTTTTAAATGAATCACACAAGAAATAAATGTCTCTAAGTTAAATAACAAAGCCAAGAGAATGTGGCATCGCGTTGAATAAATAATGAAGGGCTGAATCAGAACTTGAATTTAAATAAGTGGATACTTTTCCAAAATGGAGACTTCAAAAAATCATCTCAGAATAATTATCTCATATTTCTCCTTTTTAATTTCTGTTAAAATCCTTAATTAAATCTTAAAATTGTCCCCTTTGAATAAAGAAGACTTTAAAAAAGGAAGAGGTGGAGCACACACACAATCATAAAAAATAAATCACTTCAGAGAATTATCTAATTTAAAAAAAGAATAGAAGAAAAAAGAGAGAAATAGAGAGTAGTTGTTTTAAAACAGATACTTAGTAGTTACAAATGGACGACAAAGATGATTGTTTTGGCTTATGTATGCGCTACAGCGAATATCCTTTGAAGAGCACTGTCGCGCTTCCAATTGATGACATCTTCCAACAACATATCACCCAGACATTAGGAGGAAATTTAGCATGGCTGCCTGTCAGTCAGATCTTCAAGGAGATCAGCAAGCTTCGTGGAGAGCTAATGTTCGACTAATATAACGATGCTAGGACTACTGATATTGAAGGGTCACAGAATAACATTGATAAACTCCTGCAATACTATAAATATCTGGTATTTCTTCAAGAAAAGTAAGGATGCTTTAAATATGTGTGTGTGTGGGTGTTTTCCCCATTGAAATCCTCAATCTTTTATTCATATTTTACCCTGATTTAAAGGTTTCGATTTGAGTACTATCAGCAAGGCTCCGTGAAGATCCCTTTCTAATGGACTAACTCTTTTGATTCTCAAAAAACAATTACCTCACCTAGTTTGGTCTTCGAGAAGTCCTGCATCCTCTATAATCTAGCAGTGCTCTACAATGCTTAAGGAGTCTGCCTGATGAATAAAAACGACAACAATGAAAGGAAGCTTTCAACGTAGAAATTCAGATTTGGCTTATGGTGCGTTCAGTAAATCAGAGAGTTAACTATGAATATCCCCTAGAATTTGAAGATCATTCACTCAGATCTTGGGGAGAATAATTTAGACATCCTCTATCATTCCATGCTGGGGAACTGCTATGCGGCATTGTTCTGGAATCTTCTGCCTGACGAAATATACATAAAAGTGAACAACATCGCTAGTCTAGCTGGAGAAGCAAGTTACAATTTCACTATTGCACTTAGCAAAGCAAATGCATTGATTTAAGCTGCGGATAACTCCTTTCCATCTGCTCACCTTTTGAAAATCAAGAGCACTCTATTTTTCGGATCAATTAGGTTTCTAGCGATTTCTGGGATAAAAATGGCAAAGTGGCATCAAGATGCGTAAGAAGATGACATAAAAGGAGAGCACATTGGATGGGCACTTGGATATGCCAAAAATGTCATCTCTTCTCTGCAAAAGGGGTACGGAAATGAAGTAAAATGAAGCAAGTTATTAGACATTGTAAGGATTTTAATTAATTTTTGATTTTGTTGCCATTTTCAAAGGCTACAATGAAAAACCTCGAGAAAGATTAGAAATCTTAGCTTGATGCACTCAAAAAACAAGCTGAAACTGTCTACAGCTAACTCCTTTAGAGGAATGAGCAGGTATTAAATTTTATTATCTACTTTTAAATATTCTTAACAATAATCTCCTTTTTATTAAGATCTACAAGCACAGCATTCCAGATGATAAGATGCTTCCCAGGACATAGCTTATGATAGAATTGACCATCCAACCATTTGAGCCTAAGGAGCTTTCAGTGAAATTAGAAATCAATCATCAAGTCTTTGCTAATTTCATGAACGAAGATATTGTGAATAAAATCCAGGAAATTAAAGCATTTGCTTAGCAGAAGAATATCGAAGTTGAGTAAGCTTAGAAGCTAATCACCGATATGAAAAACACTGCATATCTTGAGAATTTCGTGGATTTCTTCCTCGATATGGTGGTAGGTAGAAATTCCTAATTCTAAAAAAACTCTCAAACTTTCCCACCGAAAGTCGCTGAGAAAATCAACAAAATCAATTAGTCAGGTGGCACGCAGAAATTACAGTAAACTGTCTAAAATATAAAAGACTCTAATGGACAATGCAGTGTGATTCTGCAGAACATAAGGCAGATCATCGAGAAAGAGCAACAAGATGATCAATCCATGAAAGCACAATATAATTTCAAGTGGACTCGAACTCCATCGGATTAAACGAATAAAGATTACTTCGAAGAGCTTAAAAGTATTCTATTTTGGGGTCTTGCAATGATATCCAATGTCTTAACTAAATTCTTTTTGTATTTTTGCAGATTTGGAGGACAACTTTAAGATTGCTTGCGATATCGAATTATAAAACTAAAACAAATGGTCACAGAATCAATTCATTGTTTAAATCCTGTCTAAATCGACTGAGGAACAACTCAAGGTCTTAGGTGCTAATTCCGCAGATGAAGAATTTAAAGCGCAGAACCAATAATAGCTCTCCAAACTAGAATAAGTCGATAACGAAGTCATTCAGTTCATTGCGTCGATTAAGGATTGTGTGAACTAAATCAATACCATGATTATCAATTGCAACTTTCAATAAGAAGTCACTAAATATATTGAGTAGAAAATCCCCTTAAACAAATGCATGGAAATCATCCTAGCACCTGTATCTTCCCTAACAAATGCACTCAATGGAATCGTAAAGCATCAATATAATAATATTTATCCTTCTAATTTCTATTTTGTTCTATCATTTTTCTCCTTTTCTTTTTCAAGATAGCTAAGTTTAGCGCTAAAGTAAGTGAAGCATGTACAATCTCAATTGAGCTCCAGCAGCGACGAAACCAAAAAAGTGGTGGCAGTATGGAACAGCAAGAGAAAATTTCAAATGGATTAAATCAACTCGCAGGTCTCTTTGACGACTGCGAGGAAGGCTTGAAATTCTACCAATAACTGACGAGTCTCGCGTTCGAGCTCTAAAGGAAAGCGGGCGATTTCGCACATGCTCGTGAAATAGAGAAAAACAACCTTCTTCAGAAGATCAACAATGAAAACTAGAAACTCAACATCCAGCAAGGTGGCTTTGGGTAATTCCCTGGGTTTAGTCCCATGCCCCAGCCATTTTAGCAATCACAATAACCTTTAAATCCATACGCTCCAAACCCGTTTGCCTCTTCATAATTATAACAGCAGCCTCAAGGATAATTTCCTTCTTTGGATCAATCACAACAATCGCAGCCATTCTACTCAAAGGGACAGTTTAACATCGGCTCATCTGTGTTTTTGCCATTTAAATGAGCGCAAAGAGATAAAGAGTAGGAATTAGAAATGCTACAAGCTTTTGTTAAAAACACTTTGAATAATTAATTAATTATCTCTCCTGATTAATATTTGTCTGCTCGTTTGAATAAAGATATCCAAATTTGACGCATTTTTCTTCTATAATTTCTATTTCTGACAATTATTTCTTGATTAGAAATCTTGATTTGTATTTTTCGATCATAAAAACAAACAAGAGTTGAATCTTGAGAATCTTTTAAAAATATAAATCCTTCTTTTAGACAACAAACAAATATATGCTCGAGAGATAGAGAAAGATTATTGAAGCACTATTAAGCAGGGGCAATGCGTGTACCTTCAGCTACTGCTTCTTTTTTTTACTTTTTGATTCTAAAATATGATCTTCACAATTAGTGATCATCTTGATTGCGACTGCTTCTGAATTAGTTATTTTCAGCTTCTTCATCTTCTTACTGAATAGCGAAGGGCTAGGAGAACTAAGGGGAAGAATATTTCTAGATAAATGAAGATGAACGAGGTAATCCAGGCTGCGCGTTGTTAGATTGTCCTTAGGTCTATGCTGAAGGTGTAGGTCTCAATACATATGGCTAACTGTACTATTATGACTATTACTCAACGAATAAACAATTATCTTTAAACCCAGAGGGCGCAAAGCTTGGTCGTTCAGGAGGAAACGCAAGCAATTCTACTTATTCCTGTTACTGATAGAACTGTTCTAATTGCTATTACTACTGCGCTAGCTATGGTGGGATTGATTGTCCCTTTGGAAATTAGGTTTCTTAAAAAACTTGCTGTTTCTAGTATCCTTCTTGTTGTTGTTATTGTCTAAGCAATTACTACTGTTTGAGTAGTTATTGTTTCAACAAGGGATTGCTAATATCATCAAGTTAGAAGAGTTGTTGATTGTGGCTGCTCTAAGAGTAATCAGAGAAAATATTGGGAGAAGGTAACATTTCACCAGATGATTATTTAGCTGGGCCTTTCAGTCCAAATTATGGCTCATCTTGGTTTCCCTACAACAGGTGGGGAGTGCTGTATTCTTGATTCTC
>Ga0302271_10003886_pt1 | contig 12242 bp, 8 predicted proteins | sample III_Bog_N1_1_FD_198767 | JGI IMG/M metagenome (GOLD analysis project Ga0302271, IMG submission 198767) | Peat permafrost microbial communities from Stordalen Mire near Abisko, Sweden - III_Bog_N1_1 | ecosystem: Environmental > Terrestrial > Soil > Wetlands > Peat | place: Sweden: Abisko... | reverse complement strand
CTCACAATAGATTAGTGATATTCACTAGAACAATGTCAATGACAAAGCAGAAGATAAAACAATTAAGGAATCTATTATTCCCGCAGACCATGAGGAGCCTCTTCAAAGCAATTAAGAAAAGGATATAACATCTGAAAATGCTAATATCAAAGGAACAACTTATGCTTTAACAATAAACTCTCAGACAACTGCTGAGGAAATAAAACAAATCATCAGCATTAACGATGCAAGTACCAACTACGCAATTGAAATAGATCTTCAAACAGTTTTGCATAGCAATATCAACTCAACGTTAGTTTAACATCCATCAAACCCATCTATTATTTCTAACTCTTTGGTTTCTTCCTTGGATGCACTGTGCTCAATCCAAATCATCTACTCCTTGAACATCACTTGCAATCAGAACTTAAATTCAATTCCATTCCTTCGTTCACTACTATCCCTCATTACCACTCATCAATCTCAACTTACCAATCTCTCATTAGTCTTCTCAAACTCCAATTCTTCCACTGAAACACTTTCCCACATCAGCGAATCATTAATAGGCCTTTCAAATCTGCAAATATTTTCCCTCAACCTTGCATCAAACCCTATCAACAAAGCTAAAGAGCTAGGAAAGCTTGGTAAAAGACTCTCCAATGAATCTACTATATCCTAATTGAATACTTTACAATTGAATTTATCTGGAATGCATCTAGGCCATGCGAATTTGAGAGATTATTCATAGTTTATTCTTAATAATTGCGATACGCTAAGTGTATTAGATTTATATCTGTCAGGATGCAATATTGAGAAGAAAGGTGTTGAAGCTATTAAGAATTGGATTATGCATATGAAGAATGTAGAATAGTTAGATATTGATGTATCGAGCAATGGACTTATGGATTTATTTGTTAAAGATATGGTAAGAGGGTTTTAAGGAAATCAAATGGATAAGTTGAAGAAATTGAAGATTAATTATCGAGGAAACTATTTGACTACTGAAGTAACATAGTTTATTTCACTGGCAATGGGTGCGTTGGGTAGCATCGTGTATTTATCATTAGATTTATCGAAGAATTAGATTAATTACGTAGGGTTGGTTAGATTAGTCAGTGTAGTGTAATCAGCGAAATCATTGAAAGAGTATCATCTGAATGTAGCTGCTTAAAGAGGAAGATTAGCTATTGAAGATGCTGAGGAATTCACTGCGATTATTAAGAAAGCAGGGAAGAAGTTAAAGAAGTTGACTTTAGATTTGTAAGAGAATTAGATTTAAAGTGGAGATGTAGATAGGATTGTAGAGAGTTTTTAAGGATGGGAAAGGAAGGAGAAGGAACAAGAGAATTCAGAGGAATAGTTTGAGTTCGTCTTGCATTTACTGATTGAAGAAGAAGTAGCGATGGTGTCTTAGAAAAAGATCATGTCTAAGAGAATTATTGTAGGGAAAGATAGACAAATAAATGAAAATGAATGAGGGTTATTCCCTGGGGGGTGTGACGAACAGAGGTAACTCAAAAGGATGGACGTGTGAAAGCATGATAGCAGGGTGGCGAAGTGGAATCGCGTTGGGCTCATAACTCAAAGGTCGGAGGATCGAAACCTCTCTCTGCTATGATTTTTTGTTGTTGTTAGTTTTTAAAATAAATTAATAAAATAAATGCAAATATTATGAATATTAATATTTGTTTATTTTGGAATGCGATTAATAAGTAAGTATAGGCAGTATCTTGCTTTGAAAATTATAAAAAACAAGAAGAAGAAGACACAAACACACAAAGAGAAAGAGGAAGTATCTGTGCTTTTTGATTAGATGATTTGTTAATCAGGACAGCATCTCGAAGTAGTGAGAAAAATAATAATTTTTATAAATCTGAAAAATAAAAGTAAAATAATCGATTAGCTAGAAGAACAACAACAAACTAAGAAATGCTGGACGATACTAAATACAACAATATGGCTTCTCACTTCCCCAAGAACGTTAGAGTGCCCATCAACAAGAAGCTAGCCGTCACTCGTACCTGGTTCAGAAACTATTATGCCATCGGAGTAATTGGTGCTTTTGCATTGTATCTCTACAAGCAGCCCTAGATCTTCTAGCCTTATCAAGGATACGCTAACACTGTTAGCTACAAGGCATAGCCTGATTTCCTCAACAGCCAAGTGGTTCTCTATTCATAATAGAGATAAAACACACTCACAAACTTCTGAGGAGGGGCTTGGAAATAGCATTAATCATCAGGAGATTAAAGATTACAACAAGGATAGAGCAAATACTAAGCATGAATCCACAGGAAATAAAGATATCCAAATATGAAAAATAATGCTTCATTCTCTTGTGTGCATGTGCGAGTATGTGTGTGTATCTGTCTGTGCAACATTCATTATACACATCTGATTAGTTCATTCTTAATAATAATGTTACAATTACCTTAAAAGATCATTGCAATAACTAATTTTTGTGTTTAATAAATGTATTTTGAACTTGCAAAAAAATGAAACAAAATAATTTTGGAAATCAATCAAAAGAATAATATTCTGATTCTTCTCTTAGAGACAGTCCATTCTGTTCTACAGAAGAGTAATATCAATAATAGAATAAGTAAAATCAAGTGAAACTTCTTAGGATCTCTGCTATTGTTTAGTTAGAACAATCCCTAATTCAAAATTGTGTCTATTCTCTTTCATGTATTTTGTCTTTTAATTTCTCCAAACAGCGCATTCCATTCTTTGGTATTTCTTGGAGTGCCTTGGGTCGTAAGTGCATGGTTATTTGCACACATTTTACTATGTACAGCATACTTAGATAAGAAATGAAAAACAAATATTACGAAAAGTTTAATATCTTTGTGTTGTTTTACAAAAAAGAAGAAGAAAAGAAAAAAAAGATGTACTTAGAAGAGGGGTGAACCATAAAATAAACCAATCGATCAGCGATCAGCGAAGTGAAAATTAATGCGGAAATGAGTTAGAATAGTTTATCTATGATTGAACTATAATTATCATTCTCTGCTTGTTCGTTCATTCATTTCTTAGGCTGCAGATATTTAAACTTCTTCTTGGTGTTTGAAAGAGCTGCTTAGTTCGACGTAAAACTGCTATCATTGAGGTTGAGTTTCTTCAAAATATCATTGGTGGATGTATTCAAACTTGGGTTCTAATACTACGGTATTTAGCTGACATTATGGAGATTTCCTTGCATAATAATATTCATGTTTTAGTCATTGTTGTTATTATTGATCTTGCTGTTTGAACTTGTGTTACTGTTACTGAGTTGCTGCTTTCTTCGAATGAACGTATCATTCAAGCCATTGCTAATTCCGCTGTGATTCTAATTCTGATTAGATTTCCCTGGAGAGGAGAATTCAATGATGTTGTTGAGATCACTCATAGCTTTGTTGTTCTTTGCACGTCGAGCTAGTTCTATTGCTTTATCGTTTTCATATTACAATAGCTCGTTCTTGTTTCTTAAAGATTTGTTTTCTTCTGTGAGATTCTCTATTATCCTCAGCAATGAAGAGAAATCCTCTGGGATGGCATGAGAATTACTAGATTTACGAGGTTAACGAGGAATATCGTCTTTAGGAGAATCTTTCTATTGTTGTTACTGTTGTTACTGCTGCTACTGCTATTCTCCTTGTTCTTGTTCTTGTGCTTCTATTTGCACTTATTGCAAAGCTGCTTAAGCCATTCTTCGTTCTTAATCTTTTTATTGCAAAAGCGCTCTCATTTCCTAAATTGGCAATCAATAGCAATGTGTGATGGTGTGTCATTAGAATAAAAAAATATTAGTTTGCTTACAGTTTGATTCTGCTGATGAGTGAGGATCTCGTCTCTGAGATGCTGGTTGTGTCCTTGCACTGAACGCAGCTGCACAAAATAGATCAAAGTAAAGCACATAAGATATGATAGTTTATTGTAAATGTTAATTGTTGTTTGTGTTATACTTGTAAGAGCAGAGATTGGCGAGAGTTAACCGCTTGGACTATTGTAGTGTCAATTAAAGAGATTATCTCAGCGATACCATCAGAGCTATTCTCATGCTTTTGCTAATGATTCGATGAAGATATCGATGATAATACCTATGCATATTACTATTCTGACTTTGATACTTACTATTAGTCCTCTAAAAGTTATGTTTCTTGGAACTAATATTGATACTATTATTGTTATCTCCTAAGTTCTTTTTCTTCTTCTCCTCGCTGTTATTACTATTATTCTAACATCTCATTAACTTTCAAGTATGCTCTTCCAATGTTTTACTACTCTACAGCAGCACCTTTGAGTTTATCTTATCTCCGCATCAAAGCAGTCTTATCAAACAGTATTGATCCTGCTGGTTTGTTTTATCCTGCTTAGGGTGATAAACTGTTTGATTCGTTTCGGCTTGCTTCTTCTAATTGCTCTGCTTCTCGCATACCTTACAAAATACATGCAAACCAACACAATTAATACCTAATATCCAAAAAATATTTCTCATTTCGTTCTTTCGATTCTCCTCCTCTTATGGTTTCTTACTTTCTTAAGCATCTTTGAGAGAAGCCATTGCTGATGATCCTGCTGTTTGATTCTATGACTTGGAGCGATATTTTGTAGGAGGAGCTGTACTAACTCCAGTTGTGCCTTCATTATCATTAGCATCGATTATGTTATTAAAACTAGTACTCATGTAATTGTTGTGTCTAATAGTTGCTGCATAGTCGCTGGGTCTAGATAACTACTATTTGTTAGGGTTATTAGTATTAGCTGTTCTGTTGATACTCATACTAGCTGTTGTTGCATTGAAATCTTCAAATAAATCATTAGGGTGCATATTCCCATACGATCCATAAGATGTAGTCTTTCCCATTAATGTAGCTTAGATGTTCTTAGTATTGGAAGGAATTTAGTTAGGGTTGTATCGAAAATTTGAGCTGATACTGCTACTGGAGGATGTCTAATAGAATAAATATTAGAATGTCACAAGCATAATGAATAAAGATAACTTAGCATCTCGAAAGAAAATATTGTAAATTTTATGATTACAGTCTCCGGCTAGCTATCTAAGAACAGCAGTGAGTTATTTGTCTGCCTATTTTGCGCTTTGTTGACTTAGTCTTTGATCCTGTTGAGGAGATTGCCACCTGACATGATCGATTCAATTCAATTCAAGAGGACGGACTCTGGTTTAATTATTTGAATTATTTATTAACCAAAGAATAATTAATTACTAGCTAACTCTCTCTCTCTTTATCTTTCTTTGCTTTCTTATTGATATGGATACTAAACAAGATTGAATAACATTTATTGATTGGAACACACCAGCAGACACACACACACACATAGAGACTAAGAACAAGTATCTTAATCACTTCACAATCTTATTTGAAATTGTAAATAGGTTAACTAACAACAAAGCTGTTATTCAAATTGAAATATTGAAAAATATCGAAGAATATCTAACAGTTAGAGTATTTCAATGAAATCGTATTATCCAAGAGAGGAGGAACATTCATTTAGAAATAGAAACATATGGGGGATTCTATGAAGGCAGAGTGTGCTTAGTCATCATCGAAGAAGATTTTAATTTTAAATCAAAGTTATTATTAATAATATTAATATTATTACTGTTGCTGCTGTTTTTAGTTGAAGAAGCTTTGAGTATCATTTTAAGATTCGATCCGAAGTGCTGAGAGGAGTTGCTATTCTTGTTGCTATTATAGCTGATAATGTTACTAGCATTACTGTTATGATTGCTTTCAGTATGATTTCTGAGATGCAGTGTGTTCGGTTTGGATAGTTTTATGATATCAGGCTAGCGAGGCAGTTGATCGTTCCAAATCGTTTTCACAAGGGTAGTTTAAGAGTTATTCTAAATGCTGTTGTTATTGTTGTTGTTTCTGCTTAGCTGATGGCTGTTCCTCCCAACGCAGCTTGGAGAAATTGAAGGATGAATGCATTTATCTACTCCTCCTCCTGCTGCCGATCTTAAGCTATTACTCATTGTCGGTGTTGTATTCACAGAGAAGTTCTCAATGTCAGCTAAAGATAACCTTACACCGTTTGGAGCAGTTTACATCTTTGTAGTATTAGCAGTAGTAGCTGTTCCTGATTTAAGCTGCTATGATTGTTATTATGATTATCCTTCCCTGATATGATTGCTATCATTAATATTCTCTTTTCCAGAAGGCATGCTATTATTTTATGTCCTTGCATTAGTTGGAGTGGTATTAGCATAATTAGTATTATTCGAATAGTTGCTATTACTATTCAATGCTGTCTTCATTGGATAATTAGAATGATAAGGAGAAAGGGAATTACTGCTAGTATTGTTGTTGATGGTCTTATTGTTTTTTTGAAGATCAATGAGATGCTAGGATATCTAAGCTATATTTTGAGTCACTGCTTTGCTATGCTTAATCGATTGCTACTAGTGGTGATAAAGCAATCCTGAACGATTAGCCTTGGCTTGAATGGGATATTACTACTATTACCCATTGTTTAAGTGGTTTGGTAGTGTTTCTTGCTGGGATAAATAGCTCAATGGGGAATAAAGATTGTCTGTTCCTGCTTAAGTAGTTACTACTACTCCAGCTACATTCTCCTGCGTAGTAGTATTGTCTTTTGATTATATCTTCGCTAATAACTTGCTGAATCTATCAGAAGTGCATGGACTCTTCTCCGTTCTGTAGGATGATCTAGTCGCAAAGGTATTTAGCATTTAAGTTTACACACTTGATTACTATGTATTTCGTTAATTTGAGTTCTTTCTTTGCTATGGTAATAATGCAGTGGAAGCAGTAGAAGGATACTTAGGTGTGGATTATTTCTAACGTTCTTGCTAGTTAGATAAGGCTATACCCTTGATACTATGGCTTTTATTAGTTGGAGATGTCAAAGGCGCTGCAGCTACACAAGCAGTGTTTTACCTTTGAATGCTTTCATCTTATGATAGCTGTTTCTAATATCCGTTATTACCATAACTATTTGTATTAATATCTCTAGACTCTCTCCTATAGGAATAAGCTTCATAACTTGCTATTTGATCACTCTCACTTGGAATACTGCTAGTATCTCCTTCAGTTTCTTACCTCCTACAAGTATTATCAAATCGTTCTCTAAAATACACTGAATTCGATTAAGTATTTGAAGATTAATGATCTCTATTTTTGTCTGCTTCTTTGACTAAGAAACTACCCTAAATCTACTAAGAATTATCAGATCTTTTGTTATATTCTTTCTATTAATCTAGCAATTATAACTAAGACTCTTAATGACTTCTCATGAAAAAGGAATTCTTATTATTGTTATTACTATTTTAAGTGTTAGATTTGTTTATTGTGTGCTATGATACAGCTGTGGAAATATCCGATAATGGCATCCTTGATAATGGCCATTCAACCTATGGATTGGTAATGTAATCAGCTGTTGCTCCCTTAGAGAACCTTAATTCTTCTGTTGGCATGGTCGCTGAGGAATTACCAATCGTATTAGTTGTACTAGCTGTGGAATTGTATTTGAATTAAGACTAGACATTGAGAATCGAATTATTGCTAGAACTATTATCTGAAATAGTCGCATGGGTGTTTTCCTATGGGATTACAAGCGTTGAAAGGTTATTAGTAGTAGTTTTGCTATTTGTTTAGCGCTACTGCTGGTATTAATAATCAGGGACTAGCTGATTCGAATTATTATCATTTTATTCTTCTTTATGCTAGTGCGAGTGCTAGTATTGATTGTTATACATTTCTGATACTGAGGAAACACTCTCAATGCTCATATTATATTTCCTGCTGTTTACTTTCGCTCGCAAACCTTAGAGTACTTTAGTTACGCTAACCATTTCTTCATCGTCCTTTGCAGCTTCAGATAGAGTACCTTCATGATCACCATCGATCATTTGTTCGAACAATTACGCAGCATAATACTAATCTTATGTGTCAACCACTTCTAACTTACTTTCGGTCGGCAGCTTCTCATTGCTGGATACATGCATCCCGTCATTCCCAACGAAGCACAATACTTTTGGTTTTTATTTTAAACTCAGACTCATTATTTGTGGTTGCTATATTCACCTTATTGAAAATATATCTATCCGCCCAAATTAGTCTCTCTTTCTCTCTATATCTCTCTCTCTTTTTATGATTATTTCTTATTTCCGAAATAATTTTGAATTTAAATATTGAATCTATCTATCCATTAACACTGTCAAATCTGCATCCCACAGCTGTCAAATAGAACGAAATATACTTTTATTAATCAAGCAATAAATCTATTAAATTTATGATTCAAGTTGGAATATCTATTTCCCCACTTGATGCAATATCCTTAATTGGTCATCCCAATAATGACGAAGGACTTACAACAGGATGAAGTTATTTTTTTCAAGGACAATTTGGAATTTATTGTAAAAATTTTAATTAGACAGCCTTTGTTTCTTTTTGTCAATTATTACCTTGGTTAGTTGTCTCTTTCAGTGGTTCTGATTATCTTGGTTGAATACATCATTTTTTTTAATTTTTGATTGAAAGAGTGGATAGTAACAAAGAATTCGAAGGAGATATGTCTTTTCAGGAAATGTTGAATCTACCCCATATTTTATGGGTTTCTCGCCATGCAAACAATTTCTAAACATCGAGACAATCATTTAGATGATAAGTATAATTCAAATACTGCGATATATAAGCTTCATCTCAAAAGGAAACAAGCAAAGGAAGAAGACACAATCCATGTGATTCAAGAAAAAAGCTAAAATTAATTAAGTGCAAGAAATTGATATTTTCGTGCTAGAAAAAATATTTGTAAAGAGAAGAAATTAATAATTTGCAAAATGACGAGGACCAGTAATACTTGTCCGTTAACGACAAATAGAAAATATATTATTGTGTTGACTTGGTGAGTTCCAGCTGCAGGATTAAGATAAGATAGATATGCGGGATACTTTTGGGAGAAGAGATAAAGCAAAAATAAATAAGCAAATACAAATAAATGTCCTACTAATCTATTGATTCAAGCATTTATAGCTGACTAAAACTCCAGCTTGTTAAAAATTCACTGAAGTAAGAAACATATTTCGCACTTATGACACCCCCGACTAATCAAAGAGTTAATTACTTTTTTCTATAAGACGAGTATCGAATTTAATAAGGGGAAAAATTGATGTATGAGGGGAAAATCATCTAGCACTTAATGGAATTCAAGATAGAGAAAAAAAAGAGGATTTATTTAATCCCAATCGAGTAGTTCCAATCTGGTGGGTAAGAGCTGCACTGAAATTGGATCCAAACAAAAGGGAAGATCGACGAATTGCACATAACAAAAGGAGGGGAGGGAGAGAGAAAGAGAAAACAAACCTTGGTTAGAAAACTGTAATATAATAAACAACATAAATAACTTATTTTATCCAAAAAACTAAACAAAAAAGCAGATTAAAAGAGAATCTAAAACAAAAGAAAACTACTCTTACCTTGGTTGTAACAATCAGATATTCTGACTTAAACATGACTGATATTGAAGTACAACCACAGGAAAACTAGATTCCTTTGCACTGGGAAATCAGCAAGGCTATTGAAAACAACATTCGAGAAAATGTCCTGATCTTGTAGTAAATTTTCAAGCGTAGTAGCGAGGGTGAGCGGAATCTACTGAACAAGTGGTTTCAAGACAGTGTAAAGAACTACATCATGGAAGCATATGCTGCACCGTTACTGCGACCTAAGCTCTAAGTACGTTAAATCAAAAGCATCAAGAAAATCGTACATTCTAATTTGCAGTCGGATATCCCAAAATACATGGGGATTCTAAATGGCTATTTTCGCTTGATAATTCAATACAATCTGTAGATACCTTTCTCACAGAGACTTCTGAAAGTAATCAATCTCGAACCAGTTTATCTCGATAGTTAAACGAAATTTAATTATAATCTCGAGAAAGAACTTCGCAAGAGGTTCGTATGTTTAATGCTGCTAAGGTTCTTAGAGTATTTCCCGAAATACGATATCCCTTCGTTTTATGAACTATGGAATCTAGCTTTCCCTGGAAATTACTTATCCAAAAAGAAAATGTCAAAATTTGATGCTCGAAAAAATAATGTAGAAAAAAGAGTTAAAAAGATTAAAGAAATTAAGAAACAAGGGGGAAAAGAGAAAGGACAAGAAGAAGAAGGAGAAGGAGGAGGAGAAATGGGGATAGAGCAAGGCTAAGATTTAGTGGGTTTGAAGAGGGAATATATGGTTAAATCGGAGGAAGGAGAAATCCCCAAGGAGAGGATAGATTGTAACGGTTTATTAAGGTAAAATAGCTATTAATAATAAATAAAATGTGAGGAATAGACATAAGAGAAGTAGAATGGAGTAATTCGATAACTTAATAATAGTTCTCAAAAATTAATAAAAGAAGAGGCAATTAATCAAGATCTTAGAGTTAATAATGCTATCCCATCGAATCTGTCTCATACCTAGCAGGCTACGAGAATTGGATAAGAGGGAGTCAAAATAGAATCAAACACACAAGCTGTCCTTAGACTTAATGTTAAGCAGGAAGATGCTAGTTAAGATACCAACACATCACTAGAATAACTGAATCTTAAGACTACTACTACAACCTCAGAGTACTTGGTTAGACAAATAATAGAAGATTAACCAATAGAATAAGAACGCTAATCTTCATCTTTTCCTCAGGCTACCCAGCAAGCACTTCAGAAAGAATAGTCCCTTCAAGTGCAGTAATCTTACCCTATTAACAAGAGTAGCTTTGGATATCTCCAAAGTTATACAAATCATCTTCTCGATGATTGTCGCAATCTAATAGGGATTGCTGCACAGTAAAAGCAATGGCATTTATATCTAGATAATCCATAGGCATAGAAAGTATCATCTAACTCAGAAGAACTGCAGGAAAAGTAATAATAACTTCAATAAAATTAAGCAAATTTAATTCCTCTTCCATATCAATAATAGTAATAATAATAACAGCCTTATTATAACTATCAATAACTACCACAGAATTCCATCTAATAACCATACTCACAAAGACCGTTTCCGCAATATCAACAGCAGGTATCTTAGAGTTATTGGCATCATTAACAGCAGCCACAGTTGCCTCCATAGCAGTTGAGGTTACTTCCAAGATCTACTTAGCAATCGCAGCAGGCAAATCAAGAACCTAAATAAGTATACGATTAACAATAATAGTAAGTTTGTTAATAATCCCCGGATGAAAAGCTTCGATAAGTATCTGAGTAGTAATAGCAGGATACTTCGAAATCAATGCCATAAGTAGAATAATAATAATAATAAAATAAATTGATCTCTCGAGAGCATTAGGAGGCACTTGCATTGCCATCTTAGCCAATAAATTCAACATAATAGCCCCTACCAATATCCTCAACATCAATTTAGTTGCCAGTAGAAGAACCTTCAACATTTCCACAATAATCAAATCCACTTCCATAAAAACAACCCAAATAATAAAATGATCCAATGCTTCCCACTCATCAGCATTAACAGCAGCCATCCAAGATATTACAGCCTATCTGGAGTGATATGAAGATTACGCCAACGAAAGACTCAGTGAATCATCCAGTTTTAAAGAAAGGATTTCCATAAGTTCCTGCGAACGTCCCCTATTATCCATAGAATTAATTACAACATCCTTATTAGAACTACTATCCCTAACCCCCTCCTGCAATATTGAATCATCCATATGGCCATAATCTCACAACAAATGCCCAATACTACCAGCATCATGTACTTTCCTAATAGCCATGTCCATGCTATATTTTACATCAGCAGATGCCCAATTCGCATGAACTATTTGGAATGTGTCCTTTTGAGTATCCAATGGTTCCTCCACCTCCTTGTGATCACTGTAACCGCTATTCTTCTCAGTAATAAGACTACTATTCGTATTATCTTTAGCAATAACAGTAACACAGGAATCAAGCAACTTAGAGGCTTCATGAATTCATGATGGCAAGAAAATAATAATTATGAAGATGATGACAGAATCACAAAGTTGAAAAAAGAAAACAATAGTAATAATTGAACAGACAAATGGCTTTACTCAAATAGAGAGTTAATAATATGAACATACAATGAACTTATTTATCTTTTAATTAATAAAATATCCAAAATATTGTACTATTTCCATGATTGCGAATATATTTTCCTTCTTCTTTATTTTATTTCCTTTATCTTCTTTAGGAGTGGGGGAGTAGAGTTTTAAAGGAAGAAGTAGGAAGAGGAAATACTAGAAGGAGGGTAAATAATATTTCGTTTGAAATA
>Ga0302271_10003883_pt1 | contig 12247 bp, 12 predicted proteins | sample III_Bog_N1_1_FD_198767 | JGI IMG/M metagenome (GOLD analysis project Ga0302271, IMG submission 198767) | Peat permafrost microbial communities from Stordalen Mire near Abisko, Sweden - III_Bog_N1_1 | ecosystem: Environmental > Terrestrial > Soil > Wetlands > Peat | place: Sweden: Abisko... | reverse complement strand
TGCCACTCCAATTATCAAGTTACTGTATCCAGATAAATAGATGATGCTTTCTCTCCATCCACCGAATATTGTAGTAAACCCAATATACAGCATCATGATTATCGACCAAGCTGAGTTTGTTATGAACACGGAGTATTTCCCAATAATCCCATCGAATTATGAGAAAACATACTGATAAATCTGTCCGAAGAGCAAGCAAAAGCAGCCAAACCATACGAAAAAAGATAAGGTAATAGCGATAGGAGAGCTGTAAAGAGTCAAGCTGCTCAGAGACACACCTATAGCTATGATTGGATAGATAATTCCTTTATGAATGTATTCTGGTTTGAAAGGGAAAAGGGAGAGAAAAAGAAATCCAAGATATTTACTTACATATCCAAAGGTGAGAATGTAAACTTCATAGATTTCCCTGTCTCCGTAGAGATTAAACTCCATAGGTATGGAGTTGATGTTTGGATATTTGTTATCATATGAAATTTCCCCTGATTCTGGATTGATTACTTAAGCAGGTCTAAAGAAAATAATAGGAATGCCAGCGAATTGCACAGTTGCGAGACCAAATGTTAAGATAATGAGAGTGAATTTGGCAAGCTTAGCTTAAGCTAATTGCAGATCATCGACGCCTGTAAGAGACCTGAGCATGGAAGACATAAACCTGATCTTGATTAGTTGCTTCGTTGAAATTCTGTAAAAATACTTTTTTCCTTTGAAATTCTTCTTGAATAATGTATTTTTTTCTTCCCGAATATTTATGTAAGCTTGATTAAAAAGAGAAGTAAATTCATCGGGATCGATGCCAATTTGAAGAAAGCATATTTTGGTTCTATTGTTTAATTTTGGCTTGCATCAGAATAAATAAATTGTTCTCAAGGAGCGAATTTTTTTGTTCGATGGGGAAAAAAAATAGAAAAAGATCTGAATAACTCTTATTTCAAACAATAAATTAATTCTTGCGTGTTTAGACTTTTTTCTTAAGTCTGTAATCTAGTTTCTTAGAATTAGTTTGGAATTCTGGGGGGTTTTCTAGTTGGTGGTGATTAAATTATCTGGATCCTTTTAAAAATTATCTTGTTTTTCTTTTTTGAATTGATGCAATCAAAAACCATACATAAATTGTTTAAGTTATCAGAAAATTAATTCAAATCTGACACATATAAAAGAATATCATCTTACACAAGATAAAACAAAACAGATAAGCATTTTAAACATAGTATCTTCTCAGTTCAAAGTAGGATTAAAGGAAGCAGATTATTCGTTCTAATTCGATTGCTTTCCAGTAGATGCTTCTGAATTATTGGTCAAGAAATTACCATTTTTCAGTAATGTTACACCCTTAGGTATTTGAGTGCTTATCTTTCCATCGAAGACAAGCTCGTACACTTAGGAATATTCCTTCACGAAATAAATTGAGATTCCATCTAATAGAAGTCTAGGGAAATCATGGACGTCTCCGATGTTTCCATAAGGACAAATTATGGTGTCAATGTTGAGAGTCTTGGCAGCTATAATCTTAGCTTGAAGGCCACCTATGAAAAAGTCAAATAACAATTAATTCAAATTTCGAAGTGAGTTTAAGAGTTAATTTAGTTGAGATTCCTTACCGATTTTGCAGACTTCTCCGATCGGGGAGAGTTCACCTGTCATTGCGATATGCGCAGGTACAGGTTTATTCATTGCCAGCGAAAGATAAGCTGTGCATATAGCTATTCCCGCTGAAGGTCCATCTTTTGGGATTGATCCAGACATGAAGTGAATATGGACATTTCTTTCTGCTAAGAGTTTCTTTTATTCCTCAGTGAGAATATTGAATGCGTTGATTTTCGCAATAGTGAGGGATTCCTAGAGAACTTACTGGAGATTACCCGAAGAGCTGAATCCACCTTTTTTATCAATCTAAGAGTAGTCAAAGATGCATTCGATTTTCATAACATATCCTACGAATCCTCCTACACTCAAAATGTTCACAACACCTACAAAAGAACAAACAAAACAACACATTTATGTCAAGTAAAAAAGGATAAAAATATACTAAATTAATGAGGTTTTCATGCTATTACCTGGAGCGAATGTAACTAATTGTCTAGAATCGAACTCAGCATCGAAGGATGGGACTCCCAAGTATTTCTGAAGTAACTACAATCGATTTTTGGTAGTTGTAAGGTCAAGCACTGGTAAATTGAGCTATTGAACTGTTTGATCTGACAATATTGTAGGGAATTAATTCTTAGAAGCTTGTACATTGATATTAGCTTTAGAAGAATCATCAGCTACATTGTTTTCACTGGAATTTTCTTACAATGGGCCGACTAAAAGGATTTTTAGAAAAAGAAAAAAAATATTAGAAAAGTTAAAAACAAAATGAATTTGTTTTTTATTATAATACGATGAATGGTGTCGGGATCTGATGCAGGCTAAGCAGGTTATGCTTAATCTGATGAAGCTGTCCCTGCTGCTTAGTTTTATGATGTTGTGTTGGTTTTCTTTTCTTATTCTTCGAACGCATTCTTTTCCTTTGCATTTGCTTCTAATTGTGATTATTACTGCAATCTCACAAGTTCTGAGTTCGAAGATAATAATTAAACAGCGAATTTTCTAGCAATTGTCTCAAAGCATCGCTTCAAACCACGCACTCCAGCCTCATCGTAGCACCAATCTAAATAAAAAAAGAGGCAAAATTGTGGTTTTTTTATTGAAAAAATCATGTAAAGTTGTTGAAGATCAGCAGTACTTTTGATAATGAATGAGATGGTTTAGTCATCGTATTTGAAGATGCTCTCGTTAATTCCATTCGATTTAATAGCTATTGGGATGATGAATTTCTTGCTGATTTAGAGTTTTTCTTCTTCGATGTACGCTGGTACTTCGATGATTTCGAGCCTGTTTTTTAATGGCTCGAGCATACTCATGATGTTGTTCGCTGTCAGGATGAAGATTGTATTAGAGAAATCAATCTTAATATCCATGTAATGATCAGTGAAATTGTGGTTTTCTTCAGGATTCAAGATTTCCATCAGACTGTAATATGGATCTGCACCCATGCTGTGTTAATAAACAAAATGGGTTAGAGTTGTCAGCAGATTAAAAAAGGCTGGTAAAATTGATTTTCACACTAAAATATTTGTGTGTTACCTGGATTTGGAGATCTTATCAATCTCATCTAGAATCAATACTGGGTTCATTGTTTGTGCCTTTATCAGTTCTTTCACGAACACACCTAGAGGAGAGAAGATAAAAATGAGAAAATAGGTTATTTTTCATAATATTTTCATTTGCTCTTTTTGTTATCTTTTTCTTTGTTTTTTACCTGGTTGAGAATCGACATAAGTCCTCCTGTGTCCTTTGAAAAACGATGGATCTGAGATACCAGCGAAACTAATGAATCTGGATTCCTTGTGCAGTGCTTTGGCTACAGCTTTAGCAATGGAAGTCTTGCCTGTGCCTGGAGGACCTTGGAGAAGTAATATGAACCCTTTACTTCGAGCGTGCGTATTTTTCATCTGATTCACAGCAATCATCTCGATAATTCTCTGTTTTACTTTCTCAAGTCCATAGATCTCATTGTCGAGGACTTATTTTGCATAATTGATATCCCAATTTGCAGGGGTGAATTAATGCCAGGGTACACTGAATACTTCATCTAAATATGTATTGATTTTGTTGAATTCCGAGGAATGTTTATCAATCGAGCTGAATCTCTCTATTTCTAGCTTGACTCTCTCACGCGATGGCTCATCTTCGATCAGATAAAGTTTCGATAAATAACTCTGCACTTGTTTCTACTGTAAGTTCGCTGGGTGCGTTTAGTTTTAACTTTACTACTGCTATTGAGAAAACTGCTATCCTGAATTGTTGTGCTTTTCGGAAGTCAAATATGCTGAGCGAATATACTCCATGGATAATCTCGCACGAGTTTGCGCTTGCATGCGGATCTGATTCTCATCTGCGAGTTTATAATTCTTGCTGACTAAATCCATGACATCGTTCAGTGCTTCCATATTTATCCTGAGTAGCACAACTCGATCATGAATATTACGGCTTTCCAAGATGGTTTGGATCAAATAATTCATGTTTTCCTTCATGTAGCGCTAGTACAGCTTTGAAACACCTGCAATGATCTGGGTAAACAAACAAAATGAAAATTTTATAAAAATCCTTAGAATAACCCTGCTAAAAGCATCTTAAAATTTACTTAGAAGATCATCCTGTCGATTTACTCAGTCGCGAGATCCTTGATAACAGCATGCTCAATTTCCTATTACCCAATCGCTTCGATTTTCTCATATGCAATAGACTTCTTAATCGATCCTACAAGATTCTTCAGTGCGTTCAGCTCATTTTCCAAAGTTACTTTCTCTTGAGACTTCTAAGAAACTTTGTCGTCTTTGTAAGGAATAGTCTTCGCAAAGATTCCATTTGGACCAACTTAAATCTCCACAATCTTGATTCTGTGACTCAGCTTCTTGGGGGCTAAATCCACGTTAACCTACCCAGCAGAAGGATTCCCGAGTGGAGGAGGTGTGCCAGATGAAGAAGATTTAGTATCAGTTGCACTTGAATCTCCTGATTTTGGGGATGTTTTCGTGAAGGATTTAGATAATTGTTTTCCAACATTTCTCTCGAGTTCTAAGCCAATCTAATAGACATCACCAGCATCATTGAGGATAAAATAAGCCAGTTCATGATTTATCTCTGTTAGATTACCTGTTTTCATCTAGCAAGGAACCTTTGAAAACGGTAAAATAGGCTGCTGAGAAGAGAATATAATGTGCGTATCCTTTTCGAGGGCTTCTTCTTCTTCCGTAAGATCGGTCGCCTTCCAATTACGCAGAGGAATAGTACGCAATGCATTGCCAGGTTGAAATTTCTTAGCTGCCTTGCTAAAGCTACTGGTGCTACTCCCATGAACCTTTCGACCACTTTTTAAGGTGCTTTCAGCTGTATCCTTTTCGTTTTCAGATCCTTTTGGGTTATACTTATTGCCGTTATCATTGTTGTTTTCATCATTATTGTTGTTATTATTATTATTCTAATTGTTGTTGTCGCTGCTGTTATCTCCACTATTATTAGAATTATCATTTTTACCTACGCTATCATTACTGTCTTTATTATCATCTTAATTGAATAAAACCTAGGATCTAACACAAGTCTCTCTATCATTTATCATCATCACAAGTTATGGTGAGACATTTATAGTCTATTCTCTTTGCAAACCAATGGATTCTAATTCTACGAATCTGCTTTGAATCGATGAGAATTGTTAGCGTAGCATACGGGTACCTATTAATTGCTAAGCAACTACATTCTTAGCAAGTAATCTGCTAGCTTATCTGATTTTAGAGAGCATCTATGAAAAAAAAAAAATTCTTCTTTTTGTTTGCTTTCTGTGTTTTTGAATAGTTTCTAGGGTTTTCTCTTTTTCTTTCGCTTCCTGTGGCGAGGAGTATTTAAAATAGAAGAAAAGAAAAACCAAGAAAAGAAACAAATCGCTTTTTTCTTTCTTTCCTTCTTTTCCTCCTTGCTCTGTACTATTTTTCCCCTCATTTATTTCAAGAGTATTCTCAGAAAGAATCCATCGTTTTTCTCAGTTAAACTTCTATCTTCTGGAAAAATACCTAGATTTTGCAGATTATTCTTATAAAAAAGCAAGCAAAATATGAATTAACAAAAATAAACTTTTGACTTATGTCATTTCCTTTTTTTTCTTCAATAAAGACTAAAAAACATGAGAAGCACAATCAATCTTAGTTTCCGCTTTAGCTTTTGATGTTGACCTGTTCTCATTTTAGATAAAAACCATAGGAAAATCCAATCAGCTTTTGATTTGAAATATGTTTGTTGTTATCCTTTGTTAGCCTAAGCAAATTGCAGATAAGAAATGAGAAAAGTCCCAACAAAAAGGATAATTATTAGAGAATGCATCTAATCTGTATTATTACAAAGATAACCACTATTTATTACTTTTAAAATGCTTTAAATCAGTTGACAATACGGGGGGGAGATACGCTACAATGATCTTGTGTCAAAAAATATGAAAATATTAACATCTTTTTTCTTCAGACTTCATTATTTCTGCGTCTTGAATGAGATGTGATTCCTAAGGAATTTTTGAATTATCTTAAGATAATTTACAAAGTAAATAATGTTAAGAAAAATTCTGATTAAAAAGAAAAAACACTTTCGAGGACAACAATTTATCATAACATTTTGAATTTCACCATACAAAACATGCATTCGTTCTCAGATCAATGCAAAAAACACGAGATGAATGATTAACATAATATTATTGATCTGCCTTTTTAAAAGGAAGACATGTAACTATGATATTTTCTCATTCTTTCTTTTGCAATTGTTCTTCGATTTCCTTCAGCAAATCTGCAATCGATTGAGTGTGGAACTTTAGCATCGAAAGCTACTCATTCTTCGTGTCATTAAGCTTCTTTTCATCCTCATCCAATTTCTCTTGTTTTTCGATCTGCTACTTCTCAGCTGTGACTTCATCAAAACTATCTCCCAGCTTCTTTTCGACATTCTGAATCAGTTCCTTCGCTACACCTGCGAATTTCTGAATATTCACTCTATTCAGAAGATGGCCTTCATCGAATAACTAATCTGTCGAAGTAGCATCTGCATTATCCGTGGTGGCTCCTTTACCCAATGTATTTTTCATTCTCATAATGATAAACTCCATTGTGCTCAAGGTGCTATTCAAAATATTAGTCTTATCCACAAGATTCACAACTTTATTCGTTTCTTTCTCGATCAGCTACGAAATCAATGACTCGATTGCTTCATATTCTGTGAAACTTGTATGCTCATTTCGCTTAAGTCCTTCACTGAGTTCTTTGCGTAGAATATCGAACACAAATGCAGCCATGGAGGAATTCTCATTCCCTAAGATCATTTCACTCAAGATCTCAAATTAGCACTGTTTTGCAAAAAGTTCAAAATATCATCAAAATACCTGCAAATAAATGCTCATTTCCAATCAATAAATTATCCAATAAACAGACTATTTTTTATTTTTTTCTTACATCTCTATCAAAAAGACCTAACAAGGATCCAATACTAGGGATAAACTTTTACTATGTTTCCTTATCAAATGATCCTCCAACTGGTTCTAGGATGCGCACAAGCAATTTACTAGCTGGTACATTGAAGTAATTTGAGTTGTTCAACGAACATGGTAATGTGTCAGCTTATCCTACCAAACCAGGAACGAGCATGATAAGATCCTTGATAAAATCAGCTTTCGTTGGCTCTGATTTCAGATACGCATACAGGAATGGTAACAGAACACGTAGCTTATAGTCAGACGAGTAGAATATCCCGAACGAAGGCGAATTAAATAAATCTTTCATGTAAAGAGCTACTCCAGTGAGGTTGTATGGTATATATGGTGTGTAATCGATGATTTACTTGGGGGTTTCCGTTCCAGTGAAGGTTAAGTAGCGCAACTAAGAAGATGCATTATCTATGAGTTCTTAAGGCGATGGGATGAGCTCATTGAAGAGTTTTTTAGCGCTGGTCAGGAAGGATTAGACTGTATGTTCATCGAAGACACCTTGGTTGTGTAGTGCTTCGGTTATTCCTTGGAAAATATCCAAATAAAACAGCACGACATAATGTGTTATGAGAATTGAACTTGGAGCACTTTTCGCAGTAGTCTGCCCAGTTACATTGTCGATTTCCTGTAAATCACTGATTCTGAGTAGTTTCTTAGTGTTGTTGCTCTTGATTTCGGGTAATTTCTTTAAACTACTCAAGAAGCGGTTTAGGTAATCGATCACCCAACCTTCGAAATTTTGCTAGAAGACTTTAGCACTTTCATTCATGTCTTCGCTCTTGAATTTAGCTCTGTAACTCTCGAATTTCTTGATGCCATCTGTGACAGCACGCAAGACTTCTGGAAGAAGTTGTGGGAAGAACGCTTCTTTGGTTTCGACTTCGAGAGAGAGCAATGCGAGCATCTCTAATAAGACAAACTTCTTCTCGACTGTTTTGGTTTGTTCCATGCGAGATTGCACGAAAAGGAGCACCCATTTCTGTTTTAGTTAAAGAAAATCATAAATTTGGCTTGTATGGCAGTTACTTGCAGAAATGCACAGAATGTTAGGAGAAATGCTATTTAAAATACTTTCATTGGTGGGAAAATATTTGAAAAAAATAAGCTAAAAAAATACCTTATTTGAAATAGCCAGCAGCCTTCGGATGATGTACAAAGCTAGATCACTAGGACTTCTTGGATCTTCTCTGACTGATGAGAAATTCGAATTATATTGCGATTTAAACACGTGATAGATTGATTTATCAGCGAAGTTCAACGCAAAAGCTAAGAACTAATCAGTGCATTGCTCAAAATAACTCTAATCCAACGGAGGAATGTACTGACAATATTTTGTAACCATCTCCCTGCCTTCTTGAGATGTCATCTTGCGAGTCATTATTTCAGTTGCACTTTTCTCTAAAGTTTCCATGAATTCCTCACCGAGGACAGCTTCTTTTTTCTCATGGATTCGCTCCAAAACTAATAAAAAATCCATTTTCTTCTGCTAACAAAAGTTTCTTTATTTTCTTTTTTAATATATCCTTTTTTGATTATTTATTAACCACGTTTATTCTTCTTCTTCTTCTTCTTCTAAACTTTCTGAATATTCTTTTTGTTTTTCATTCCAACCCCCAACCCTGACGAATCTTATCTTTTTTTGGTTTTTTCAATCTAAACCAGATATCCCTTTAGTTGCTTTTTTTTCTTCCCAATTTGACAGCCAGAAATAGGTATTTTTTTCTTTCTTTTTGATTCTTTTCTTTCTTTTTTGTTTGTCATCAAAACAAATTTCTTAAGAATGCCTAGAGTATTCGACCCATCTCGAGACGATCCTACTATTAAGCTCATAACAAGTGTCACTGAGTTCTTGCAAGAGTAGAAGTACAAACTCAATGACAGTGAAATGCGCTCTTTCATTTCGCAACGTTTGAAAACTAATAAATACACTTCTATGATGAAGTAGTATCTCTCGAAAAATCAAGAATTTCCAGATATTATCCTCAAAAGTTCCTGCTCAAAAGGTCATTTCTTCTGGCTACCTTAAGCCTCCACGAATGGAAAGTTTCCAGCCAGATTTGATCCTCGCAAAAACGAAATCGTCCTTTGCAAGAATTCCATTCGAAATCTTCTCGAACTTTAAGAAAACCTAGACAGAGAGCTGACTCTAGCTTTTGATCACAATATTTTAAAGAAAAATTTACATTCATCTGATGCAGATTTCGCGTGTTCACAAATGAGAGCTTGCCATGCATAACTAGACAATTACACTAAACTTGATGAACCTTCGAAAAAGAGTCTCTCTAATACATGCGCCAGATATTTGTTAAGAGTAAAATAACATTTTTGATGAAATTGTATTATTTAACCAAATAAGAGCTTATTTTTTGATGAATAACATATTATTAACAGCATCGAGGACCAAATGAAGAGAAACTACCACATGATCTATGGGTACGATATGCTGAGAAGATGGCTGATAAATTTGAGTATTGTTATAGTCTCTCCCACCCGTTCAAGCATTCTAATTGATGTTATGAAGTTTGATCAACAGAGAGAGAAGAACACAAAGAGAAGTAATTAGATAAACAACCTCAAGAAAAGAATGTAATTTCCTGACCTCCCCTCACTCTCTAACGCCTAAACTCTTTGGAGACCTCAAAATAAAACTTTTGTCCCTTTTGTTTTAAAAAAAGAGCAAACCATATTCCACTAAATCTGCAGGCACTTCTAACATATTTGCAAGAGGATGAATTATTTCTTTTCTTTTTTCTGCTGGTCACATAAATATTCAGTGTTTTTACAATTTATTAACCCTAAAAAATAGATATGGTTATTATGAAAACATTACCATCAATTAGGATTTATAAAAATCTGGGAATTTATGATAAGGATTGAGGTTATTTGAAGTGATCAAGTGGATCTTGAGAGATGAAACAAGATAATATGTAACCAAAAATAAGTGTAAGAATTTTGAAATTGTATTTAGCTGTTTCTACAAAATAAAAGCACTGTTTTAAAAAATTACACAATCCAAGAAGTATGAATTGAAGATATCTTGGGTTCATTGATTTTTATGCCTTCTAATGTATGACAACTTAAATAATAGATACATAATTAAGATAAACTTATAGAGGAAGGAGATTAATCTGTATTTCCTAATTTTAGATTTTCAATAAATAATAAAAAAAAAAAGGGGGTATTTAATATTTTTAGTGAGTTTTTATTTGTCAGTGGAAGTGATTGTGCTGGCATTTCCAATAGGTTTAAAGATTTAGCTCTTCTGATAGTTATCCCTCTCCCCTTTGAGTTCTAGATAATTTTTGTTTTTTTAATTTGTAGCTAATTTCATTTTATATATTATCAATTACTTTTACAATTAATAAATAAGATTCAAAGAATGGTGTAATAAAGCAAGAACTAGAATATTATAATCTTGGAGTCTACTAGTGTTTTTTTGTTAATTTCTTGCTGCCTTTGATGTTGCTGCGCTATATTATCAGCATAGCTCATTTAGGATAAGGTCTGGGTGATTTAGAAAGAATTTTAGTATTTTTTTATGGTGTAACTTCGAGTGCTTGGAAAATGCCAGGAATAATATCATGCCGACAACTCTTTTTTGGTAGCTACACTTATTCATTAACCTTAGCTGCATTTCTTGGAGTATTAAACAAATATGAAGGATGTGTTGTGGTGGTTGCTGTAGTTTTATTCAATGAATCTGGGATATTAGTAGAATTAGTTAAATTAGTTATGTTTTATGGTTTGTTAGTAGGCTCTTTGATTCGGGTAGTTAAAATCATCTATTCTTAATTAATTATCTGTGATTACTGTTGTTGTTGTTGTTTTTCAGTGTTATTTTTCGAGAAGAGTTACTATGAAATCTACTTGAAATATGAATTCACAATCAACTCAATTTAAACATAAGCCTTTTCCTTGCTGACCTAGTAAAACCAAGCTACTAAATCCTCAAATCTAAATGTATGATTGTTAGTACTACTACTATTATTCTCCTAAGGATCGATCTCATAAGGTTAGAATTCTCTTAAACGAATTATGCAGGAAGGTACTTCAAATATTCGATTTATAACTCCACTCGAAATCAACATCAAAGCTAATCTGATGCCTTTTAAGCCGTACTACTCAGCTGTTATCATCTTTAGTTGCAAGTACTTCAAGTTCACTGAGGATAAAGTGGTATTTGAGTTATTATTCCCGTGGCTGATAGTATTTCCGTGTCTTGAAATGACCACAGTTGACTGGTTGTTGTTATGGTGGTTGATGGTTGATTTTGACATATTGTTGTTGCTAAATTTCGAAGGAGATGAAGTATCCAACTTTGACACAACTGAAGAACCATATTTCTTCTGAAATTCACTACTGCTGTTCTTAGGATAGTTTGACACGGGGGATTAAAAGAATTACTGTTGTTGTTGTTTTTGTTGATTTACTGGACTAGATATTTGATTATTCCATTTCCCTTAAAATGCAGGTATGTTAGGTATGTTGCTGGAATATTTAGGTCTCCCTTGAGAATGTGACATAGTTACAGCAGTAATTCTAGAATTATGCATATCTAATGAAGTATTTCTGCTTTTTCTGATGTTCTCTAGCTTCTCTTTCTTAAGTTTCTAAGCTAATTACTACGATTCGTATTATTTGATTTATTCCTAATATTACCCTTAGTTCTTGAATTAAACCGCAGAATATTCATAAATCTTCGTGAAGACTGTTAATAACACTGCTCTCATTGGTAGTTTAAGCTCAGAAGGGATGGTATTCACGTATGCATCCATTTCGACAACACTGATAATCTTTTCAAATACTCCCTTTTTTATATCCGCTGATTCATATTATAATTCTTATGCGTCTTGCTCTGCCATGTAGAACTAAGGTATCCAACGCTTGGAGTCCTCCTCAACTTGCGCACACACGTTCCTATATGATTTAGACGACACAAATGATGGCCATTCTGCGAGATTAAACGGGTTGTCTGCTTCTTGGAGAATTCTCTTGAGATTTATAAGAAAATATGCGATGAGTTTCAGCAGGAAATATTTCAAGACAACTGTGTCCTTGTCTCCTAGGAGCTGCAACAGCCAAGCTTCTTAGGACTGCTCGTACGCTATGGTGATAACCTAATACCTGCAGACTAGATGCTGGTAAATTAAAATATGCTGCTTGAATTAATTATCCCTCACTCGA
>Ga0302271_10003882_pt1 | contig 12249 bp, 7 predicted proteins | sample III_Bog_N1_1_FD_198767 | JGI IMG/M metagenome (GOLD analysis project Ga0302271, IMG submission 198767) | Peat permafrost microbial communities from Stordalen Mire near Abisko, Sweden - III_Bog_N1_1 | ecosystem: Environmental > Terrestrial > Soil > Wetlands > Peat | place: Sweden: Abisko... | reverse complement strand
TAATCCTTCGTGATGTACATCAGCGTGTTTTTATCGTTGTACACTGTGAAGATGAATACACGAATGGACTTACTTATCCTCGTTAGTTTCTCCTGTATCCAAGAATACAGCGCTTCATTGAATCGGATGATCTGTACTTCGCAGTGACCAAATTTATTGTAGATTCTGACAATGTTGTAGACTTCAAAATATATCATTTTATCCGATGAAGACAGAATCTAATCGATTTATGAAGTATCTTAGAGGAAGAAATCTTTTTTGGGATTGTAGACGATGATGTTCAAGTACTTATTGAAGCTGTTGACATTCTCCATATCCTGCGCAGATAGCGAAGCTGGTCGGAGTTAGATGTCGAAGGAGAAATTCTGTGATTTTATGAAGACGCGATAATACGCTGGTGCCTTGAGCCAAAATAAGAGAACATCGATGAAGATCGTTGCGAGATTAGCGTAATTTAGCACGGATCTGTTCTTTTAGAAGAAAAATAGAGACACCGCGATGACAGCTGTTTTGTACACGCACACGAATGCAAGTTTGGTACCTTTAGCGTAGATTTTTAGCTGATGGAATTGCTTGTAGTAGAGTGCACAGAGATAGTCAATGCGGTATCCAAAGAAGAGGGAATGCGCTGTGTTGATTTCCCCTGATTTGGCAGAGAATAACTCGTAGATGTTTTAATAGCAATAGACAAGAGAATACACACTCCAAACTGCGATGGCAACAGTTGCGAGGATTGTGTTCTCGATGCATAGCAAGACGAAGATGAGCGTTTATGCTAATTAGAAGAATGACTCCAAATATGTCACAGTCTACCAAAATAAACGACTTTCAAGAATTGGATATCTAGCAGAGTTTTAGGAAGTTGAAGGTGAGGAAGAGGAGGAAGGATGTCTTTATGGAATATTGAGAAGACGAGAAGGAAGAGTAGATGATCTTCCTCGGGATTACTCAGTATTATCTTAATGCGCTAAGACTGCAGCTGCAGCTGATTTTAACTCTTTCTGACTTTGGAGGCAAATGAGTTTCTTTCCAGGGCTGGTACAGCAGATGATATTTGCATTTTAGATTGTGATATCATTTTTTTAATTTTTCAATTTTTCCGATTCACCAGCCAAAGGAACTACTTATCTGCAACTAATACTACGAATCACACAAGGAGATTAGGAGTTTCTATTGATTTAATCGATTTTCTGTTGCTCTTGCTGTTCTTGATTATCATGTGGTTGATGATTATTGCTTTGGCTGCTTCTTGATGTTTCTGAATAATTTTGATTCTGATCTGAATTATTTGTAAATTCTTTTATGTGTTTATTATTGTTGTCGCATTCAGTTTGCTGGGGATGTTCAAGATCCTTATTTAGATTACTTTAAGTATCAACGGGGAGAGAAGCAGAGGGAGACATTGGCTAGATGACGATATTTTTATTCGTAGGGAGATTAATCTGATCCACTCTCTGTTCATCAATCCCACCAATTATTTAGATTTATTATAATAATTATTAGTGCTTTTGTGGTGATGAGGGTGGTTCTTCGTTTGTAATCTTATCCACAATCGCGTTAGATCGGCAGATAATGTTATCTGGATTTAAGCAGACGCTTTTGTTCTTATCTGTTTCTTAGTCTTTTTCGCAGTTTTAAGGTAATTACAAATTCTAGCTGGCGGGTTGATTCTCTACAAAGTTATCAACTTTTCTAATTGAAATGCTTTACAGCTAAATAACGATACTTTTCGGTTAAAGTGCCATCTCACAGCTTTGGCTTCTCGTGCTCCTATTCATTTCGGGCATATTTCTGTTTTGTTATGATTTGATCAAGCCCGTGTTTCCAAAGGGAATAATTCGCTGAAGCTTCAGAATCTATTGAATAATCACTAGATTTATAATGACTAAGAGTGAAAAGTACATCCATTCTGCTGCTTGCGTTGCATTAGACGGCTCGGCGTTCTTGAAGAAATTGTAGATTAGGAACGAATACACTTTAGCGATCACAATCAGCTAAATCGAAATGAGATACTTCTTGTGATATCCAACGAGCACACTTCTGTGTTCTAGAGCTACTGTCTAAGACAAGCGAGATTTGCAGGTCTCTTAGAGTAACCGCGCATTTTGAAGAACGAATCTTGGAAGTTGCACTGTGCTTGCTTTGGTGATTGCTAAGAGTATTTCTGAGAGAATAGATCCAAACCGAAGAGATTTCAACTATTTCGTACTTTGGATCATGGTCCATCCGCAGAGAACACTTGTGAGAAATGTCAAAGATAAGAATATGCCATATAACACGAACACCTGGTCATCTTGGAAGTACATTATCAGCATCAAGCATGCCAGAATGATGTTTTCTACCAACGTCAAGTAACTTAAAGTTACACTCGTGGTATCATTCAATATCCCTATCTGTCTTTCTTGTTTCTCCTTTAAATATCCATTCACACGAAAATGACCGTTGATGGGATATTCCACCTCATCGATCGTCTTCTAGATCAGCATTCTTGCAGGTATATCCTTGCTTTTTAAGTGTGATAGTTTGTTCTCCAAACAATTGCTAACTTTTTTCTGAATTATTTATTATCTTTAATTCTCTTCAATCATCTGATCATTAAATTCAAAAAATCACCCCTGCCTTTGGACAACCCGCTTGCCTGATTGACTAATTGATTGCGCTTTGGGGGTTGATTTATATTGTAGGATAACTAATTCTTTAACTTAACTCAACTTTCCTTACATTGAGATTAATTGTAATATCGATCCCACAGACGAAATTCTTGTCTGCATTTGATCTAAACCCATGAATAACAAACTACCGAAGGACATATGGTTCCTTGAGTTTTCGCAGCAATCTCTAGAGTCCTAACCCATATTTTTGATTGAACTTTTTGACTGATTAAACTGAATTTGAAGAAGTAATTTTTCAAGAGTTCTATTTTCAATGCAAATTAAAAATCAACCAAATCAAATTATCCTGCCAATCTTACCAGTGAAAATAGCTCATAAATCTTTATAAAATCATAGCCAGATGAGATGCATGATTGAATGGTTTTTCTGGTCTATTAAGTGTATTTTGAAGTAGACCTGATGTTTTTTCTAAGCGCGAGGAAATATAAATTAACTTAAATCCTCTATCAAAAAAATCATTTATCTGCTTTGGTTTCATTAAATCTGTCTTTGGAGCTGCTAAGTGAATCAATCTTCTAGCGAGCCTTGATTTCTCTCTCAAATCACAAATTTAACCTAAATTTTTAAATATTCAGGCTGGCTTAATTTTTGTTTTATTTTTATATTTTCCTATGGAAGTGGGTGAATGCAGCAAACACAAGATTCAGCTTTATTGAAATTATATCTAAGATATTACCTTTTTTTATACCCCGTCTAAGCTAGCTGATATTACTCGAAACTTGTTATTAAGGAGATTAAAGAAATATTGTCCATTTTCTCAAAAATCTTAATTAATTAATTGGATAAAAACACAATATCATCTGAATATATTTCATCTTCATTTCTTACTTATTTATCTCTTCGTTTCTCTATAAGGAATTAATTAATTGGTGATTGAGACAAAATCAATTGCCATATTGCTCTCCTCCAATAGAATTCTGGCTTTGAAGCATTTTTTAAAGAGATCTTTTGGTAGAAAGGAATTATTTCTAAGTGTGAGAGCTTCAAAATGCAAAGATAACGCATTCAATTAAAGCTATTAACTATAACAATACTCATTACATTACTTTATTTGATAAATTACTAAATTAATATCAGCAACTGTAACTCTAGGGACTAGCTTGCTTACAGAAATCATCAAAACGAATTAGAAAAAAAAAAACAAAAAAAATAATTCAAAAAAAAAAAACTTTACTTCGTTTTAATTATTCAAATCCCTTTTTAAAAAAGTAAAGCAGAGACACAAGCAGCAGCATTCTTTTATTAGATTTCAATATCTTGAAATGATTTGGAATATCTATTACTCCCTACTCCTATCGATATTTGGCTCAAAAATGATTCAACACAAATATCTCTAATTTGCAAGCATAAATACCTAACTGTATTCAGTTTACTATTTCGACGCCTTGGCTATTTCTCTCTATATGAATCCCTTCCAAATATCTCAACTGAATTACCTCAATTATCTAAATCTCCCAAAGCTCAAGGCAAAACAAAAAAAATTTTAGTTATCAATGTTTCTCCTGAAATTGCTGTGTTTTCACCAGTAAAAATATGATCTGCTTAACACCGATCACCTCAATAAAAAGTGAGCTAAATAAAGACGAAGGCTCTAGAAAGGTATCGATATACTTACATTGATCATTTTAATATATTGGCAAGAAAGAATAAATTAAAAGACATCACATTAATATAAATTTTGAATAAATAAAGGGGGAAAAAAGGATTGTTTTAAATATGATATTAGTTGATTCTACAGACCAAGCGAACTTAAGATTGTTGTTAGATTTCAATTCGATTAGTATGCTAGTTAACTCATGAGTATTATTCAGTTTAAATTACAATCGCAATTGCAATCTCCATTACAATCGCAATTGCAATCCCCGGAGCAATCGCCATTGTGGTGATGCGTGCAACAACAACAGCAACAGCAACCCCAATCGACATCCTTGGCTATTGCTGCATGATCGTTTCTAGGAAATTAATCGCTGTGTACATTCATTGAAAGAACATCTCCACAGCAAGAAAGGAGAGAATCTTCATTGGTATTATTACTGTCGAGTTATTTAGTATTAGATTTCTTCTATTCGCTAGTTTAGTATTTGTTTGTTGGGATGAGTTCATCTAATAATTACTGTGAATTCCAATCATTTAAGGGGATTGGCTTAGCGAAGTAGTCCTTGCATTAGTAGGTGCTATTGCTATTGAATTTATTTGTTAACTGATATTTCCCTTAGCTTCCCATGTTGGCAAGAATAACGAGAAATGATTAGTAATTTTGCTTTTTATTGGTGTGTAGATATTATTTTTTAATAATTACAAGTTTGATTCCCTTTTTTTACAACTTTCTATTGAGCTATTGGTTGTTGCTTTTTTTCATTCTTTTCTATTTCAAAACCAGTGTCACTTGCAAAGAACCTAATTAATTAAGCGATTTATTAAAACTGGAAGCTGATCTGCTGATCTGTTTATGGATTTGTCTATTTAACTTTCTGCGAGTTTCTGAATCGTTTTCTATTGAAATCCTAACACAGACAGCAAAAAAAAATACCTAAAAAGTAGTTTTTGATGCATTAAAAAAGGAGAGGTTTTCACTTACATTTTATTCTAAAAAACACACTATTTTCTATTTTTTTTTATGCTAAAAAAAGCACTATTTTGTTTTTTTGTTTTTTTCAAGTAGTAAATCAACAATATCATTCGTTTTGATTCTTTTTTATGAGCAGTTTGTTTAAAAATAACTCTTTAGACAACAACAATAAATATTCATATCCTAACATCTTCTCAAACATAAACAAACAAAAACGAGGATACTATTCATCCCTAAATCAAAGGCAGTAATACTTAAAATAATAAAAAAGAACATAGATTGAAGTCTATTTGCTCTTTCAGTTCCTACAACAATCAGCAACAACCACCTAAATCACAGCCACCTAAATCACATCCTCCACAATCACATCCACCACAATCACAATCTCCTTCGCAGCGTCCATCGAAATTGCATGATACATTGCATAGATCACAATTTTAGCAGCAAGCTCCATTTTAGCCTGCATCTCCGCATACTTCACAGATGGCCATACCACAACCAGAACAACAATCCTGATTTTGATTTATATTATTGCTAAAATTTGGATTGTATTAAACTTATGGATTCATTTATTTAAACTCTTCTTGAGCTCCTTCAGCTTAACTCGCATAGGTTGTGTTTCTTCTATTTGGTTCTTCACTGCTAAATCCGTGGATTACATTATCGCTTTCCATGCAAGAAGAGAACAAACATTGTCTGCATCCTGATTCAGCTTATTCAGATTATGCAGCTTTCCTTTGATTTTCTTGATTTTGTTATTACTAATCATATCTAATTTCTGGTTTTTAGCTGAATTCTTCATGACTTGATTACTTAATCAAGATAGCAGAAGGTACCCAAGATTTTTCTACTGGATAAGAGTTGTTTATTTATCCATTGAGTTTAAAATCATTTGGTGAGTTAGGTGCTTAATTACCCATGTCCCAGTAGTTTTTCACGTTGTTTACTTAGAAAAAGATATTTCAAAATATCTTTTTTCTTATTATTTGTTTTTTTGTTGTTGGAGAATCAATTATTATTATTATTTTGAGAGTATGAAAGAGAAGACAAATCCATAGAGAAATCAATTTGAAGTTTCTGAGGATGTATTATTTCGAAATTATGCTTAATTCTTAGATATATTTCTATTGGGGTTATCTATTCCTTTTCATCTTTCATCCGACAAAACGAGAATAGAAAATAAAAAACTTTAAATATTCGATCTTCTTTTTCTACAAAGACACTTTAATGTTGCAGAATTAATCTTCTTTTTCTCTTAACTGTGTTTGAGTGTTACATAGCACAGAAAGAAAAACAAACATATGTAAGTTTGCATCTTAAGGAGTTAAATATGCATTTCAGTTATTATTTTTATAAAAATCAATCTCCTTCATAATCACCTCGCTCAATCGTCACCACCACCATAATCATCTCCGCCACCTCCATCGTAGCCTCCATCATTATCTCCTCCTTATCCTCCATTATCGTCATCCCTACCAGCATAGTAGCCTACTGCTCCACCAATTGCACCAGCTGCTAAACCCACACCAATCATACCAGCTACATTACTTGAACCTCCTTGCTGTGGAGTATTTCTTTAGCCATTTTGATATCCTGGACCTCCATAGGGACCTCCTCCTTGTTGCGGATTATTATTTCCATAGCCATTATTATATCCTGGACCTCCATACGCACCTCCTTGTTGCGGATTATTATTGCCATAGCCATTATTATATCCATTATTGTTTCTTGTGCCATAATAATTGTTGTCATAACCTGGCACTACATTACTATCTGAGCAGCAACAACACCCAGATGGTTACTTCTATTACTAGCTTGGTTAATAGTTGCCCATCTAACCCTAATTAGGATAAGTCCCAGCAGCTTATTATGGAGGATATTGATTTCCTCCATAGGGAGCATTACCACCTCTATTACTACTTTCTGAAGAGCCCATTGAAATAAATCTTTTTTTCTTCAATTTAGCGTTTATTTTATTAGAATCTTAGTCCCCTTCCCCCCTCCCCTGCTATTTAGATTTAATTATTGTTCCCTTATTGTCGTCATTGTAAACAAGATAAATATTTTGTTTCATAGAAAGTTAATTGCCTAATATCTGAAGATTCCTTGCTGTCTAGATATCTCTTAGCACTCTCTCGAATCAGACAATAAGTTTTGTAAAATACAAAACAGATACGATTCAAGAATTTAATTGGATTCAAATGCATCTGCTTCTAACAAATGCAAGAGTTTAATATTCTCTTTTTTCTTTTTCTCTCATGTTAATAATACTAACATTACTTCAATCAATAAATCTCCGTTCATTTGCAATAATGCATCTTAGATTTCATGAATTCTTTAAGCTTTATGCTGCTGAAAGAACCTACAGATTTAACACCTTTTTTTGTTGTTGAGATACCATACCATATTTGCTTTCATTTCAACGATGGTACCCAGTGATTCAAAAATAGAAAGGCAACTTTTAAATTAGTTTATGATGGCTACTTAATGACCAGATTAAATTGATCCTTTATTATCTATCAAATGGTCTAAATTTTTCCCTACCTATTCTTCTCTTTCAACGAGTCAAAATAATCACTTTGATAACTTACAATTAAATTAAATTTTATTTGATAATTTAGCTAGAATATCCATCTTCGCACCTTTATCTGTTGATACTGCTTTAAAATTGGAATTAATTAAGAATATAATTTGAAAAGAAAGATAAATAAACTTTCCCAACAAAAAATAACGATATGAATATGGTCTTTAGGTTTTTAATGCTTATTTGCCTTCTTGCATCACTGATTCAAGGACAGAAAGAACAAAACTAACTCTTAGATTAATTCCTTGCAAAAAATAATCAGTTTCATGAAGACTATACAAAATGCTCAGAAGTTCCTGAATGCGTAACTTCAGTTAAGAAACAATAGCTGTGCTTAGCAGAAAAATGCAAGAAAGACATCTCTTGCTATCATAAGGACTGTGGAGGAGATAGTGTGTAAGAGAGAGATTTCAAATTAGTGCTTTAATTTGTAGATTTATCGACAATCAATACATTAAAAAGAAATTGCATCAGTACTATTCCCATTCCAAACTGCGATGATGATACCGAGGATTGCTTTGAAAACAGAAATAATATTTTGATTTCAACTTATAGATGTTAGAGTATGAAAAACAGCTCTTCTTATTACGGCTGCATGTTCCCTAACTAAACAATCTCAGAAGAAATGATGAATTATCGAAAAAATCTAACGAACTGTCTAACACAGGTCTTAGAGCAATTCTCAGAAACCACTAAGAGTTAGCCAGACTCTACTGAGGGATTACGATTGATTTGATGTTTCAGCAAACAAATTGATTTTTGCTAAAATGTATTTATTGTTTGTTGCATGGAATTTATATTATGGTGAAGGGTTTTATTTCATGAACAAAAGGATGATTTTTATTATTAATTAAAAGCTGTTAGCATGTTGCAATCGTTTTAGGCATGAAGGAGGATTTCTAAAAAGGAATGAATTAATAAGCTCATTGAACATCAATTTTTTATCATTCAATTGCATGCCATTCAAAAAGAGCTGAAGTACTAATAATAATAGAACGAATTAAGCTCATTGAACATACACTTTTATCTTTCAACTGCATGCCATTCAAAAAGATTGGAAGTACTATAAATATTAGAACAAATTAAGCTCATTGAACATGCAGTTTTACCATTCAATTATGCAACCATAACAATCAGTCTAAATAGCCAATATCTCTCTCTCTCTCTCTCCCCATAATAACTAGTACCATAATTATCAATACCCTTAACAACATAGCCACCTGAGTAATATGAGCAGCATCCATCTTATCTTTATTGTTTTTTTCCCTTTCTTTCTCAAAATGATAAATAAATTATCATCAAGATCATTTGATCCGTCCTAAGAACGTTCACTTCTTTTATTTTCTTTTTCATCTGCTTATTAATTGATTTTCTGTTTATTTATGTTTCATTTTGGTATTTCTATTCTTATGTCGTAGATATCTTTTTATGGTTGTTAGCATTTCTTGCATCACAAGAAAAAAAGAAAATCTAAATACGATTTTTCTTACAATTAATGCAAATAATATTTATAAACTACCATCCCACTGCATTCAAGCTATTCTCGCATACACGCATTAATATCCAATACTATTTTGATTATTTTTTGCATCGTCCACAGTGGAACTTAATTACAAAACAAGAAGAACATGTCGAGCAACGAACAGAGAACAGAATCTACAGAGTGTGTGGTGTGCTTGCATACAATCTTTGCTAGTTCATCCAACTCCTCAAATAACGAATATAATTGCTCTACCTGCTCTCAATCTATTTGCTTAGACTGTCTGTATGAATGGCTCAGCAGTCAGCTTAAAAATAATCTATCAACTTAAAACCATCGTTTTCTCAGATGTTTTAACGAATCTTGTTCTTGCTTGCTGGAAATAGCAGGCCTCATACACCTGTTCAAAACCGACCGCTCTGAATACCTCAACTCTCAACTACTTAATATCTACCTATCGAACTAGCGAGACTGCGTGTAATGTTTAAAATGTGGTTGTTTTGGTTTTTCTGAAATTCTAGCTGATTAGCCAGAAGATCAAGATCAACATGCTCTCCCATGTGGACCTTTAATATGTCCTTAATGCGAACAACCTTATCGCACTCCTGCCACAACAACTACTTATCTCACAACTCTTTATGAGCTATTTTTCACTGATCCTTGCCCGCAATGCGGAGTTTACATACAAAAAACTGGAGGCTGCTCAACGATGGAATGTAAAAAATGTGATTACAAATTCTGTTGGTACTGCAAAAAACCTGGGGAATCAAATCACAATAGGAAACTGTGTATAGGTCATTAAGCAGCGAAATGGCTGATTTACTGTAATATTCTAACAAATGTTGTTTTAATTCTCGATGCACATCTGCTAATTGCTGCAGGAATTGAAATGATCCTTGCAGCAATTGGAAATATCTTCTTTGGGTCGCTTATTCTTAAATTTTTCTTTTACAATCTGTTCCTAGTCTCAGCTGGGATGACCCTAATAGGTCTAAAGAGCATACTTGCAATCATCATCAAGATAATATCGGAAAATAGGCAAGGTATCTTCGTTGAGAGCCATTATAAAAAAAGAAGAAAATTTATTAAAAAGACAATCTTCCATCTGGCTATGACACTCATTGAAGTTCTAATAATAGATTTCAATGATTCCTTCAAAGACATGATCTCCTTCATAGCTACGGAAGCAATACTCGTGGCATCTTTCGTTGCTGTTTATGCAATCTGCTCTGTTTTACCTTAATTTATCCACAGAAGATGCAAAAACAGAAATAAAATGTCCAAAACAACAACAACTGAAGGGGTATTCACATATTCTTATTCTAATTGGCTAAGTAAAATATCTAAATAGCCAAAATGATATAAGAATGGTAGACAAAGTGTGTGGGGCTGACAGTAAATCATTAAGATATGTATAAACTCTCTCTCTCTCTCTCTTTTGATATTGTAAAACTGTATTATTTTAGTAAAATGATGTCCCCCCTCCCCCTTGAATTGCATGTTTCCTCTCTCTCTTTTCTTCATCAATCCAATCTTTCAATTCCTAAGTAACTCTTTCTTTTTAACTTTTGCACTGCATTCAATGAGTACAATGAATTAAGCCATAACTAAAACAGCACAGTTTAAGTGCAACTTTCTAATAACAGATATGCTTTTTTTGACAGTTTACTCCGCTTTAAATAATAAAAAAAATACCTTTTGCTGATAACAAATCAATAAGATAATTTTAATTTGATTGCAATTTTCTTTTTTCAATGACGAAAAAATATGCGATAATTTCTCTGCTAATTCTAGTTATTGTACCCTTCATATTATCCTCGTCAAACTCCTAAGAGTCTCAAACAAAGACACATTAGCATTCTAGCTGTTCTTCCACTCAAGGACTTAGCTGTTCTTCCACTCAAGAACTTAGCTCTTCCTCCGCTCGAGAACTTAGCTACACTTATTTCACATTAGATAGATAATGGCCTGGAACAGTCTGCAAGCTAAAAACATGTACAAAAGCTAGAATGGGAGAATTTAACTCTGAAAACTTCAATCTTCACGGTCTCTGGCCATCTGGCAGTCCATCAGGATCACCTTGTAAACACCCTTAATATTGCAGTGGCTCACCTTTCACTTTCTCCAACATCTAAGCCAGCACATCTAATTACATGAAAGCTTATTGGGTAGGACTGTATTCCCAATAATAATGGTTCCTCAATCATGAATGGAAAAAGCATGGTTCTTGCTATTCAAATAATCAAAATGATTATTTCACTGCTGCAATCAATCTGCATAAAAAATACAATCCAATATTTGTCTTAGCTACTAAGAACATAATACCCTCCAACGAAAAGCCATATAAAGTCGCTGCTATCCAATCCGCACTCGATTAGGGATTCAATAGCAAAGTTGTACTCAAGTGCTAGAAGATAAATGGATTACAATATTTCTTAGGTATTTAGATGTTTTTTGATAGATACTTTCATTCCATTAGTAAAAGTCCTTGCAGTAAGGTTATTTCTTCATGTTCTGCTGCAATTCCTGTTTATTTTCCTACTATTTGAAAATATATTTTCTAAAACTATCTGAAAATTTTACTTAAAAATAATAGGAATGATATTTAATTAACTTTTGATGATCTACATTATCATAGGAAGTATGCTTAAACGCTATTGCATTATTAATAGACAGAAACACCTTCTATTAATTTATTTCCTCTGAAGTCAACTTAACTTTATCTTTATGCGGCGATAATATCCATATTCAATCCAAGATTTATAAACAAAAATAATCTTGTTTTTTTTGTAATTTTCTTCCCAATTAATGCTCCTATTTTTAACGTAAACACAAAGGAACTCTTCTGGGTAGTGATATGAGGTATCCTAAACAATTTGATTTATTGAGAGGAATCTAATTATCAAATATGAGGTGGTCTAAACATCAACTTTTCATAAAATTT
>Ga0302271_10003879_pt1 | contig 12254 bp, 8 predicted proteins | sample III_Bog_N1_1_FD_198767 | JGI IMG/M metagenome (GOLD analysis project Ga0302271, IMG submission 198767) | Peat permafrost microbial communities from Stordalen Mire near Abisko, Sweden - III_Bog_N1_1 | ecosystem: Environmental > Terrestrial > Soil > Wetlands > Peat | place: Sweden: Abisko... | reverse complement strand
AAGATTGTTTTAGATCCAACCACAATTTGTAATTTATCCCTCAGCAAAAAATTAAACAATATTGCTCACAGTGTGCTGTTCCTTGATGCTGCAAGATACAACTGCTAGATATGATTGATAACTTCAAAATGATCAATTATCTACCCACCTCCCATAAGAATATAAATTTGATTTAGAGAAATCATATTCTCTTGTTAGATTAAAACAATTATTCTTTTTAGTCCTGCAATTAATTGTCAAATATTGAAATATATTTTTTGCATTTTCATGACTTAGTTTCTTCTAAGTTAACTAAATGAGGGCTGCTTGTGCTTTGACGTAGTTGATCATACAATCCCATTGAATATCCTCCCTTATTTCGATGCACTTCCACTATGCAGTTATCAATATCACTTCCAATATTATTGTTCTTTTTATCAATCCCCTGCTTTTCAGCTAAATATCCTGTTTCATTCACTCTTGAAGGTGCATATCTCTGAAAATACTGAATTCCTTCATTATTAGTAACAGAAGTTGCTTTAGTACCAGCAATTATTCTTGCTGAGTTAGGTGACACCTTCGGTTAAAAAGTGCAAGCCTGAGTCTCTTTCTTGATCCTTTTGTCTTCGAACATCGACAACTACTACCTTCTATTCTCTTTATCCATATACAATCTCCTAAAAACTCCTGTTGTGGATTCTTACTTATTTGATTGACAATGACTCTTTTCGGTTGAATTAAAATAATAATTATTATTTGTATTCTAATTTCCTAATTCAACTCTTTTAATTTATTATTGATTTTGACTTTAACAGTTGACATTACTATTAACAACAGCAACCTTAGCCTTCCATTTGAGATCAATATTCTCTTTATCATTTTAATCTTCAATTTATTCAGGTGCTTAGATACAATCAGTACTTTCTCCCCATAGTACTTCACTTTATCTAAATCTTTCTTGCTTTAAGCAGTGAAGTTATGAGAATCTACTAAACTGTTGAGATTCCTGCTTGTCTGAATTGGTTTTTGTTGTATGATTGACTATTTTCTCTGGTTTAACTGATAATCTCTACATTTCTTCAATCCCATCAGAAATATCTCCTTATTGCTTTTACAATATATTTGCTTTGTGTTTCATTTCAGCTAGAATCTATCCACAACTGAGATGTGTCTTCTTAACTGGTAGCTGTTCCTTGGATTTGTTATGCCTATTTATGCCAGCTGTGGCATTATAAAAGTTCTACATCTCATTTAATCTTGGATCAGTATGGAATGTTTTCGTTTATTCATTGATAATCCCTTATTCTTAGCAGGTAAATGTACTCTACTCTTCTTCTCCTATTATCTTTTTACTTTAAGAGTTCTACATAACAGATGTGAAAGGGTTCATTTAGGATATCCCAACTCCTTCTTCAAATGGCTATTTATAACTTTTATTAAAAATCGATGATTCTAACGAACTTTCATCATGATCATGAATTAGATTTGTGTAAACTGAAGAAGGACTGTATTCCATAGCGATATGTTCTTGATTGAAGGGTAAATGTGAATCTTGAAATTCAAATCCAGTAGAATTTGGACTTGCTAGATTTGAAAATCTTTATCGAAATGTCGCACAAACCATGTTAATTTCAGATAAATCTAAATTCAATCCAGATTTATCTGCTGGATTTTATGTTGGTATTGCGCTGATTGATCTCAAATGACGCATCTGCTATTGTTATTGCTGCTTTTTGTTGACTTTAAATTGTATTTTAGATAATTCGTTGAGCTCTTTGAGTAGATTAAAAGAGTATTTTATTTAATTATTGTGTTTCTTAGTGAAAATCTAATCTAACAATAAAATACCAGATTTTACAATAGATTTACTCAAAGAAGTCTACTGTTTTCTATGATCTTGGATGCTATTATCCAACACTGCATTCTAATGGTTATGATTTTGATTATTATTTATATTATTGCCTTCTCTTTTATCAGATAATTCTTCCCTTTCCGTTTGTTTTTAACTAAAATTCAATCTTTTTAAGAGTGCTGCTGCCTTGCTTGTGGTGTTTTAAGAATGATTCTATGATGAATTAAGTGATTTCTGATCTGGATCTGAAATCATCGAAGTAACAGTACAATTGAGTTGTTTGTTAATTGGCTAGGGCACTGGATGTTTGTGATTCTGATTGGACATCCATGATTAGACAAGACGATATGAAACATCATAGCAATCTGCTGGAGTTAGATGTTTTAAATAGTCAGCGAAAACAAATAGAATGTTCTTCTTGGTTGTTTGAACTATAACAACCATTTTAGATTTGTCAGCATCAGTGAGGATGCCGAGATTATTCATCCAAGTTAAAAAAGAACAAGATTAAATGCCATCTAACTCCATTGTCGTAATAACTTTAAAAGGAAGATAATCTTTTGGATTTTGTTTGTGGAATTGTAAAGAAGTAATTTGATTTCTAATTTAAACAGAACCAAGGGAGTGTTTTGGGAAAACGGATTCTTAACAACTTTTGATTGATTTTCATTGTGTTTTGAATATTGTTTGAGATTTTTTTTGGAATTTAATTATGGTTTTGATAGATTAAAAGAATCATAAGAAAGTTTGTTAAAATTCATTTTGTTGAAGGCTGTTTCACTCCATAAAGTATTTAAGGATTAACAAATTAAGATGCCCTAAAGAATAAAAACAACAAGCAGAATATAATATTGATTTCTTCATATTTGCAGAATATCATCAAATCCATCAAACTTTTGAAATTTATTTCCATTTTTCTGTTTGGAAGCTGGCTTTGATGAAGGCTAAGAACTTAGTGATGAAGTTCTTGATTCGCAATCGGTTGCAGAATCTCCATCGGCATTGTAATCTCTTCCAAAGTTCTCAGCCTATTCATACTCTCTCAGTGAAGACTATTTTCAAACAATAAAATAACAAAAGTTCAAGGCATTATTTATGCAATTAATTGTAAAATTCATTTATTTTTGATTGATTTCCTTGTTAGTTTACCGCTGTGTTATATCCTTAGTAGATGTTTATCGAACCTGATCTCATTTTCTCGAACTTCCTTTGCCATTAATCGCGAGCTTAACAAAAAAAAACAAATATTTAACACAAATTCAAAATAATAAATACGTAACAATACTTTAATTTAAAGAATAATTTACCTTTCATGATAAGATGTTTGCCTTAGTCTATGAGTTCATCATCAAAGCTATCAGAGAATTCAAATTGTTTGAGACCGAGTGCACTTAGAATCTTCGAGTAGATATCAAATGTGTTGAAGAGAATCAGCATGATTAGAATGATCGGGAAGAAATACGTGTTAGCTGAACCAAGAATAGGCACATCATCCATAGCGCCTAAAATTTACACAAAAGCAGAATTCTTGACTCCTATAATCTTCAGGAAATTGTATGAGATAGGTGCAGACACTCGAGCAAAGTTGCTAAATTGTAAAAAACAATATTTGTATTCAGCACAAGAAAAAGAAGAGAAAGGAGATATCAATAATTAAATCAGTCATTCTTACATGGAGAAGAACATGAGACTGGGTGCGTCTGTTTAGTGATGCTTATAGATACCAAATAGCCCAGCAAGTTTAACTTAGAACATTCCGTAGTACACACAGAAAGTTATGTAGAGCAGAGGGAATAGCACTAAGAACTACAAAATTAACAGTAATTAATTGTAAATGAAATGAATTAATCAGAATTGTTAAATGTGTGTTTTACTTGAGTGCCGATGACATGAGTATCACTGATTACATAGCTAAATGGATTCAACGTTTTGCCTGAGAAAATGGAAATCTCCCCAAGTAGTACGAGAAGTGATAAAAACCCAAATAAGAAGGCTAAAAGAAGTTTCACAGTTTTCTTGATTTTACAGTTCCAAACCCATAAAGCTTTGTCGATTAAATTGCCTAATTTGCCTGAACGGGGAACAGCAAACACACTTTGGATTTTATTATTCGATGAAAATTGATTTTCAATGATGTCTTGGGAAAAGAATGCTTCGTCTAAGAGTGCATCCCATCTGGATTCTTCTCTGCGCATTTGAGCTAAGATCTTTTTAGTGTCTTAGTTTAGATCTACTAGCTTAGACAGTGAGATGTTGCCTAGATCAACGAGATCTTTTTTTGTTTTTTCACTTGGTTCTTTTGTTTCTTTGCAGTGCTGGAGAATGTGCTTTGGGATTTATTCGAGAATTGTTGTAAAATATTGATCTGATCCTAAACCTTTGTGCTTTTCTTTTGCTAATAAGAGCAATTTAACTTTCTCTTCTAAGACAAATCTAGTGTTGATCTTAGAATCGTCGACTTGAGCAGCTTGAAAGTAGCACAATCTGGTTGAAAATAAAAAGTCAAAACCATTTAGATTCTAAATAATCTAACTTCTTACTTCAAAAATATTTCTTCGTTGCGTTCTCGCAAGCATTTCTTCGGAATCTTGACTAATCCATGACCAAGCAAGATAACCACTAAGAAAATACCGCTTTTTGGATTAAAATACAAGATAAGATTATTGATTTAATTATTTTGAGAATATCTCTTACAATCCGTTGGCTAATCCAGTGAGAAAACCTTCTAAATTATCCCTTTTTATTTTTCAAAAATAAAAACAAATTTTTCACATAATTCAATCAAAGTAAAAGCTATTTCTATTTGTTATGCTTTTTTACCATGATATAGTGCCTTTGATAAGTAGATAGATGATGAAGAGAACACCAACTGCACCAACACCACCGATAATTGCCAGATTGATTTTGATTGAATGCATTATCTTGCCTTTTAAATCGAATTCTCCTGCTGCTTCATAGTCTTAGAAGAATGGCAGAACTAGCCTGTTGGAGATTTAATTAGTACAATAAAGATCACAATGCTTGTGCGGAGTTATCTTGTCGATTGAAAGGAAATTTATGAGTAGTATTACCATGTGAAGATGAACGTGATCCAATAGACTGTTCTCCATACCTAAATCATCGTTTTATATTATGATATGGATACACCATCAAAATCAGCACATTCAGAGAGCTTATTGCCAACCGGGCAGTCTTCAATCTTCCTTTGATTCTCTAGAGTCTTGAAAGGGAAGAGGATACATGAAAAATCAATGAAAAAAAAAATATTTTCAAGATTCATCAACACAAAAAATAGCCTACCCAATAAATATCTAGAGGTAAGATGAAGACGAACCCGAAGGAGAGAAGCCAAGCGATGAAAGCGAGCACCTTTATATAGGTTTTAACTTGCTTGCCACTGTAGAAATACAACAGATATGCGACTCCTAACAAAAGCAAAGCAAATTCTACGATTTGAAGGATCATCTCTAAAGTTTAAAATCTTTTTCAATACTCTTTTTTCTAACTTTTCTATTAAGAATGCAATAATATTTTAAGACTCTGTGTGTGTGTGACTATTTGCTGATTCAAACTCTCGAATCACAGAATTAATTGTCCCGCCAGCAAATCAATGCACTCTTATTTATCTCTGCATGCATAAAAATCATACTAGAAATACAGTCTTTTTTTTTTCTTTTTTAAATCTAGATTTTTGAAAGACTAATTTTCTTTTTATTTTACTGATTTTATTTTTAAAGAGAAAAAACAAGATTTTTGGTTGAATTTTAATGCATTTTCTTCTTCTTTATTTTCCTTTTCATAATTATCCTCTTATCACACGTGACTAATCTATATTCAGTTTTGTTATGATTAGATTATTTCCTTGCTTTACAATCCAAGCAGTTCAAGAGCAGAGCAGATGGGGTAATTTCGATTTTTTTTCAGAAATATTGATACGAGTTTCAAGAAATTGCTGCTTGAACGAGGATCTATTTAGAATCTAGCGATGAATATGAATGAAAATTGTTTAAATTTCCTTGGGTTTTGAAATAAAAAAGAGAAAAATTGAGTGAAAAACTCATAATTTAAAAGCAACAAAAATATTTTTGAAAAACTCCCCCGACAGTTCTCTTAATTCGATATGAGTATATTCTCTGAGCTAGCCCTTGATGTTGGCACAAATGAGCAGATCACTTAGATAGCCGTGTCAAATGTCTCGATTAACCCTTCTTTAGCTGTTACTACGCAGCATAAAATACTGCTCTTCAACGAATGCGGTGAAAAGCATGACTATGAACTCTCAAGAAACATCCGATGCACGTACATTCAATGGCATCCATCGTAGCCTATTATCGCTATCGGATGGGCTACAGGTAATAAATAAATGGATATATTAGAAATACTCAAATGCAAGGGAATTAATAATCAAACTCAAAAATACTTGTAGGTGCTGTAACCTTATGGAGCGAGGACACCAAGATGGCTAAGGAAGAACCTAATGGACATAAATTTGAGATATGTCTCATTTAATATAATCCAAGTGGAACAAGAATGGTTTCCGCTGATGTCGAAGGAAATGTAACCGTTTGGAGAGGTGTCAATATAGTCTCTCAGTACAAGAAAGAGCAGAGCATCACTCATGCGATCTTCTGTGAGCTCAACATAGATAATAAGCTGAAAACAGGTAGGATAACAACAAGGAACGTTTCATTTTTTTGAAAAACAAAGATTAGAGGATATTCAAGTTGAATGAAAATACTTTTTGATTTTGCTAAGGAAATTTGTTCTTTTTCGGTGGAAAATCTGGCGTCGTGTGCTTAGCTGATGATGCCAATCATTGCTCAGATGTATGCAAAGTAGGCGGAAGCATAAAATCACTGCTTTTTTACGAGAAAGAAAATAGCGTGATTATCATAACAAGCACTCTATTGCTCGTCATGTTCAAGATATCAACCTCTGTTAAAACTGGTCCAAGCAAGCGTGTCAAATTATCGATTTCTGGAGATCCACAGAAACTGCAGTCCATCTGGATTGGAAGTTGTTTATTAGCAACTTGTTCGACTGAAAATATGCTTAGGATGTGGCATCTTGATAGCGATGACAGCTATGTCCTCACATTGCATAATCTATTGTCTTAAGTGAACACAACTTAGAACGGTGGAGCGACAGTGATTTAGACTCAAACAGCTTCGGATTAAATTGGAGTGGTTCAATATGAAAAACGTGGAAAGGTTCTAGTCGCAGGAACGAAAGAAGGAAGAGTCATATTCTGGAAGAATTTATCCATTGGCAGTGAAAGTCCCATAGATGTAGATGAGTGGAAAATGCTGCCTTATGTTAGTCTAAACCAGTCAATAGCAGCTATTTCTGTTGGATAAAACAATGGACTAGTCGCTGTTTAACATGGGAATTCTATTTCTCTGTTATCTGAGACTGTGATCAATGGGAAGATGAACGATCAGCTGAGATTACTTCAGACAAGTTCGAACACTGTGTAAATCTACATCTCGAATGATATCTCAAATCAAGACATTACATTCTCAACTAAAGACAACATCAAGGGATTAGACTGCAGTGATTAATTCATGCTCTTTTGGACAACCAAAACCATCGAAATACATGAAATTATCATCAATCCAAGTACTTAATACAATAAATTAAACATTTTAAGACATATTTTGATGTTTCTTTTTCTTCTATTGAAATGTAGAGGAGATCTAAACTCGTTAGGTTGCTTGCATTTAAGAGAAATGTCTGCGAAGTGTGATGCAAAAAGAAAATGTCATTCTTGCTAGTGACATGGAATTAAACGTCGTAAACTTCAAAGGAGTACAAAAACAAAACATCAAATTTGCTGAAAGTGAAGGGAAAATTCTGAACATGAACGTACTCAACAACAACCTCGTTATGTGGACATCCAACAACTATCTGAGGTTGTTTGATATCAGCAGACGAGAAGTAAAACAAGTTGGTGTTACTAGAAGGTTTGAGAATTCCCAAGGTGCTTTAGGGTAAATCAGGCATTGCGCTGTGAATGCAGATGGAACGAAAATCGTGATCACTGCTGACTAACGCGGAAAAGCTGGACCTTAAGCGGATAATAAGTTCTATATTTACGATGTCTAGATGGATAATTTCTTGCAGTTCGAGATGCCAAAGAAATACATTCCGTTGTTCCCTTATTGCGATCGAAAAGATAGGAAATTCTTTGGTGTCAGCTGCACGATAAATAAGAATATTTCTTCGGATCCTGAGAATCCACAGGCTGGCACTGCAGAATAAGAAGAGAATTTGAATAACTCCTAGGATAATAACAAAGAAAAAGGCGATGAAGAATAGGAAGACGAAGATGGAGAGAAAAGTACCCTTGAATTCTTCACTTTCTTCGTGACATCAGAGAATGGAATCCGCAAGCAAGACTCGTATCCGTTAGAACCCTCTATTGAGGCAGTCTTTGGTAAAAAAAGAGCAATTTCAAGACATTTATTATTTTTCCCAATTAATAAATATTGACAATAATTTTCTATTTTTCTTTTCAACTCAGCAATTGACATCCCAAAGATTTACTTCATCAAGCGAAATAAAAAGTCAACTTCACCTTCCAACAACTACGTTATCTAAGAGCGATACCTAAATGACTTTGTAGGACTGGAGAAAATCGATGTACCTATCCGTGAAGCTATTATGAACTTTTCTTTCTTCTTGACGATGGATAACCTTGATGAAGCATATAAATCGGTCAAATAGATTTAAAACCCTGCAATTTGGGAAAAAATGGCGGCAATGTGCGTCAAAGCTAAGAGAATTGATGTAGCTGAGATTTGTCTTGGAAATATGCGATTTGCTAGAGGATCGAAAGCTATTAGGGAGGCTAAGAAAGAACCAGAATTAGATGCATAGCTTGCTACTGTCGCTATTCAACTGAACATGAAAGATCAAGCTGTTAAGTTGTATGAAAGTTCGAAAAGATATGATTTACTGAATAAAATGATGTAGTCTGATGGGAATTGGGATAAAGCGATTTAGATTGCGGAGACAAATGATAGGATTAATCTCAAAAATACATACTATCGCACAGCTCAAATGTATGAAGTGTCGTAGAATTACGAATAAGCTATCACTTTCTATGAGAAAAGTGGCACACACACGTAATATTGAAAGACAATCTGCAAGATTTATTTTTATTTAATGATATGGTTGTTTCCAATAATCTAATAGGAAAGAAGTACCAAGGATGCTTCTAGAGGCTGGGATGCTTGAAGATTTAGAGAAATATATCCAAGAAAAGAATGATAAGTAGCTGAACAAATGGTGGGCGCAATATTTAGAGTCTAATAATAGGCTTGACATAGCTGCGAAGTTCTACAAACTCTCCGAAGACTACAATTCTCTTGTAAGATTGTCGATTTTCATTGCATTTGTTCAACATGCTAACAGAATTATGATTTCGCTTTGCAGGTTCGCTTGTTTTTAGCGAAGAACGATTTTCAGAAAGCTAGGTAGATTTGCATGGAAACTAACGATGCAGCTTCTTGCTTTATCTTAGCTAAAGCACTCGAGATGAATGAGTAGATTCCTGATGCAATTTAGTTTTATTAGAAGTGCTAGCATTACACTTAAGCTGTTCGACTTTCTAAAGAAAGAGGAATGGATGACTAAGTACTTGCTATCTCTTTACAAGGACCGAACTAAGTGAAATTACAATCTGCAGCGTATTTTGAAGAAAAAGGACACAAAGCGAAGGCTGTTGAACTTTACAAGAAAGGAGGCAATCTCATTAAGGCATACAATCTGGCTCAAGAGGAGAAGCTCTTTGATGAAGCCAAGCAGATTGCAAGACAAATCGAGCAAGAAGAAGACTAAAAGAACAAAAAGAGAGATCCAAATGACTTAGTTGGAATCATAGATGATTTCCTTGAGAAAGGGCAAGCAGAGAGAGCAGTTCCACTTATGATCAAGGCTAAATAAATGGAGAGAGCTATTGAAACATGCATACGATACAATGTGCCAATCACACAAGATCTCGTAGAGTAAGAAGAGCACACTTTAACTGTTTCTTCTCTTAACAAACATTTTTTTGTAAATCAGTAAAATGATCCCAAGCGAGCCAGCTAAGAATGCAGGAGAGGAAAACAAGAGAAAGGAACTCATGAAACTAATCGCAGATACAAGCTCCAAATAAGGTGACTTTAGATTGTCAAGCAAATTATACACAAAACTTGGGAATCAAGTGGAAGCTATGAAATGCCTCATCAACTTGGGAGCTATTGACGAAGTCGTTAACTATGCTACCATGGCACGTATGCCTTAACTCTACATTCTCGCAGGAAACTTCCTTCAAACAACTGATTGGCATAAGAATCCCCAACTGATGAAGCACATCATAACATTCTACAATAAAGCTAAAGCGTTTGATAATCTAGCCGGATTCTTCGAGGCTTGCAGCAGCGTCGAAATAGATGAATACAGAGATTATGAAAAAGCCTTTGCCGCGCTCAACGAGGCCCTTAAGCACGCCAAAAAAGTGACTGGAGAAGGATCTGATTACAGGGTATCTACTCTGGAGACAAAAGTATCTATGATTTAGAAATTCATTCAAGCTTGCTCACTTTCCCAGTCTGAGCCGAAGCAAATGGTAGCTATCTGTGAGGATCTCCTAAGCTAGGTAAATATTAAATTTTGGAGGGAAACAACAATGTGAAAAGAGAGATTATAAACTATTATTTTATTGTTTGTTTTGCAGCCAGGGATCGATCAGAGTGTGCGAAGTGGTGATCTATTTGCCCAAATAATTGAATACTACTACGACGCGAAGGAATTATCAACTGCCTTCGAGTATGTTAAGAAAATGCAAGCTAAGCGCATCATTCTAGCTCCATATCTCGATCAAGAAATGGTATGATAATTTGAAAAACCAAAAATATTTCTAATTTTTTTCATTTAATCTCTCTTTTTGAATCAAAAGCTACAACATATCCTCGAGAGTCAAGGAGTATCAACAAAACCTCAAAAGAAAGGAAACAACAATTCAAAGAAGACTTAAAATGATGACGACGATGAAATCATCAATGAAGATGTAATCGATTGATAAGCATGGGCTAAACTAGAACAAAATGAAATCAATATCACATGTATCTGTTACAAAGAATTCATAAATGAGTTTTATGGAGAAATATCTTATTAGAGATATAAATCATAAAAATACTACTTTCATTTAAACTTATTAGAAAAAGGAGAGACTCTAAGCATATTGAAATATTCATTAGCGTATTCAGTCTCATCACATGTTTTCTTTGGGAAGTTGAACTTGTTTTTATGTCGCTGAGGGCTGAGACTTCGTGATTACTGTTATTTATGAAAAATGAAAAATTGTGAAATTTAGCATAATCGCATATTTCATGTTTACACTGTTAAACCATCCAATGTCTTGATTAGCTGTCTAAGGGAACTTGTATTTCTACCCAGGAGTTTGTGTGTGGGTAGATAGCTTTGTGAGAATCTCACCTAGCAAAAAAAAAGCAAACAGTTTGATTCATATTTTTATTAAGAATTTCTTGAAATATACTGCTGAGCTCAGGTGATTTCATGCTGTCTAATAACGCCATGGAGGATTTGGAGAGGTCCATAAAAGGATTAGCTGAAGTGCCTTATTTCTGTTGGACTTTCCTTTCTATGAAGGTGTTTTCAGTTGGTTTTTCAGAATACAAGAAGACTTCAAATAGATACAAAAACACAAGAGACATTGAAGATTAAAGATAAGAACAATACTAAGCTAAATCTAATGGCTATTTTACGTTTGCTGGGATTGATAGTGAAGTGTTCATATATTTTTTGTTTTGATTTCTCTTTAGTGATCATCTCACTCCATGTCATCATTTCCTGAAGGTTAAGAGGTAATCAGAGTTGAAGAATTCATTTTATTGTAGAAATACGAAGATTTATGATAATCTTAAAATCTGTCAATGTGCTATTTAAAGATTGAAGGTTTTACTGCAACAGGGCTCTTTTCTCTAGTTTTGACTGCTGTTTTATCTCCCATCTAGTTGCCATAAAAGGACCATCAAAACAATCAGTTATCTCTTCTAATATCCTCAAAATAAAGTGTCATACTTATCTAAATTTCTGTCTCTCTCTCTCTCGCCTTTGTCTGCTGTATTCTTTTTTCTTATCGATTAATAAATTATATTTTACGAAACGGATGAAGATGATGATTATCCTACTATTATTTTCTCTGCTTCTTACCCACATTACTCAGGTTTTGATTCCATAAAAAGGATGTAAGACTATCAATAAAAGTAATGAGCAGGGGATAGCTTCATAGGCTAATAGTTTGGAGATTTTTAAGAAATATTAACTCCATTTATCTATTTTTCTATCTACACACACATACAAATGAATATTTCATATCTAACATAAATAAATCAAAAATCATTATCATCATCAA
>Ga0302271_10003878_pt1 | contig 12257 bp, 8 predicted proteins | sample III_Bog_N1_1_FD_198767 | JGI IMG/M metagenome (GOLD analysis project Ga0302271, IMG submission 198767) | Peat permafrost microbial communities from Stordalen Mire near Abisko, Sweden - III_Bog_N1_1 | ecosystem: Environmental > Terrestrial > Soil > Wetlands > Peat | place: Sweden: Abisko... | reverse complement strand
ATCGAAACACAGATAATCACTGTAAGTATCGTTACGACATTATCCTTCTTTGAATTAACATTTAGCACAATTTCCTACGTCAGCTAAGATATCCTATAAGAAAGGAGAAACAAAGCAAGGGCTTCTTATTAGATATTCTCTACGTCGCTAAAGAGTGTTCGATCTTAGAAAAGAGTCTCTTTATACTCCGCAGAGAGTTGATTCTTCAAGAGATTAATAGACGTAGCAATTCCTTGTGTGAGTGCTCCATTGAGTAATCCATTACACGCACCACTATCAGTAGTATCGAAATATGTCTAATCATAGGTGATTGATGAGCATATCCCTGACGAAAGAAGATAAGTTACCTGCGCTGAGAGTGAGTCATCAATTAATGGAAATTTCAGCGAACCAACTTGATTTATTATTTCCTACAAATTAAGCGAATCCTACTTGAATAAATCCACCACAACTGTATAATCAATATACTAAAGTGAACCATATGTACTCGTGAGCGTCGACGAAAACCTAGCATACGCTAATTCTCTCGTAGCAAGAATATTCCCTGCTTCAGATGGAATTCCACTTAGAATCTCTAAATTCGCCAGTAAATCCGAGTAGCTACTCAAAAAGATTTCGACTACGCACACTGACGCTGCAGCAAACGCTAAATATGAGAAAATAGCTAGCACAAACAAAAACAGCATTCTGCTTTGCGACAGCGATATCTCCGGTAATCTTGCCTTGTATGATTTCATTGCTCTTGTTGCTTTCTCATGGAAATCCTCTTCAGCGACTAAAAACTCTTCTCGTTCAGTCAGCTGAAAGGAATATGCAGAAAGTAAATCATCTGCATCGTTGATGGCGCTTTTTAATACTCTGAATCTCTCCGCATCTCGCTCTAAGCTGACTTTATCGCTGTGATAGAAGAATTTCAAAAGATTTTCTTGAAATTTCCTGTATTAGAACAGATAGAACAGTGCAGCTGCGTAGACTGCAACACTAGCTGCGATCATCGGTGCGCTGATCTGCACGAGGAGATTCTCTGTGTCGGAGGAGAGTTATTTGTTTTATTCGTGGATTTGAGAGGCAAGGTTGGAAAAGTAATTTGCGATTTTACAGTGGTTGACGGGTAATATAAACGCATCGAAATGAGAGGTACTACTTGGATTTGAAGAACGTAACTCAGTTGCTAAGCTGTCTACGTTGTTCATCAGTAATGCTAGAATTTCACTGATTTAAAGGTTCCAACTGCTGTATTGCTGCGTTGCTGAGCGGATTAATATCTCTAGTGTCTCACCTTACCATAAATCACTGCTCTTTTGATCGTCAAGTCGCTGAATGGGAAAAAACACAATAAAATGAAAAATATTTCCAATATTTTTTATCATATGTTACCTTAACCATGGCCGTTTTGAATGCTCCCACCGAGTAATCAAACACATCTAATAGTACAGTCTATACAGCTATGCCTTCCGCTGTGATTGGCGAGTATGATTTGAACATCGTTTATCTTGAAAGTAACGATAATGTATTTATCATCTCAATCGGTAACATAGCTTCATTCTCCAAATACATCAGCTCTAGCGTTGTATCAAACTACGCAAAATTGCTCCTGAGATTGAACAGCAGAGTCAAGCAAAACGCAAAGAACATCACCAGCCCTACTACCCACAGTTACAACCCTCGCTCGATCGAATCTGGCACCTACGGATTATGCAAGAACGAATGCACTTTTTCATAGACCATGTACTGCTTCGAAGCTCGAATGTTCTCAGTGCGCTTCGCATTGTTGATCTATTCCTTTCGCTCGCGTCTCTTGAACCATTTCCCGATCATCTAGTAGAATTGTTCACCACTTCGCAGAGCCGTACTGGTAACTTCGGAGGATTGTTCTTTTACGAACAGCACAGATCCACTTTTCAACTCCTCGAGATTGTTGTTGTTGTTAACTCTGAATCCATGGAGATGATACGAAGCGTTGTTGTTTTCGACACCGTTGTTGTTGAAGAATCGTTGCTAGCTTGCTGGAATCGGTGGGCTTACAATTGAAATCTACGATTATTGCATGGATTCTTGTTTATCTCGGTAATCCTTCAGAACCGAGATATCACCTTCTAGCTTGTCATCTTTGAGTCCGGAGAATTCTCTTCTGAGATTCGCTGATGTCAGCTCATTCTCGTGGATGGAGCTCATCCCTAGATTATTGATATTGTTGATGTTTGTTGCGCTGATTATCCCAACATTGTTACCTCTTCCTTGCATGTTAAAACTCGTTTAACTTACGGAAGAACGAGTTATTGGAGATTCTTTGATTTAATTGAACGACGTATCTTCCATTCGAATGATGACATCTTGCAGTAGAATCGATTTATCAGCGGTTTATTTATCAAGTTTCAATGGCGACGCAAGAGTCGCTGTTGTTGAAGGATTAGACGGTTTGAGATTATTAGCTTAGGCATCTTTGTCTTTCAGTGAATTGATCTTATTGACGCTATGCAGGTTGCTGCTCGGGTTGCTGTTAGTGTGATTAAAGGAAGCTCTTGGATTTATGTTGTTATCTTTATTGATTTAATTGTTTTAGTTGTTATTACTCAATGTGTTGTTGATATTAGAGAACGCACTGTTTTAGCTACTTTTTTAAATCACGACAAGTTTAGATACGTTATCCGTTGAAACATGGTTTTTGATGTCACTCAGCATACCTCCGTTCAGCTAACTACTGTTGCTCCCTTTTCGCTGTTGTTGATTTGCTTACGCAGATGGATTCTAGATGGGTTTATTACCGTGCTAATGGGCATTATTGTTGTTATTGCTTTTATCAGCCTGCTTATTTTTGGAATTATCCTTATCAAATTTATCAGATTATGATCCCTTCTCGTCTTTCTTACTGGTAGTCTACTTATTGGTTTAGTTTTTCGGTGTAGTTTCAGATGTTAGCGTTTTTGGTTGAAGTTACTTGTAAATCTCTGCATTACTGTTGTTTCTATTCCAGATACTGTTATCCTCTGGGATGCTATTAATTCCTCCTTTCGCATCCACACTCCCATTGATTTGACCTGCTGAATTAACCACACTGGTTCTCTTCTGCTGTTAAGTCCCTTTTTTCCCTGATGCTTCAAAGAAATCATCGATATTTCGATCATCGGCTACGAAATAATTTGAATTCGCAATTAGATTCTTGTTCAGTTGCAGATCGGCTGTACTTGCTATCTTCTGTGCTTGCTTCTCTTCTTGGATAGTCGAAGTCATGTTTGATGCCATCTCACCTTGCAGCGTGAAATCGCCGAGATGAGTTCCATCGTGGAATTATTAATGTGTCGCGTTGCTTTCACTGCCCATGAGAAATGCTCTACCTTTGGAATCCTAGCTGCCAAGTTGTTTGTAGGTTCCGCTGGTAGCTTATCGGTTAGTTTGCTTGTTGGCTTCGGAATTGTCTTCGTCTTTTTGGGATTAAAACATGTGCTTTGTTTCGGATTGTTCTAGAACAAACATATTGTGACTGTTGCTGTTGTTATTGTTGTTGTTCGCATTGTTCCCGAAGCTGCTACCTTCAAGTTTATGCTCGTGGATAGATTGCACCGTTTGAGCTTTAAACGATGCAGTGTCGTCCTGATTAACAAGAAAAAGAAAAAACTATCCAAAATAAATAATAAAATCCAAAGGCTTACTTGATTGTTAACTAAAATTGTCGGTGCTTTTTTGAATTGGAATTTCGTTGACTAAGTACCCAGTGTCTTCTTTGTATGTTTGGAGGATTCTTCGGAGTCATTTGATTCTTTGATCTTAGAAGGGTTTTCGTCTGTGTCTTCATGCGAATGGTCATCCATTTCGTGGCTAGGACGAAGTTACTCACTGGATGGCGTTGATTAGCGACCTTGAAGTTTCTTAGATATATCTCGAGAAGTCTCTTCTGAGTTCATCTGAGTAGCGAACTTTCGAGATTCAATTTCCTAAGAAACAGCCACAAGTATGGTAACATAAAATTCCAAATCAAGAAGAAGTGAAATTAATTGCTAATAATAAAAAATATCCTTACAATCTTTTATTTCTGCTATTGCGCAATTCTTGCCACCCATTGAAGCTAATGTTTTCCACCACTAAAGATCGACGCGTAGTGTGTTTAATACTGATTGCTGCTTTAATCATTACTCATAGGGTTAAAGTTAGCAAGCGATTTTCTCTGCTTTAAGTCATTTCGTTCTTCTTATATAACTTCCAATCCTTGAGTAAATGTCTTCTAAGCTTTCCCAAAGGAATTATCTTCCTCCACTGAATGAAAATCGCACAGAAAATCAACCCAAATATTTTATAAACTTCACGAAAAAAATCTTCACATTAAATTTCTTCTTTGATCGATTTCTGTTCATCTGAATCTTCAACTGATCTCCCACTGAAATGAATACTCCCCGATACCAATGTATTAAACGATCTCCCTGTCTTCATCGTCATAAAGCTCTACTACCTCGAGGATGTATTCATCGATTGCATGCTATCAGTTCCTGATGACAGATCATTAGCTACTTTCTTGAGATCTTCCAACTCTACTATGAAGTATTTGTAGCTGACTCTAGAATCATCCGTTGTGAAGTTCCTTACTCTGACTATCATGTTAGATTGGAACTTCTCCAGCCTGGCTTACTTCCAACCTTTTCAAAAAAGAAAAAAAAAAGGAGTAAAATTCAGTTATTTTCTATTTTGTTCATCAAGTCATCGCTCGTTCCGTACCTAAAGTTTTCCTGCTTGCAAGTGACTTAGAACTCCTCATAGTCTTCCTTGATCCTAATGATCTATGAGACTACACGTCCTTATCGCTATCAGAAGCTCCAGCCATTTGGATATTTGAATTCGGTGTGAGATGTGATATCGAAGTTCTCGACATATTGTTGTTTGTGTTGCTATTTATAGGCACATTGTTATTTGAATTGTCATTATTAAAGAACGAATTCTTCCTAATCATCTTCATCGTTGCTTGGTTCGTTAGTTTCGAGGAATTCTTAGAATCTTTCTTGATGGATTTACCCATTTTATGTGACCCACGAATGTTCATTTCGGAGACATTTTTTCCAAGTAAATCATCGTTTTTGGAGACAAATTAATCGAGATTCTTAATGAATCGAAGGACGACTTCAAAATGCTTAGCTTCAACTGCGTTTTGTTCCTCCATTTGCTTAATTAAATCCCAAAAGACAGGTATCAAGTTATTCACATTTAAATTCTGTGAAAGTTTCAGTAAAACATCATCTGGAATCTAATTCGAAGCACCTATTTAATCGTAGAAATTACGACTCATTCCACCTTAAAACACACACAACAAATGTATAAGATAATCAAAGAATCAAAGAAAGCAAATTAAAACTCAAAAAAAGATGCTTATGTTCTTCATTTATCTTTCCCAAATCCTGTGAAAATTTGTAATCCTTTTTTACCAATTTTCCCAGTTTCGCTGACAATAAGAAATGTATTTCTCGTAACAAGTTTCTTCATAAATGCGACGAAAGTGAAATCATCTTGTATCAGGAAATTAATATCAAATAATAGCTAAATCGGCTAGATAAATCCCGATTCTAATTTAGCTATGCTTGTACCTAGATTTCTAAACAATCCACTTTAGCCCGTTTGAAAGAAATTCCTAACAAACGCATCGTGGATTGTAGTAATCCCAGCAGGAATCAAATCATCTATCGAATGGATAAAATCAAACCGCTCTTTAGTGTACCCAAAGAAAGAAGCAGCTTTGGAAGATTTACCTCGAATTTTACCTTTCAACAAAAAAAAACAGAAATTTTTTTTTTTAATATTTATTTTCTCCTTAAATTATACCTCTTTCTTTCCCGAATGCTACAATGAGATAGACCATATCTTATGAGAAGAAATCAATTGGTGATTGCGCATATAGCTACGATACCTTGTTATCCACAGAAAGATGAAAAGAATAGTCTGCCATGTAAAAATCACTTAGAATCTCAGCTTGAAAAAACGCCATAGCACTACGCTATTTCTACGAAGGATACTCATAAAACGACGTATGCAATGCCGTCGCTGTAGCATTCATCACTTTAGCTAAGCTATCACAAGAATTATACATATCTTTAGCTGATTCAAATCTCTCTAGAATTATCATATCACATAATTTCACTCGCATCTCCAGAACCTACACAATCCCTGCTTTAAGCGCTTTTGATTTCTACTCTGATTCTAAAAAACTCTCCACGATCTACGTGAACAATGCTATTTTATCAGCTTCCCCTTCTTTTTTCGTTCTAGTCATCCTTAACTTCACTTGATGGCTGAGATTCCCGAGTAATTATTTATTTATTGTGCTTAACGCGTTCTACGCATTAGTGGATGTTTACTGGTACAGCACTCTGTTGAGTTATGACAATGCGAGCATCGGTTGCTCGAAATCACTTAACGCATACGCATAATGACAGAATAAAATACACCATTCAGTGGATATTTTTGCTTGCTGTAGACTTCTGACACCTTCACCTAGCCAGTAGACATATCTTAACACCAATCTGCGTAGACTCTCCCCATCGATAATAGCACGTCCGTTCTAGGCAGTTTTCAGAATCTAACGTTTTTTGCAGAAACAATAGATATCGGAGCATTGCTGTTTGTGAGATTAAATCAATCCGAGCAGCTGGAAAGATATGTGTTTTGAGTCGAGGAACTAATCGGATTAGCCAAGGAGTACTCCTACACGATAATGCATGGCTAAGACTTCAGATTTTTGTTTGAAACCCTCTGCTCCGAAGATTGCTGTCTCATGGATCTTAAAGAAGGGGAGTTAAAAGAAGGGATAAAAGGTAAAAATGTAAAAAATCATGAGAAAGGAATAAAAATATTTGATTTGATCTCTTACGTAGTGTCTCCAGATATGGCAGAGAAGGACGCTATTGTTCATTTTGTTTAAAAATAAGATAAAATTAGAAGTTTTATTACCTCAAAAAAGGAAATAATTTTGAAATGCAAAAAACTGCCTTACGTAAATAAAGGTACAGCTGCTAACGAGAAGGCTTGATACTCCGTGGACGATATGAGATGAGTAAGAACTAGTGAAACAGCGATTACCGATCCAAAGAATACACTATACACAAGAATTTACTTTGTATATGGTTTATAAAAATACAAATCAAGAATCTCCAGCACTATGAACACAAACACAAGTACTGCAACTACAACCCTAACAATATCTGAACTTGTTGGGGATAAGGAAATTGCGACTAGTGCTGTTTTAAGTAGAAGAGGTAGAGGATGAGTTGTATTACGTATTCTTCGTTAGAGTGATTTCTCAGCTGGCGATAGACTCTATTCTGCATGTTAAGCTAAGAAAATGCCTAAAATAATCACAAATATCGCAAGAACAATCGAAATCGCTAGGATCGAAGAGTTACCACTGCTACTAGCTGAGGATTCATTCCATATATGGAACGTTGGGAATAAAGCTAGCTGTAGTAGCATAGGGTAGACATAATAATTGAAAGCTACTGAGAAATAGCTAAATGCAGTGGAAGTAATATGAAGTTAATTATGAATATCCATAGCACGGAGTAACTAAGCAGAGGAATAGGAGCTTAAAATCAAGAATATTATCACCCAAAGAAGAACAATGATGAAAGGGATCAACATTGTTAGACTCTTTGTTGCTAAGGAACTGTCACATAACAAGACTGAAGGCATTCCTATCCCTCCGATTATCCGTCCAAAATCAGAATAAACGTATGTCAAGTCATCACCTGGAAAATAAAATGGAGAAGGGTTAAGGGGGAAAGAGTTATTAAAGATTAGAGATTGTTGCCATTTATTCCTAGGGATTTTCGTTAAAATGCTATTGCGTTGGTTGCTAGCATATTTGCTTATTTCTACTAAAATCCCCCCTTCTTTCATAGGTATCTTTTAATTTCCTAAAAAATATGTGTAATCTCAACAAGTTTAGAGTCTTTTTCTCATAGTTAGCTTGATTAATTCTTAAAAATCCTTAGAAATAATGAACCTAAAGCTTGGAAAATGTCAAAATTGCTTAAAATCTTAAAATTGTAAGATTATGCGGAAGGTGAAGATTGCCATCATCTCCATTGGAAACCATTAATTGTCTTTCATTTAGTTTTTTCTCAACAGCATTATGTTTGCGGTGTGTTAAGTAAATAAGTTTAATCCCCCTGAGAATGTTGTTATGATCTCATTCATTCTGTGTAAAAACTGTTTGGATCGTTTTTGGTATGAGAAGTTCTTACGACTGGTTTGCTGTGAGTAGAAGTAGAAAGATACAAGCTAAAAATGGCCTAGGATAATCAACAAGGAATCCAACCAATGTGATGGCACTAATGAATTATGCAACAAAATAGAGAAGTTGCGAAGCTGTAATTCATAGCGATCGGCTAAGGGTGTGGTTTTCTCCATTGGATAATAGCCTATTCCTTAAGTTATTGAAGAAGAAGAGTCGATAAGTCTAGCGGAAAGGCTTTTATTAATTCTTTCTTCTTCTTGTTCTTCTTATTTTTGTTTGATGTTGTTGTTGTTTTCGTGTTTGTCTTATTTTCTTTTGATTAGCCTAAAGAATCCCATAAATCCTCCGAGCAGCTCCATACAGTTTCCAGATTGATTTCTAGTTTTCAGCTTACATAGTTCTTAATTTTTTGTTTTTTCTTAAACCTGCTTGTATTTAATTAATACGACTTTTATGAGCATTCTTCTCTTGATACAGATAATTCATTGTCTTAGCTGTTAGAGATAGTTTGGAAGTAGTCTTCTATCTGATAGATAATAATGATAAATTACTCCAATTCTTTACAAATTTGATTTAATTTTTCATTTAGGAGTACCATCAAACTCACAGCAAACCATACAAACATGCAATATGATATTCACCTCTAATTTCGCTGAATGCAAGCATTTGCTCAGAAGTACTAATTTCAAAAAAGAAAATCTCTCATAAGATATTTTCTAATATTAATTCAAAAAGATGTATTCTTTTTTCTTCTTCTGAAAGCAATCCAAAAGAGAAAATTATGGATACAAGACTACACTTTTACAATCTGATAGTTAATTTGAGTACTCTCTCTTGAAGAAGCATCTAAATGAATTGGGGAGAAAGTTAATTATCTTGATGCTTCATTCTACTGACTAAGCCCATAAAGAAATAATTTGAGAGAAAATATTTATTTTTCTTAGAAAGATTAGACTTGAAATTGCATGCATGGCTGCGTTAAATCCAAACAAGAGTAAGCTCTTTTGATGTTTCCCTTTCTGTCACGTAACCCGTTTATTGCAAGAGGATAAGCTCTGTAACTTTCAAAAGTTAAAAATACTTTTGGGAAATCACTACAACAACATTTTCTTATTGCTGCTTTTCTTTTTTTATTCTCGAAATTTCCTTCTAAAAAACATATGAAACGAAAGACAAAAACACATAATTATTTGTCAATTTCTCATGGATCGTATTCTCATTGATTTCATTGACTAGCTAATTTGGTGGCTTCGACAGGAAACAAGCTCAATGATTGGTCTCTAGTATATACTAAATAGTAATGTCCAACCTTAAACCAAAGTGCTAGCTAATTGTAAGTCCCTTTAGCAGATAGCGGTAGCATCAACGGAGATTGCGGCAAACCTTCACATGGAAGATATGTATCTAAGCCTTTTTTACCATCATTAGTGCATTTGAAGATGGCAAGCTCAGTTTGAAGGAAAGTTGCTAAAATCCCAAAGATTTCAGTGGATCCGTTCTCTGAATTGAGAGGCTAAACGGATGAGAGAATCTTTTCCAAATCGATGTAAAACTATATTGGAGATATCTCATTCCGTAAGATCTCTTTGGTTGCATGGACAATTAGTGACTTCGAAATGACTTACATTGCAAAATTGAAGACGGGATGCTTAAAGCAATCTACTAGATCTCCAAGTATGCATGCAGAATTTGCAAGATTATTCATCAACTGGTTGAAGTACTGAAGGGAGGCTAAGACAATTCTCTTGATATCAGCTCCCTCTCCGAAGACAGTTTCTGCTTAAGTTGGGTAAACAACGGGGATATTATACAGAGCAACTAAAAATACTGGGATTTCTTGGTTATAGTTTCTCATGGCTGTTATTCTAGTGAGAAGATAGCTGATGAAGAAGCTGCGAAAGAAGCAGTTACCATCACCACGGATCTTACTTACAAATCCAATATTGTGATCTTTAAAGAGTTTTTCAACTTCTGAGTAGCTCTAAAAGTTGCCTTTATACTCTTCATTGAGGATAGTATCGACTGTGATGGGGTCTTAGAAAAATGGAGTATTATCTCTGGAGTAGGTTTTATTGATAAGATGAAAGATTGCTATGGTTTTATCTGGATACTGATAGACATTAGTCCTCATTTTATTCTGTTGATTTTGGGAGTTTACATCTGAAGGTAGAGTGGTAGATTGAGATACCGATTACTTAATCTAACTACGGTTGTTTGTAAATTCAAATTTTTTTTATCCTTCTTTCTCCTAAAAAGCCTATTGTCTTACAGACCCTTCTTTTAAGCGCTTATTGGCGTATATTGACTGTGGTTGTGAATTTATTGCACTTAATTATTGTTGATTGTCTTTCCTCTTGATGTTTTCAGCTTATTCTGCTAATTAGGCTTGTTTAAAGTTATTTTCTGAAGAATTTTCAACTTATTTTAAACCTTTGCCTGCTTTAGTAAGATCATCTAAATACTTTTCTTGTACTGTGCATTCTTAATTCTGTGTACTTTTATCTAATAAATCAAGTTTTGTATCTATCACAGTACTCACTGCTGCTCCTGTTTCTTTCTCAAAGCTTCTCTAAAAATGTTGTTCACTTCCTATTTGTCTTTATTTATTTTTGTTATTTTCTTTATCAAAAATTTATTTATGATAGATTAAAGTTCTGAGACTTCCTTTAAATTTAATAATTAAATTTCTCTAATCTTCTAGATCTCGATTTCTGTGCTTTCATCATCTAGAACAATATCGTTAAAGTTCTTTCTGTTTCTTTCCAGCTAGTTTTCAAGCTATTTTTTGAACTTATCTGAGATTTGGTTCAAGCCATTAAAAGCGAGTAGTTTGATAACATCAACAAAACTAACATTCTTTGCTTAACCTGAGATATTCTAGTTGAGCTCGGTGTTTTTAATGTCCTCATCTACTTGTGTTTTAATATCAGTTAAGAGGAAAAAAATCTTTTTTGTGATTTGCTTTGGCAGTTCATTCTCAATTTGATTTCACTTTTATTGAGAATTCTTTATGTTTCTGATGAGATCCTCTTGCTTTATTTAACCTTTGTATTTTTCACTTTAAATAAATGTGCATATTCTCTCAGAAATCTTGTCAGTTTCCTTAAAATTATTGTCTCTCATTAATCTTATGAAGTCTTATTGGATATCAGATGAATAGGAGTTGAATTCCTTAAGAGTCTCCTTATCAAAGTTGTAAAGGATCCCAGCCTCCTTTACTAGGTTTTATTGAATCTGACTAAGAATGCTTAGAAGATTTTGTCTTAGATCTGAAAATGTATCTTGAATAATTGAGTTAGAATAATAAGAAAACTTTGTCTTTTTTTCGATATCGTCTATTTATTTTTTAAGCTAATCTTCAAAAGCAAAAGGCCAGCGACCGAAGATTTCTTATTTCTTAGAATAAATGCTAATGTCTTCTAGATCTTTGAGATAAATGAGATCTGAAAGCTTAAGTTTTTCTTTTTCTTTGCATTAAAAGCATTTGAAAACGCATCCTTGATTTTGCGGATCAGTGGAGAGAAAAGTAAAGTAGTCCGAGTGTACTTCGCATTTTCTTTACCTGAGAGTTAGTGAGGAAAGTGTTGTCTAACTTATAGAACTCATTGGAGAGAAGGATTTTAGAAAAGTTATTGTTTGTTTTTGCTGCTTAAAAGTTAGAATATTTTCCTGATATCCCCCCTTCCACTGCGATTTATTTTGAACAAAGAGAATTTGTGAAAAAATCTTCCCATTGTGCTTTTCTCGTAAGATTGTTAATTAAGCTGCAATCTGATTGTTGTTGAAGAGACTAATAAAATTTAATAAAGAAGGATCCTTAATCAAGAAACTAAACTCGCGAATCGAATAAATCAGAGGCAAAAACAAACAAATCAATAAAAATAATCTATTTTTTGCACAACAAACATGAGAAATAATACGCATTTTGATTATTCTTTTATTATCTATTCTTTAAAAGAATACATTATCTTTGAGATGCTGAAGTAAACAAATGGAAGCAAAATCATTAATAATTCGCTTATTTCTGAGTTTTTCTACTATTTTT
>Ga0302271_10003874_pt1 | contig 12260 bp, 9 predicted proteins | sample III_Bog_N1_1_FD_198767 | JGI IMG/M metagenome (GOLD analysis project Ga0302271, IMG submission 198767) | Peat permafrost microbial communities from Stordalen Mire near Abisko, Sweden - III_Bog_N1_1 | ecosystem: Environmental > Terrestrial > Soil > Wetlands > Peat | place: Sweden: Abisko... | reverse complement strand
CAATCAAAGAATGGCATACATTTTTACATTAAAGTCTTACTAATTATGAGCTATTTTGAACTTGACAAAGAAAATTGACATTTTTACCTCAAATTATTTAGATTTTTGGGAAATGTTCTTTCGTTTCAGAAAATTTCTTAAAAGAAAACTCCAAAATATCCTCTTAATATTATCTTAGATGTAGAAACTATTTAAAAGACATTATTTTGTTAGAATTTTTAACTTGTTCATATTGTTTGAGAATAACTTACGTTCACATTATTGTGTGAATTGCTAAAAAAAAAAGTAACTAAAGCAATTATAATCAAACAGTAGCTACACAGGCCAGTATTATCGTGAGAAAATAATGAGAGTAAAAATCAAACTATTTTTCCAAGCTGAATTAGCAAAGCGCTTCATTTACATTTTTTAAACATACCCCTGCCCATTTTCTTCTCTTTATTGTTGAACATTCTGAACATGATTTTTTATTTTGTTGTTGTTTACAACTTCGAATGCCTTTAAAAATCATATCTTTCCTGCCAAAAAGAGATAAAAGGATATTTTTTTTCTAGCTCAATTTGAAGTTTAATAAATTCAAACAAGGCGATGAATAATGTTCAAAGAAGTAGAAAAAGAGAACTCTATTTTTATAAAACTCAATTCTTATCATTAGTTGTTTCTAAAGTCAAAGTTATTTATCTAGTCATTATTAACAAAGAAGTGTATGGCATCAAGAGGAGAGACGATGCATACTTAGAAACATTTTAACATCTGCAAAATAGTTTTTTTAAGTTTGATCAAGGATATTTAATCGTATAGAATTCAAGAAATCAATAAGAAGAAAATAAGAATTACCTTTCCGAAATATTTGATGATAGATACTCAGCTGCACTGACTCACTCAAAGTTCTTTCTAGCGACAGATTAATTTAGACTCCAAAAATATTCGAAAAGCAAATACAAAATCGAGAACAAATCATTCCTTACAGCCCTGATTTTTTGAAAATCCATTGCTCTATTGAAACTTTTCAATGATTAATATGGTAAAAATATGCTTAAAAGTTAGAATTTTTTAATATCTTTTTACTGGATGAAAATCAATCATCTCTCAAGTATTTTCATTGGCACACAATCCCTTGCAATTTAGGTAAGTAAAACTGATGCATCCAAAATAGATTTCTATCATGCATTAGTATATACGCCCTAAATATTGATTTGTTAAATTAAATTAATTCAATGTTTGCCTTCTGGATTCAGTGTAATTTCGTTTTTGATTTCTTTGAACCTTACATTCCAATAATATTATTAAGCCTGCAAATAGTGTTTTTCTGTGGTAAAAATAAAGGGTGCAAAATTGATTAAAGATCAGATTTTTATTAACACCAAATGGAAAGCATTCCTTTGGATGTATGATTTTAGGTTGTGTAGTTCCAACGAAAATATGATGTTAAGCAAACGGTTATTAAATTGCTTATTCTGATACTCAATTTAAATAGTTACTTTCCAATATGATATTGTTCTCTTGTATAGATAATAAATACTCGTGCTCCTTTTATAAAAGTATCTCCTGAATCCGCAACTCTCTTTTTTATTTAGATTTACTTTCAAAAATAGCTTTGTGTGATTCTTCCTCAGTACGTTTCTGTTTGAGCATAATCTATCTCTTTAGTTTGACAGTTGCTAAACCTAGTTTTATCATTATTTTTATAGGCTACCAAAAGGAGATAGTTCTTATGACAATTCTTATCTATTCAAAAGTACGGAGTTTTTGTAGGAAAAAATAATTACTTGTAACAAGTAACAGTATTATTAAAAATATCAATTTTTTGTTTATTTGGCAGACAGACAACCCACAAAACGTAATTAAAAAGGAAAGAAAAAAGTGCAATAAACTGTTTAATAAGACAGGCAGATTAAAGGAATCTTGAAATTGTAGAGAAGAAAAGAAATAATTATTATCATAACAATATTTTGCAACTCAGAAAAAAAGGGAGGAGTAGGATTTTTTAAGAAAACTAAAGCAAACATTTTTACTAAGCATGGATAATCTTAAAAATGGCTAGAATGCTGATAAGAATGAAGAACATGCCTTGAAGGAGTTAGATTAACAGAAATAACTACAAATGGATAGTGAAGAATCATTTGATGAAAAGGGTAATAATCTCAATGAAGATGAAGAAGAAAAATCCTAGGAAGAAGATGATCTTTCAGAAGAAAGTGAATCTGAAGAAGAACAAGAGATATTGCTCTCAGAGAACCCTTATTAATAAGTTAACAAAAATAATCTCCTTGGATGCGCGACATACGTGAAATGGATGAGAAAATACCAATATTATTTTGGAATTGACATGCAATTAGGAAGATTACTTCTGTATAAAAAACCAAAATAGCACAAACCTTCAACATACTACAATCTAAGCAAAGGAAGGTTCGATGAGGAAGTTATCAAGGAAGATGGTGATGAAATAATCCGGATACGCAACAAAAAGGGAAGGAGATTCAAATTAGAATTGTTTTCGAACAAAGATCCTAAAAAAATCCGTGAGCTCATCGAGCTATGCTTTCATCTTCAAATCTAAAGTATGCATTCCAAGACCATTTTTCATTTTAAAATTGTAATAGAATAGCGCAGTAGTCTTTCTACTTTCCATTTACTTAAACGATTCTATTTTTAACATTACCTTTCAAAATACAGATTTGATTTAATTTAGGAGTCTTCGAAAGGCTATTAATAGCAAAACTATTTTGTTTATTTCTTAAAACTCCACATAAATATCTAAGTTTATTGCTACTTTTTGAAATGAATTTAATGAAAATGTCTATTTTATTCCTAATCTTTTCCCCTCTTAATCTAGAACCAAGCAAGGGATTTTATGCTACGCTAGGCAGGAGTGTCATGCAAGTCATTAATACTCCCTTCAATGTAGCTAGTGGGATTATCGTAGACATGAAAAAGGAATCACCTAAGCAAGATGCAGCAAAACAGAAATAAACAAAACTGGAAAAGGAAAAACTCAGCAAAGTCAAAGGATTCAAGTAACTAAGCAGTTTGTTTTTTTCATAAAGTGAATTACTTAAGGAAATTCTTGGAAGCATCAGTGGATTCATTTTAAATCCCTTCAACAGCACAGCACTTTCGGCATCTTTTTCAGGAGGTAAAATATCTTAATCCTTAATTATATTTTTCCTCTTTTTCATTTTGGTCCATTTCTTTCTTTTTATAGTCGGCCATTTTGCTATTGGACTTGTGTTTAAACCTATTTCTGGAACAATCGATCTAATTGGGAAGAGTTCGGAATTCAAAAAGGATCATGTGATCCACTAAAATGTGTTTAAAGTCTTCAAAGTAATCTAGAATAAAAAGAAAAACTCCAAGCGTAGATAAAAAGAGGAAAAAGAGAGATAAAAACGTGAAACAGCTTTGGAGATCCATGATGAATTCATGGAAAAAGTATTTGAATATGAAGATGAAGCACTGTATTTAAACAAAAAGAATTAGTTAGGAATTACAAAAAAAGATATTGTGTAACTTTCGAGTCTTGCAAAGGGCTTAAACTTAGAAGATGTCGATGGAACGTTGAAAGTCGATATTCAATATGAATAATAGAAAGTCACAATGAACAGACTTCTGGATTATTATATTAAAAACAGAAAAGAAAAAAGTGAAGAATATGAAGAAGACATGTGTGAGTTTATTGTTTTATAACCAATAATTGATAAATCCGTTAAGTCTGAAAGAATTCTCAAAGTTCTTGATTAGTAGCTATCTATTGTCTCACTTGGAGGTGAAGGTAAATAATGATACAAACAGACTACATATTATTGATTTATTTGATGATTTAAAAATCACATGTTTTTTTTGGTAAAATTTTCGCTGTTGTTGTAGAAATGATCGATGGAGATATCTAAGAGATCGAGGACGAAATTGGAGATGAGCGCATAGGACATTGTTAAAATAAGTAGGTCCCCTTAACAACAAATTACCATCAGATTGATAAAAAAGAAACATTCAACACAATTCTCCCTGAGTTCCTTATTAAAGATAGTCCTTTCAAAAACCTTTTTTCCGATAAACTATAAGATAGCTTTTATGACCATAAAATTACTAAAAAAAAGATTGTCGAAGAAGGATAACTCACTATTCCATTTTCTAATCTGCCTCATAATTCCTCAGATTAAAAGCTAGGAATTGAAGATGATGATGAAATGCAATTCCATTCATTCACAAATTAATCAAAATTTGATATTAACAGTTAAGAAGTTATCCCGATCAATAATGGAACAGTGGCTGAGTCACCTTATGTTAAAAGTAAATTTTAAGCAAATGAAGAAGCATCTAAGACTCATGATTTCAATGGGAATAATGATGCTGGATAACATGGAGATAATCAAGAAAACACTTAGATTGGGGGAATCTTGAAGGAAGATGCAATAGCTGTAGGTTTTGTGAAAAAATAAGATGAAAATTCTATGAACGTTGATAATCATATTACTAAGGAAATGAAGGAGAAAAAGGAAGAAAATACAGATTAACCATAAGAAAAAGTAAATTTAGTAAGGGAAGAAACTCGAATTTCTTCAGAAGTAGTTGAAGAATAAGAATAGTAAAGTGAGAGTGATGATGAAGATGAAGAAGAAGAGGAAGAGGAAGAAGAAGATGAGAAAGGAATAACCAAAGCGTAAGATAAGAATGTGTATTTTACAGGAACAAAAACTGATTTAGAAAAACTTGTCAAGAATTTCAATGAAGTCAATTTGAAAGATGAAAAGAGAGTATTCGATGCTCACGATAAAGGTGGGAAACAATGTCTGGATAAAGCTGTTACTAATGCTACTAGGAGTGTGGGGAAAAATATTATTTCCTAAATTGGCAGGAAGATTATTTCAGGTGATTTCAATCTCACAACTGTGTCATTTCCTATTAAGGCTATGATACCTAAGAGTGCACTCTAAACAGCTCTAGCGGGTACATGCCTATTCCCAATTTACATGGGGATGGCTTCGTAGACAACTGATTTAGTTGAGAGAATGAAATTATTGATCACAGCAACATTTGCAAATTTCCCTGTTGCCAATACATTCCTGAAGCCACTCAATCCAATCTTAGGAGAGACCTTCTAAGCATCGTACATTGATGGGACGAAGCTCTATGGAGAATAGATCTCACATCATCCGCCTGTATAAAATTTTTTGTTTTGAAATCAATTTCGTAACATAAAAAGATTTTTTTATGAAAATTCTTAAAAAAGGTATCATATTTCTTAGCTCAAGGACCACACAGATCATATTAGTATTCTGGATATTACCTTTACGAAGCCAAGGCTGGATGGAACTCGTTGACTTTGCGTAATAAAGGAAAAAGATCGATTACCTTCAAGGATGGACATAAAGTCAACTACAATTTTGGGTAAAATATTGTTTTTTAAGATGCTATTGTAGTAATATTTTTTTGTTTGCCTACCTCTGAACAGATATGAATACTACAGTGGGACATTCTTAGGCACTATGAGGCATGAAACCTTAGGTGAAGTCATATTCTCTGATCCTGTCAACAAAATCGAAGCCACTATTCTCACTGGAAAAATTAAGAAGAAACCCAGCGATTACATCCAAGGAGACATCAAAGTTAATGGAAAAGTCGTAGCTTCATGCTATGGAACATACTTAGGGTTTATCGAATTCGATGGGAAACGCTACTGGGATATCAGAGAAATTCTCCCAATGAAGATGAATGTAACTAATTCATCTCTGATGAGTGACCATGTTAAACGTACAGACAGAAAACTTCTTGCTTCAGGTTAACTCAAAAAAGCTCAAGATGAGAAAGAGCGTCTGGAGTTAATTTAAAGACAAGAGGCTACATTAAGAAAAAGGCATCAAGAAAAGGTAAATAAGGCTTTGAAAGCAAGCTAGAAGAACAAAAAATGAGTATTTTGTGATGCATCTCTGGTCATATTAGAGATGGTTTCAGGCTGTTTTTTCATTCTTTCTAGTAAAATGTTAGTGTATTTCTTGAATATTTATTTGTATCTAAGTAGTTCTCGAAGTAAAGAAAGCTGTTTTTGTTGAATGTTTCAAAGTACTTTTTGGTGATATCTGTTGTATTATTTAGGTGTTTTCAGTGGATTGTTGATAGCATTATTTAAAAGTGATTTGACAATATAAAAATGACATCTACTTTTGAATAGAATACAAATAAATAACTCAAACATCTAATAAAAATATCACAATATGTAGTCCGATATCTTCACAATACAAAGGAAGTTGATTTATTATAGTCAGCAAGGAATTCTTTGGAGTTCTCAGTGCCAACTATTCTTTCTAAAGCGAGTGCATCAAGTTTGTTAAATAACACAACAACCTTGCATTTAGAGTGGCGGAGTGTGTTTTAATCTAAATAAGATAGCATTTCTTCGTAAATATATTAATTCTTAGGCAAGGAGAAGAAAAGAATGTTTTTCATTCCACGTACTGACCCAACATCGAAGAAGAATGCACGCTCAGTTTGCATCAGAATGGGTAATGTACCGTTTTTAAAAAGACTAATGCGCTTTTGGACATCTCGTTTTTTCGTGTATTCACAGATACCGAACACAGGAGCGTTTTAGTTCACGAAAAGAGCTTTTAACTTGACGTACTCGAAATATGAGCTCACAAAGATGACACTCTTGTCCATTTCTTCTTTGTTCCAATCGTCCCAGATCTTGTTCTTGAAGAAATTTATTCTCTCTTCCATTTCTTTTTCCACTTGAGAAACTTCAAATTTCACGAATTCCTTGAAATAGCAAAGAAAGAATGAAAAAATAATGTTAAATCTCTTTTTTAATACTTTTGGAGATCACTTGTTGTTAATGAATTACTTAGTTAATCTTCGGATGAGGTGGCTAAGAGTAAAATGGACGGAGTTGCATTGATCCTTTATGGTTATTCATGAATCTAGCTTTTAAGGAATTCAGTTCAGGGAAGCTAAATTCAGAGTAAACTAGTGTTTGTCTGTAGAATTATGCCATGTTCTCAAAGAAATACTCTCTAATTTAATGGATACTATTCGTCATACTTTTGTGTTTGGGAATCTTATTCATCAAAGCCATAATTTCCTTCATGTGTTCCCAGTTCTGCATGTACAAGGCATGAGCTCGATCAATAACAAGAATCTCAATGCTGCTCAAGAATGAATAATCTCTTTCCGTAGATCCCTTTTCTCCAGTTGCCATTCTTAATCCCACCATACTTGCAATGATGATATCGCAGCTGCTAAAAGGTGTGAACATCCTTAAACCTTTGTTTGTGATACTGATTCCAAGACGAAAATCATCTTCTTCCGCTCTTTCTGGGTCATCATATTCTTCAATAAATCTTTCTTTTTTAGAGAATTTTTTTAGTTTTTTTTCACCATAAATTTGAAGCAATTCGTTAACAATCGCAGCTGCATCTCCCTAATTAGTTGATATCCAAGAACAAATTATTAGAACAAGTTAAACCAATCCCATCTTCAGCCAAAAAGGCTGTAGTATTTAATAATTTGATAAAGTACCTTAAACGGTGTGAGAATTAGAATTCTACAGTTAGTAAACCCTTTAGTCTTCTTCCCATCAAGATCGTTTTCCTCTTCAAGATTACCAGATTTTTTATTATTTTGTGGGTTAGTTTTCTCCTCTTTTGGTTTTTCTTCTGTGATATCTTTGGAAAGAGGTGCTTTAGTAATATGATTCATGATATGACTGAGATAAAGTTTTCTAAACTATTCATTGTTTTGTTCATCTTTATCAATAACTACTAAATCTAGGTAGTTATTCATAGCACCAAATTATACTTCCAAATGCTTATCTTAAAGTAAAGATTAAGGTTCAGAAGAGGACTCTGAAGAAGTTGAAGTTATAAGCTATTTTTAGATAGTATCTTCAATATTCGCAGTGCTGCAGTTCAATCCCAATAATAGACTCTTTTAAGCTGCTAATGCATCAACTACAAACTCATCTCTATTATCTACTGAATATCCTTTTTTGTTCTTCAATGAACTTGCAATTTAATAATCCTTTATATCCACTTTATTATTCAACGCTTCTTTCACAGGATCCTTGAATTCCTTCTCTAACTCTCTCTATCTCTGTTTCTCCGCTTCTTGTTTCTTGTAAGGATTGATAATGTTCTCTTCTGTCTACCCGATATTGAAGATTTCTTTCATTTTCTCACGAATCTATTCTTTCTCTGATTTTCTCTCCGCTTTTGTATGAACAACTTCTGCAATTACCCCATCAGCAATGAGCTCACTTGCTGGTTTATCGAAGAACTCTCCATGGGTATGCAAGATCGTTTGATGATTTGTTACTATTTGAATCTTGTTTGTAAATTTCGATAATCGTTTAGCATGATCAGTCTCCTCAACTTCGGTTGCTTCTTCAATCTTGAATTCTACAGGTTAAAATTCAGTTTTTCAAGTGATGCGATTACAATCAATTTAGTAAATAAATAAATCTCAAATCTACGCTCAAGAAATTTCTGTGCTTTAGTCTTTTCAGCATTTGCAGCTTCTTCTTCAGCACCAATCATCTCTTCAATCTAAGCGCTATCAAATGATTCCTCCTCACTGATCTCTATTTCTTCCTCTTCTTATTGCTGTAGCATTGATTTCTATGGAGCATGTTCATCTCCTTGTTTTTTGATTCGCTTTCGTTGTACAATGCGATCTTCATCCTAATTCTTATTCTTCCTTTTGCCCATTATTCCCTGTTGATAATTCTACTCTACTGAAAATCTATGATTCTTAATATATCCTACTCAAATTGTTATTGCAATTTACTGCATCTAATTTTGTCTTTTCCCGAAATATCATTTGTCAATTTCATTTGGAACAAATAGCGAATATTATATTGCAATTTTTGTGTGAAAAAAAGATTAAAGTAAAAAATTTTTGAACTATCTTTATTTTTCACAGCTTGTTTCATAATAATTTAAATCTATTTTTGAAAAATAATTACTTGTTAATTTCTTTTCTATAACAATAAAGATAATAAAACATTTTTAGATTTCCAAGTAAAGAACAATTACAATATCTATCTTTGTCTGTAAATGCAAGAACAAGGTGACTAAGGCTTTAAATAAAAAATTAATAACATAATGAAATTAAAATGACATCTCCACAGGATACAGAATAAAAGATTGGTTATTGCTTTGACAATATCTGATAATAAATAGCCTCTCTTCCCGAAATTAATCTCTTGGCGTAGTAGCAATATAAAAATCGAAGATTTAGCAGAAAAGAATTCAAAGCAAAGTCCTAAGAGTTGTTGCTGAAAATGAACGCAGCTCCGAACAGTAAAAAAACAATATGAATACCTTTTTTCTGTGATGTATGCTGGTTTCTTTTCATTTGAGTGATCTCACAATTTTACAGAAATCAGAGAGATCGAGAGCATCCAAGAAGAACAAAATGAACTTGATTCCGTTAATAGTTCATCCAGACGGTTTCAGCCAACAAATGAAAGCCAAAATGGGAAAACTAGTCCATTTCTGAGCTACAAATCAACTGGACAGCCACTAAAGATAGCAGTTTAGCAAGTATCGTTTTTACATAGCCAACTTTCACATACGGATTTTTTTCTTTTTTAAAGCTTACAATCTTATCCCTTTGTAGGCCAGCTTAGATAGAGCGAATACCCAAGAAAAATCAAATCAAAGCTAAACTCAAACTCGCAGCAACGGTCATACAGCTTCCGATGGATATGAATACTAAGAACTTCTCAACAACGAACCTTAAAGGTTCCAACCAGCAGGCTAGAATAGATAAAATTAATTGGAAAGATAATTGTATCTTCTGCATCATCAATTACAGCAAGATCAAGCTTAAACTAATGCATAACTTGAGTCGATACCTTCATCTGCTGTTCAAAGGAAAAAACAACCAAGTGATAATCTTAGAGTCCAATAATAATCAGATGACAGTGCAGATTTATTTCATGTTCCAAACAGTGGTAAAAATGCTAGTATGGGTTCGATTCCTTAGAGAAAGTCAGAGTAAATATATTGGCCATTATCACCAGAGTCAGCTACCAGTGAGGGAATAGCATTCAGTTTGTAATAATAGCTAGGAGAGTAGATTCAGCGAAAATAATAATAATAATCAATATAAAAAGGATAGTAAAATGTGTCTTCCTCTGTGAAGAATTCGATAGAAATAAAATAAGGGAACTACAATAAGAATATCAATAATAGTAGGAAATAGAGACACGGTGAATAAGCTATGAATTCTAGATCAAGAGATTCGGTAAGTAGCTTGGGTAAAAATAGCTAGCAAAAAGGGTAAAACAAAAAGGAAAGTGAGAACTACCGTGCTGATTAAAACGAAGACATTAATCTTGCTGTTATTCCTCCAAAGCATATTTATCTGAATCTTGATTTGATAACATCTTCATCTGCGAAGAAAGGAACTAAAGATCAAGATAAAGGTGTCGAAATGGAAATGTAATAAGTTCCTCACAATGAAAATAGTAATACTGCTTTGAATTCTTACTAGACTTAGATACCAGCTGCTGCAGCTGTTGCTGCTGAGGAAACACAATAGAATAATCTAGTTTAACCTGAAATTATTGATTTTAAGGCTAAGATTATTGCATCTCTCATGAAATCAAAGCAGACTTATGTTGACATTCGCTCTGGATAAACACAATAAAAAATGATTCAGAACTAAATCAAACTAGAAGAAGCTTAGAATCAAGCAGATAAGGTTCAAGAGAGAATTTTAGTAGAAGAGGAGGAGTATGAATAGATAAGAGAGCCAGAGAGAGATTATACGGGTGTTCAAAGTGATTAAACGAAATTGAGTAAAGGTAGACCAAATAGTGCGAAGAATTAAGGAAAAAGAAAGGATTAATAACAAAATGTTAATATTTATGCGAATAATTTTAATTCTTACAATGAGAATTAAGAAATTCGAGTGGATTAGCAGAATAATGCTGTTATTGCTCGCCCTAGTTCTGCAAGAGTTTCTGCTACAATTAACTAAGACGTTTATGAAACTTAAACAAGATCAGCAACGAAATAGCTATCAAATTAAGGATAAAATAGTAATATTAATATTGGAAACAACGTTTAAGTAGCAAAATATGGTTCTACGATATTCTCAGGCAGTTAAGTGGTGGTTGGGTCAGTAAATCTTCCTGCGAATAGAGAAGTCTTAGTAAGTAAGAATATCGTTCATGGGTTACCGTAATTTATAAGCTTTGATTCGTTGGTGAACTCAGCCAAAGAGCGGGCGACTTATGATTTTGTACCGAAAAGCAATCATACCCTTGAAATCAGAAGTAAAGAAAATAGCTTCGTTTCTAAATCGTAAAGGAATAATTCTGACCGTAAATCTGTCACGCCTCATTCACTGTCAGTCATGTCCAGCACGAACAAAACGCAATTCTAAAGCTAGTCTATGATGGCTCGCTAATAAGCAATCTAAGTTGCTTTGAATTCAGCACCTAAGACGAACTTAGCTGATGGGAATTTCTTCAATCAAGAAGATACGCTCATAAGAAACGATTTCTGGATTGAGCATACCAGATCTCACAAGAAATTGCTAGCGTAGCATTATGCTGAAGAAGAAATGAAAGAATGTACATTTTCTCCAACATTTTTGACCAACAACAATAACACTACCAGAAAATGCTACGTGACAGCACATAATGATAAGCATTCTGTGAGTCATTCCCTTAACCCGGAGTTCCACAAAGAAGCTGCGTGCTCAAAGAATTCATATTCATCGCTTTATGCTTTCAAGAAACAAATGGGATTTGTTTCTCCTCTCAAGTCAGCACATAATTGAAGTTACTTTGGTTTTCTTGATAGTAAACCTAGAAGTTATTTCTAAAACAAACAAAAATTTCAAGTTATTCTTTAATTTTTGAAGTTTTCCAACATTCCAGGGAACAAAATATGTAAATAAACGTATTAAAATAAATCAAAATCATTCATTTTTACCATCCTTGAGCTTAATTTTGAATAAACTAGCTCTATTTTTGGAATATTACATTCTTGAATGTTTTTATTTTGTGTATTCATCAACCTCTTGTTGAAATCTTGAAACAATCAACAAACTAATAATAATATTTTTCTCTGTTTAGTGGATATTTAAAATGATAAAAATAACCCTTTCATTCTATTCTCACAGTTACTTTGTTCAAGGGAATAAATATTGTTTTAGGATGTTGAAAGTGGTGTGGGGTTGGGGTTGGGGTTGGGGTTGGGGTTGGGGTTGGGGTTGGGGTTGGGGTTGGGGTTGGGGTTGGGGTTGGG
>Ga0302271_10003873_pt1 | contig 12263 bp, 5 predicted proteins | sample III_Bog_N1_1_FD_198767 | JGI IMG/M metagenome (GOLD analysis project Ga0302271, IMG submission 198767) | Peat permafrost microbial communities from Stordalen Mire near Abisko, Sweden - III_Bog_N1_1 | ecosystem: Environmental > Terrestrial > Soil > Wetlands > Peat | place: Sweden: Abisko... | reverse complement strand
TTTGTTATGTATTTTCAAAACAGAATGCCCCAGTAAATTCTAAAGAAAGGAACAACTTTCAGGAAGCTTACTGGAAGGACAAAACTCATTTGCGTTACCGACAAAGGGACAAGTTTATCAAAGAGTTTCATTTTAATTTTTATTGCTAGAAGAATTAAAGAAAGTTTGTTTTTTAAATAATTTTCATTTTATATTTCTAAAACATAGCTTTTGAATTCAATTAACATTCCATTTATACTGTGTTACTTCAGATCCTTTGAAGCAGCTCAGACATCTCGATTTCAGGATATTCTTAAGAAATTGTGACAATGAGACTTGAAGAGTTTTTGAAGTCATCTTATCCCCAAATATATTGTGGCACCAACTTAGATTTAAATTTAAGAAGCAACTCACTCCCCCCTTAGCTTTAATCAATTCAAGTGAACAACATAACAAATATGATTTAAATTGTTTAATAATTGCTTTATCTTATATTTTTTTTTAAATTAAGTGAAAATAACATTTAATCTTGAGAAAAATCAAACATACATGCTCCAATTTTTAAATAAAAGATGCTTTTAAGCTACATTTGCTCTTAAACCAACTCACCAAAAGTGTGTTAGTGTTTTGTTGATTATGTAAGTTTGTCTTGACATTGAGAACATAAGGAGACTAATAGGGATTATTTTATATTTACAATTCTTCTTTAATTCTATTTAATCTTTTAGAGGCATCACTTACTAAAAATGCCTAATATTTATTCAAAGTATTTCTTCAGTCTATTTAATATTCTCCAGCTCTTATTATAAATCAGATATTTAGTTTCTCATATATTCAACAAGACTTTCAGCTTATTCAGTATATGCTATTTAATTCTGTATATCAAACAAAGGCGCTGCTGTTCCCCAAATGTTTAGATTCACCTTCTTTTTGTTTCTTTAAGCTTAAAAGTCATTACTATCATCATCTTAGTCTTCTTTATTTTACGAAATATCTTTATCTTCTGTCGCATCATTATTTTCTGACAAAGGCCTTTTGACTTATGATTTTATTACATCAAAAAAAGTTGCTCTTGCTTCTATCGGTATCCTCACGTAGTTTCCCATTTCAGTTCGTGCATTTGAAACATCTTCGAAATGATCTGAAAGATTCTAAGCTTTGGTTAAATAATCACTTAATTCACTTACTAACTTATCCTTTTCCTTCAGAAAATCTCCACTTAGAAACTACTCATAATTCAGCACTAGCAACTCCTTTTCTTATTTTAGTTTCTTAGTTTGTGCGATGCACAGTTACTTTCCCAGCTGAGAAATCTTTGTAATTCTAGCTAAATCTTCATTTGTATCTTATTCATCTGAATCCTCTGCGTATTTTAAGCTGAGATTTTAAAATGCTCCAAAAATGCTAGTTTGATCTTTTAATCCTGATAATCTCTCGTGTTTCTCTGGATCTTTGCTGGCACCTTTTGAAATAATTTCTTGCTTTGCTGGTTGTGGGCAATTTTAACTGATATTAGATCCATTCTTCTTCACTGATGTCCCTCCTTTAGGAATATTTAACACCCCTGATTATTGCTATTTAGTTGGCTTTCTTTCTTTAAGGTTTTCAGAATCACTTAAAAATGAATTCCCTTTAATCCCTCCTTCATGACTGATCGCTCCCTAATGAATCTTTGCACTTGAGATAGTTACTTTAGCTTTATTTGAACCTACAGGAGCATCACTCTTAGCCCATGGATTTTTAGTCACCGATTTCAAACCAGCTTCTGAACCATAAACTTAGATATTATTCTGCTTTTTGGTCATCGAAATCACAGATGAAGTACTTGAATAAATTGATCTTCCTGCTTTTCCTCCTTCCAAAGAATTTCCTGCATTGCGTTGAGTTTATGTTGATAGCGCAATTGATGACATACTTGAACCAAATCCAACTTCTTGTTTAGCAGAAATATTTGTCACAGCTGTGTTTGGTCTCATTTGTTTCTTCATTTATGGAAAAATTTTGAAATTCAATCTTAAAAACAATTCATTCTAAGAAATTTGCCAAAATTAATTAAAAAGGATTAATATCTCAACAAAATTCTTTGCTTTTTCTCTACTCTTTTCACACACAAACACCTAATGGATTCCTCATCGAAATAATCAATTTCATTTATTAAAAAAAGACAAACATAACTTTCAATTTATTTATTCATGAAACATCTAAACTCCATTAATTTTCTCATAACTCAATTTTAACATCTTGTAAGATTGCTTAGAATACACGTTGCAGTGACTGAGGATCCAGTTGACTATTTAATTTCTATGTCTAAGCAAATAATTCATCTATCTTTGTTTTTTAACTGATGGAATGCTTCAAAATAATATTCATTAATCGAATTCTTAGCTCATCATAGTTCTTCGTTGTGAGGATTGGAATATCAAAGGAACTTCCATAATCCACAAGCTAATTAGGAATAATATCAACACCTATTTAGTAATGATTCATTTAATCCTTTTGTTGTTATTATTGCTATGATTTTAGGAGTTAATTTTCAATAGACGTAACACTTGTATCTGATATTAACCTTTTCAGCTTTTTTGTGTGTTTATTCTATTAATTCTTATTCTCTGTTTGATCTCCATACCTCTCCCTTGAATTCCCTTTAATTATTCGTTTAGGTAGATGCAGTTTTCCAGAAGTAGAAATACTTTAAGGACTATGGCTGTTTTGTTAGCTCTCAGGTTACTCAACAGTTTTGTATAAAGGAGCTAATTTTTCCCTTAATTACTGCTGTCTATCCATGGAGCATGGAATAATTCTAGATAAACTTGAAAGATCATTTGTTTAAGTTTCGGAGTCTTTCTTTTTAGTTGATTTTTCAACTGGATCATATAAAAATGATTATGAATTATCATTCTATGAAGCTACTTCTTGCAAAGGAGCATAAATACTATTAGCTCTGTTTAATGGCTGGAGTAATCTGTTACTTGCTCGTCTATTTGATGGCTCAAGAGAAGAATGAACATCTAATTTGCTTTTTGAAGCAGTGAAATCATAACTGACTTTTGTTCTTTTTAGATTTGTATTTCTATCTGAAATCTAAGTTTATTAGTAGTTTAAACTATTTGGTAGCAGCTACTATGCTTCTAATTAGCTCAAGTTTTGTCTGTCAATCGAAGTATGTAAAGTTATTGGATTGTTTAGAGCTTGAAGATCTTAAATAGAAGATGAGGAAGCTACTTAAGAATTTCTTTTCTTTTTTTTCTTTTTCCTCAAGGAATTTTCCTTTACAACTGCTGTCTAATCTGTCTCATATGCTATTGTCTTACTCATTGCAGTCGTTGACATCGAATCCTTGCCTTGAATACCATTGCTGAGGTCATTTCTATTTTTATAACTATTTATTTCATCTAATTTTAAATTCCGCTCACTTGATATTATTGTATTATCTTCTTTATTCTTTTTTGATTTCATCTTTTTAGACTTCTTTCTCTGTTTCTTCTCAGTCTTGGAAGTTTCTGACAGTTTCCCGATTGAATTCCTTCTGTGTTTTGCACTATGAGGACTTACATTGCTATTGTTATTTTATGAAGATACCGACAGCATGATTTCTTTAGGATTATAGTAGTCAATAAGTGCATGTTTACGAGGTAATCTAATTATAAGAGACGGATAAATATCAGAATCTTAGGTATTTTTCTTTCTTTCCGTCAAACAATGACTCTCTTTGATGTGCTTTTTTTGAGACGCCAGATGAAGTTGATGCTCAATTTCTTCAGCAAGATTCCCTCTTCCTCTTCTGATTTAGCAAGATCGCTCCCCTTTCATTATGGATTATAATACATTTGCTGGCGACTATTAAGTTTGTTTATTAGCAATATCGTACCCAAGATTATTATCTTATGTTCTCTTAGGCGACCATTGTTTTAAGTTCTTAGGAGATCTAGTTACTGAAAAGGACTTTTAATCGTTTAACTGACGATACGAATCAAGTTAAAATGGTTCACTGTTGTCAATTTCAGATCGTGCATTTATTATACTGGCTTTATAATTGAACATCTAGTCTAAGATCTACGCTCTGCCACCAATATTCTGCAAGCAAGCTTAGAACGAACTAGCACTCTTCAAACCAGCCATAATACTTCGAATTTTGCCTTAACTTATCTTATTTTTCTTTTGTTCTCTATCTCACTGCCTTTTTCTCTGCTATTTTAAGATTATTAATCTTGCGGGTGAGATAATTCGACAGGAGGTTATTGGATTACTGTTTGGCTTGACCAGTGATCTTATAAATTTAAAGATAATTACGGATATTTTATTATAAATCTAAAACTATTCATAGGAATGAGAGAAAACAACAAAAATCCCTAGAAATGTTGCCATGCAAGGCACTAAACCGCTTACAAAGATGCGAAATGTAACCTCAACGACATAAAGAAAAATGTAAAAAGAGAATATTTTTTCAGCAGATATATGAAGCTAATATGATGACAAAGCAAATCACCAAAGAGAGCGTAACACAATAGAGTACAGCTTTTCTCTTGACTATGTTTTTCTTGATACGCTCAAGTAATTAGTTAGAAGCACTTAAATCAGTTGATATCTCTTTATTGCCTCGAATCATGCCTGAGAGCTATTCATTTTATCTTGCTACTTCATATCCTAAATTGTTGGACTGTCCTTCAATGTCATAAGCGACTCTCTTTGCTTCCTGCAGTCTGTAATTTTGCTAAGATAATTTCTGTGCTCCTTTTTTTTGTGATCCTTCTAGATCGCTGTTACCTTCCCTCCCTTCGGAATCTCCAAACAGCGCAGTACCACCGAGCAATTAACTTTCTGCTTCCTGAACTTGCCTTTTCATTTTGTCGATTTCTTCACGAATCTTGCGTAACTTTGAAAACAATACATATTTGCATCGGTTTAGAGGAATAAACTGTACGATATTTAAAATGAATAATATTAATTATTACTTTTTGTCTCTTTTGTAGCTTTTGTTCTTGCGGATATCCATTGATCTCCTGCTCAATCGCTAAAGCCTGTTTAAAATGAAACAATCAGAATATTTAATTCACTGTTATTTCAGTGTCTTTGTTACTGAACTCTGAGCATCATCGTAATCTCTCTATAATTCATTCAGCAACTTTTTATCTGCAAATTCATAAACATCATCAATAAATTGTTTATTCTCATTATCTCTCAATGCTGGAAGCAATCAATCAAATCCTACCTGGCTTGGTACTAAACTTCTAGAATTATTTGGAAAACTAATCCTTTATCTTCATGTACTCCTACTCATATGAGTCATCTGCTAGAGGGTAATGCTAGTTCATTTGAAAAAGAATCGTCAAAAATAAATAAATTCAGATTTGTTTGATAGAGTTAATTAATCTAATACTGCTTCAGTTAATCAGTTTCTGTGAGGAAATTACTTTGTATTTTTAATATCAAATAAAGTGTTTTTGATTTTCTATTCAGTTTTAAAGAATTATTTCAATAGTACCAATTGAGAATGAATAGAAATATAAAGCTTCGTTTGAGTTAAATTACATTTTGAAAAAAAATCATTTCATGTAAAGTAACATCTCTCTTTTTAAAATATATTAGTTTTCTCTTGAAAAAGCAGAATCGTTCAATTATTCTACTTAACGATATCAAAAGCATTTTTCCAGGATTTTAGCATATTTATCAAGCTACTTAGATTGATAAATACCATCGAAATTGATAATTTCTTAGCATAACAAAAATTGAAACAACTAAAAAGCCAAAAAAATATTTATTTGTGTTGCTGCTGTTTTATCCCTTTCTCAATAAATCATGTGTTACCTTAACTATTTTTGATCCGATCAACTTCAACTTTGATTTTATTTAAATTTACGTTCCAATTATTTTTGATTCCACTGATATATGCTTCAATTCAACCAAATATTCACGACTTTCAGTGCCTGTATCCCCCGACATAGAAATCCCCAATTTTAAGAATAAATACATGGTAACAAGGTTCATTTGGTTTAAAAAGATTTCCTGTCTTACAATAGAACCTTCAAGGTCTTCAATAAGTAATTACTTGAGTTTATTATCACAACTAAAGCCAGGAAAAAATTATTGTAACTTAGCTTATTGTGTCTTGCATTCTAATGAGGGAATTTCTCCTTATTTTTTAATTAAAAGAATAATTCATTCATTACATAGTGTTTTAGTTTCTCTTGATACATCCATTCAATCGCCTTTTTTGCATTTTCTCATTTATCATATTTGGGTTATTTTCCATAAGTTTGGAAGTTCTCTTTATCTACTACTTTCAGTTCTTAGCTATCACAAGCAATTTTTAAGTTTATTTGTAGATATTCTTGAAATTTAAGGAAGTAGACAATATGAGTAATTTTTTAGAAATGCTTTAATTTTTACAAGTTAAATTATGTTAAAAATGAGAGAAAATAAAAGAAAAACCACCCAATTGATGAGATTACCCTCAAAATAGGGTTGTTTTGTTTCTTAGTATAACACCCGTCTAGCTCAGTCGGTAGAGCGCCAGCCTTTTAAGCTGGTGGTCAAGGGTTCGAGCCCCTTGGTGGGTGATATTTTTTTATCTCAATAACTTTTCCCTCTTTCTATTCTAAAAAAGCAGGCGATTCATTTGATTGCAACATTTATCGCCTTATGAGCTTATTTCATAATATCTATCACTTCATTCTACAATAAGTTGATTATTATTTATGAAACCTATCATTTCTTTTTGGTGAATCTCCTAAGATTTATCTCTAAAAAACAAAGATTAAAAAATTAATGAGAATATATTAGTTACGTTTTATTCTTAATCCCCTTCATAATATTCCTAATTTACTCATTTAGCACTCATCACTTTCGTGTTTTCTTCCATAGTTATTTGATTCTTGTTCATGTTTACACCCATAAATCAAATTAGATATTTTAACATAGAATCTGTTAATTCAGTGATGCAGGGTAGATTATAAAAATAAATTAATCATAGAATAAATGATACAAGCATTTCGTAGCGCTGTGGGACTAAATGGAGCTTACAGACGCGCTGCAGGTTTCTTTCTGATGGGGATAGCTTGCTGCTGCTTAAGTTACGCAGCTATGATAGTCAAATTACTCAAAAATTTAAATACTTCCTAGATCTTGCTTTACAGGTCGACATTCTCTTTTTTATTGAATATGCCAAGTGTATCCAGGGAATCATTCTTCTAAAAAGATGGAAACATCTCTAGGATTCTCCTTATTCGATTAGTTTTTGCTGGATTAATCGATTTCTGCTTGATAGGAGCGTACCAATATCTGAAGCTCTCAGAGGCTGCATCGATTCTACTCACGTATCCAATCGTGAAATGCTTTTTTGCGAAGATTTTTCTTGAAGAACCTATGAAAAGGCCTATTTTAATCCCTTTTGTTCTTACTTTCATCGGAGTATTGCTGATTATTTAGCCAGGTTTCTTATGTTCGATCTTTGTGTCTGATGATGCAGAGTTAATAGATTTCAACTCGCTATCCAGGGAAGAGTAAAATACTATTAGACATTAGACTTTTGGATATTTTCTTGCAATTATCTTCTCCTTCAGTCTATCTACAATGGATGTGATTATCTTCCATTATAGGCGAAAAATTGCACCTTCTGTTCTGGTCTAATATGGCTATCTTGGATCGATTCTGACTTCAAGTCTCATGATTGTCTGGAGGGAATATAATAATAGCAATCATCCCATGAATCTCTTGACACTCGGGATGCTTTTTTCAGCTGGTGTCTCGTATTATCTTGGGTAAACTCTGTTTTCAAAGGCTCTACCACTTGGAAGATCGAAATCGATAATTCCAATGACATACTTGTAGATTATCATTTAAATTTTTGTAGATATTTATGTATTTGATCAAGATCTTAGTCCTGTCAGTATAGCTGGATCGATTCTTATCGTGTTTTCAAATATTAAAGTCATAGCTTCCTGAAGAAACTATTAACTTCTCTAGCAGCTTAACCATCATAAAGCTCCAAATATTTTCAAATACAAATCGAAGTCAAAAAGGTAAAAAATCATATCATTTCTTAAGTTCTCAAGCTCTAAGCGTTCAAGAGGACTTCTTAAACTCTCCTTTAAGTAGATGGCATGGTAACACACAGTTCGATAAATCCAATCTTTTCAGAGATCCACAAATTTAGCTAATAATATTATTAAAGAAAATATGTTTTATGTCTTGAGAATTATTCATAAACATATCTAAAAAGAATGTATTTCAATTATGAATCTAAGCGAATCTGCATATTAATGTAGTGATTAACGTGTTCTAGACTCTTCGGGACAATGTTTTAGATTTTTCAAAATGGATTCAGTGGAGAGAATAAAACAAAGTCTAAAAAGATTAATTAATCTAACAAATTGTGAATAAAAAATAAGCTAAACAACTCTCAAATACAAACTAAGATACATGCATCGAAGAGGATTAGTTTTCCGCATTGCATAGTGCTTCTCTCGAAGTGATAGAGTCGAGAAAACTATGCATAAAATCAATGAAAAGTTCAAAGTTAAGTAGACTGTTGCAGACAAGCAAGTTCTCCAGAGATTCTTATAAGAGCAAACTAAGAACGGGTCTATCAAAGAGACCATCGATGTTACTGCTAGATATGACAATGAGTTCAAATCCTTCATCAAGGATTACTAAGCAAAACACAAAGAATTCCCTCATATTCTTGATCTCTCCCATTATGCCAGGGAGAATTCTACACTCACTAAGTCAAACTAACTCAGGTAAAATAACCATACCTAGATGGGAAACTTACATAGAATATTTGTTAATTTACATTTCCTTAACAAAGACAAGAAGAGATTGACATGATCGAAGAGTTCAGAAACAGAAAGATCAAGAAAATCAACGATCCCATTGATATTGTAAAAAATATTTTGAACATGTTTTAAGGAAGAAAATGTGAGCCCTGTCAAGGCAGCAAAGGATAATGAAAGCTCTGAAAAAATCGATTCCAAGATTAGCAACTTCCATTTGATATTCTTTGTTGAGTTTAAGAAATAATAAAAACGAAGAATATTAAATTTTTGTATTCGGAATTTTCTAGATTGACTACTCTTAAGAACATGAGATGAACGAAGCAGAAGATGATGCACATGAGGAAGACTTCACAATCGATAAGCAACCTAAGGTTTTAAGTGATAGAAATGTTGGTTACAAGACAAAGGAAATGAGAATGGGACTTGCTGATGATTTCATGATCGTTATGCTTGACAGAGGAGTTACAACCTAAGTCACTACTCTCAACAGAATCAATCACTATCGCTACATCATCTTCATGGGAAACGGAAACGGTCTCATTGGATACGGAAAGGTAAAAAAATTTATAATTTAATAAAGTGCTCTCAACAAAAACACATTTCTTCATCTTTTTTGTGTATTTTTCTTTTCTTCATATTTTGTAAATTACCTAGGGTAAAGGTAATGATTTCGAAGAAGCTTTAGATAATGCTGTTCTCCATTGCAAGAGAAGTTTTATTGCAATTCCTTTGGATGTATTCCACACTGTCCCTGAGCCTCTTGAAGGGTAATTCAATGGGTTTAAGATTAAGATCACTCCAGCCCGAACATTCAATCCTTGGGGAAATCCTGTTATTGCATCGATGCTGCTACTTTCAGGACTAAGACATTGCCGCTTCGAATGTGTCAGCAAGAAAATCAACATGTACGCATTATGCATGGCCTACTTCAGAATGGTTACAAAGAATAAAACTCCCAAGGATATCTGCGAGCAAACTGGCAAAAAGATCTATCGTGAAAACTGGGGTGCTCCTTACTTCCTCAACAATGTTGGGTAGAACTTCTTGTGATAGTTTGTATCTCAATTATGTTGTTCTGGTTTGTAGATTCAACTGCTCCAATACATGTATTTATTTAGGATTCAAAAACTTTTCAAATCTTCAATAAAGAAAACTAATGTTTTTTTAAAAAATGAGAACTGTATCGAATATGTGTTTATAATTGAAAAAGAAGATAATTACAAGAAATCCTTTTGAAATTAGAAAGATCTTTGGGAGATCTAATTTGTCGGAGCTAAAGTGATACTGATTTGAGGAATTAAATCCTGCTGAAATCAATTTTCATAATCTAAAAAAGCTAAAATAATTAACTAAGTTTATTTTACAATCAAAAAACACAAAACAAGTAAAAAGCGCTATCACATTTAGCAAAGTTAAAATTCAAAAAACAAAGTATAGCATCCCTAGAGCCTTCTAATCTCTTACAATGGTTATTAGGTGTAGAAGGATGCTTAAAGCAAGTGGCGATATGGACCTCATAAATATGTGCTTCTTTTTATAGAAGATACATGCTGAGTAGTTCTTGCCAACATTACAAATAATATTTTTATTATTTGACAGAATATTGATTTTAGCTTATTCAAATTGATAAACAATATCTCCGTTAAGTTCTTCAAAACTTCTTGAAAATAGTGCTACAATGTGTGAATAGAATTCAAAAATGAAAAAAGTGAAAAAGATAAATGAATGAGAGAAATGTTTATATTTTGTTGTCTTTGAGTGAAATCAGCGCTTTTAGACTGCACTTACTTTCTCTATATTTTGAAAAATAAAACAAAAAGGATTTTCTTCCTTTCTTCTTTATTCGATTAGTTTTTATGCTGCAAGTTGATTATTTGCTTTCTATTTTTTAGTTTGTCTTAAAGATAATTATTTTTCCAGAAAACCTTTCGAATTCCTTCTCAACTCTACCTAAAAATATCAATGTTTCCATCTTATAACAACTACAAATTTGATTGGCGCAACTCTGCCACTGTAAAATATACTGGTCCTTACAGTAAATTTACTTAAGTAAGCTTGCCTTTATTGACCCTTGGTAGTATCTTCTTCATAGCCTATATGTCGAGGGTAGCATATTTTTATGCTCGAGAATTCTATCCTTTAGAAGAAAGGGTGAATCGGCGTCTTGCTAAAAAGGAGGCTTATGACTCAGTCGTTCTATCTAAGAACCCATACAAATACAACTTCATAAAGAATTCCAGCAGTTTCTGATGAAATTTTGGATAGGAATTGGAAACTTTAGTTAATTGTTGCTTGTTGTTTGTTAGTAAGGCTTTCAAGAATACTACTATGTTCATTTTTTAACTTAATTACAAATTTTGGGAGAAGGACAATAAATTTATGTGAAAATTAACTCAAACTTTCATATGAGAATCCTTCACTAATGAGATAATAATTTTGTGAAGAGATTAGACCTTCTCATCTTCAAAATAGTATGAAAAACTCAATGCTTCAACGATAAAGAAAAAAGATACAGTAATATTTTCTTTCTAAATTTCCATCTTAATTTGCAAATAATTCAATTCAATTTCGCTTTCTTTAACTCAATAACGTTAATTCTTTTAGCTCAACTTTTTTTTTTTTTACTTAATCATCCCTCCCCCTCCCCCCCAAATATTTAAAATTGATTTCTTTGATATTTGAATTTTTTAATTTGAAATCATATTTATTTATTTTTTTGTTAAATTTGAATTTATTTGAATTTTAAATATTTTTATTTAATTTAATTTTTTATTTAAGATATTTTTTAATTTTCAACTCAGCAAAAAACATGAGTTGTAATATGCAAAAACAGAGCAAGCAGGCTGAATAGTTCATCGTATAATAATACATATATGAAAATAATGGTAAAGCAATCCATTTGATTGGTTTACAGATTATTCTCGTTGACTTCATGCTTCATGCAAGGTTCAGAGAGACAGATTCTCTTGCAGATGTCTGATGTACTGAGGCGTCTATGTCTTGATCGAAATTGAATAAGAAGAGGTTATGCAGATGCGGTAAATTAGTTGTGTGAGACTGAATTGTTTGCCCTCTGTTAGTAAACAGAATGCGAGAGAGAGTTGCATATAAGTAATTTCTCTCTCGCATGGAAAATGCTCAAAAACTACAATCTCACACAGGTTGGTAAGGCTCGTAAATGGATCTGCTTCCTCTTCTCTTCGATTTCTTTATGTTGGTAAATTATGTATTTTAATTGTTTTTTTTAATCAATTTGTTAATTAAGAAAATAGGCAGGGATCACCCACTAAATGAGTTAATATCTAATATTTCTTTGGAACTTATTTAATACTAATAATCTTGCATTTATTTGGGGAGTTAATAACTTATTATGAAAAACGAAAAAGAGTGGGGAGAAATTGTTCTTTTTTTTGTTTTTTTCTGCAAATATTATTAAAAAATGCTAATTAAATTATCATTTCCATTCAATTTATTTGACTTATTGTTAAGATTTGCGCTATAAGAGGGGGG